>Ga0316225_1002787_pt1 | contig 14116 bp, 10 predicted proteins | sample TBH18015metaG_FD_206010 | JGI IMG/M metagenome (GOLD analysis project Ga0316225, IMG submission 206010) | Freshwater microbial communities from Trout Bog Lake, Wisconsin, USA - TBH18015 | ecosystem: Environmental > Aquatic > Freshwater > Lake > Hypolimnion/Profundal zone | place: USA: Wisconsin... | reverse complement strand
CACCAACCGGCCGACCACGACCAGAATCAAGGCACTCCAAGGCCATTTTGACCCCTGGTTTCGGAGTTTTGACCTTGAATACCCCGACGCCTTGCGGGCAGACCGCTTTATCGGCGAACTGCATCGCTTCGAGACCGAGGGCGAGATGCCCCGCCTGCAAATCGTGCGTCTCCCCAACGACCACACGCACGGCGTCAGCGCCGGCAAGCCCACGCCGATCGCCTACGTGGCCGAGAACGACGCCGCCCTGGGTCGGTTGGTCGAGGCGGTCAGCCGTTCCCGATTCTGGACCAACACCGCCATTTTCGTGGTCGAGGATGACGCGCAAGGTGGACCCGATCATGTGGACGCCCACCGCACCGAGGCGTTGGTCATCAGCCCCTACACCAAGCATCATGCGGTGGATTCGACGCTATACTCGACCACGAGCATGTTGCGCACGATGGAGTTGATCCTGGGGCTCAAACCGATGACGCAGTTCGATGCCGCGGCGGCGCCCATGTTTAACTCCTTTCAGGCCGTGGCGGACACCAGTCCGTACACGGCGCTTCCCGCGAATGTGGACGTGCATGCCCTGAATACGGCCGCCGCGTGGGGAACGAAACAGAAATTCAATTTCGCGCGGGAGGATGCCAACGACGATCGCCAGTTCAACGAGGTGATCTGGCGTTCCGTGAAGGGCGCTGGCTCGGCCATGCCCGGCCCGACGCGCGCCGGCTTCGTATTGACCCGGCAAGAACTCGACTCGGACTGAGTCTCCCGGATCAGACGTAAAGGGCCGCTTTAAGCTCGCGGACCATGACGCTGATGACAGGGTGACGCAGTTCGGGCCTGGTTTCCAGGCAGCGGAGGATGGTCCGTTCGAGATTGGGCGGGAGATCCGAATTGTAATGGCTCGGGGGAACGAATTCACTCCGGTCCAATTGGCGGCGGAGGATCTCCGCCGGGGTATCGCCAGGAAACGGTTTTTGGCTGGTGAGCAGTTCGTAGGCAGTGACGCCGAAGGCGAAAATGTCGGCGGTATGCGAGAGGGGCTGCCCCTGAAGTTGCTCGGGCGCCATGTAGGAAGGAGTGCCCGGGTTCTTCTTGGAAACCTTGGTGGGTTTCTGCGGAATCGGCTGCGCCAGGTCGAAGTCAATCAGCCGGACATTGGCGTTGCGGGTCACGAGGATGTTTTCGGGTTTGTAGTCCAGGTGCATGTACCCCTTGGCGTGCATGTGTTCGAGGCCCTCGGCCATATCGATGAGAATCTGTGCGATATGCTCAAGGAGAATGGGATCCTGGCGCCCGTAAAGGTCCTTGAGGTTGTCGGCTTCGAGATACTGCATCAGGCAATAGAACCGCCCGTCGATCTTACCATGTTCCACGTACCCAACGATGCCGGGATGGTCGCTGATTTCGGCGAGGATCTCGCAGCCCCGGACGAAGCGGCGGCGGGCGCCGAAATTAAAGCGGAGGCGCTCGTGCATCCGGCGAAGGGCAAACGGCTTATGACGCTCATCGGTGGCAAGCCAAATGTCAGCCATGCCACCGCTGCTCATCAACTCCTGCAAGTAAAAGCGGCCGAAAGGCCCCGGCGATGGGGTCGGACGGACTCCGGATTCGTTGGTCGTACTGTCCACTGGGCGTTTTTATTATCATGGACAGAGCGGGAGCGCCACTCGTTTTTGTCTGGAAGACGGAGGCTGCAAAGCGTCGAGTGAGAGCCGACCGTTCGGGCTTCGCACGGATCGTCCGTCGACGTAGGGGATGGGTGGTTACGCCCTGACCGATCCCAAGTGGCTCGACGCACAAAACGGCTATGAGTGCGCTGGCTGAATCCGTGAAAGCCTGGGTGAACGCGGGGTTGGGGCTAATTTATCCCGAGGTCTGTCAACTCTGTGAAGCCGCGCGGGCAACCTCGGCGGAAGGGTTCGTTTGCGCCGTCTGCCGGGACGAGGCACGGTTTATCAAACGGCCTTTCTGCGAGCAATGCAGCCGGCCTTACGAGGGGGCCCTGACGCATCCCTTTGTCTGCGCGGTGTGCCAAGAGGGGCAATGGGAGTTTCGCACCGCCCGCTCGGCGGTGGAGGCGCGGGGAAAGGTGCTCGAGGTGATCCATCGCCACAAATACCAGGGAACGGAAGGCGTGCGTCTCCGAGAATTGTCCTTGGCGTCCGCCGGTTGAATTCTGGAATCACTAACGGCGCACCGCACGCGCTCGGGGTTGCGCGGTTGCCGGTGTCCTGTTTATGGTGAAGACCGAAGCCGGAAGAAAAGCCGGTTCGCATTCGTCACATAAAAAGGTTGCGCGTAAGCCTGGCTCGCATTGGTCGCGGTGAACACCGGTCCCGAGTTGTTCCAGGTGCCCAGGTCGGTTGAAACCTGCAACTGGTAATTCGTGCCCAGCGAGAGCCCATTGAACAACGCCGTTACGGTCCCCAAGCCCCGCATCAGGCTCGTGAATACTGGAGCGACGTAATTATACGGCTGGGCGGGGTATCCGTTCCAAGTCGGCGTGCTCCAACCGAACGCGTTCATCGGATAATAGATGGTGAATTGCGGGGAAGTGCCGTAGAATGCCCATTCATAATTTGGCTGCGCGTTACCCTGAAAAAAAGCGTTGGTCAAGCCGGTACAGCCATAAAACGCATAGCTCCCGATGTTGGTGACGCCGCTGGGGATGGTCACACTGGTCAAAGCGCTACACATGTAAAAAGCTTGGCGGCCGATGGAGGTGACGCCGTTGCCAATGGTCACGTTGGTTAAGCCGCTACACCCAAGAAACGCGCCCCACACGACGTTTTTACCATATCCCCCGTCGTCGATGGAGGTGACGCCGCTGGGAATGGTCACACTGGTCAAGCTCGTGCAGCCAGTGAACGCCTCCCCCCCGATGAAGGTGACGTTGTTGGGAATGGTCACGCTGGTCAAGCTGGTACACCCCTCAAATGCATCAATGGAGGTAACGCCGGTGCCAATGGTCACGTTGGTCAAGCCGGTACAGCCATAAAACGCTCCGCTCCCGAGGTTCGTGACGCTGTTGGGAATGGTGACGCTGGTCAGCCCGGTGCAGTCCCCAAACGCCAAGCCCCCGATGGAGGTGACGCCGCTGGGAATCGTGACGTTGGTCAGACCGGTGCAGCCACCAAACGCCGAGTCCCCGATCGATGTGATGCTGCCTGGAATCGTGATGCTGGTCAGATGCGTGCAGTCCGCAAACACCGAGTTCCCGATAGAGGTGACGCCGCTGGGGATCGTGACGCTGGTCAGACCGGTGCAGCCAGAAAACGCCGAGCTCCCGATAGAGGTGACGCCGCTGGGAATCGTCAGGCTGGCCAGACCGGTGCAGGCACAAAACGCCGCGCTTCCGATGGAGGCGACGCCGCTGGCAATCGTGACATTGGTCAGACCGGAGCAGTCCCAAAACGCCTCGTACCCGATGGAGGTGACGCCGCCGGGAATCGTGATGCTGGTCAGGCCGCTGCAGTGAGAAAAGGCGGAGTCCCCGATGGAGGTGACCCTGCCGGGAATCGTGTATGCGCCCACAATCGCTCCCGGGCACGCAATGAGCGTCTTCTGCTGCTTGTCGAACAGAATGCCGCCGACGCTGCTGTAACACGAGTTGCTGGCGTCCACCTCGATTGCGGCTAAATCGCTGCATGACGAAAACACCCCCTCGCCGATGAAGGTGACGCTGCTGGGAATCGCGATGCTGATCAGATGGGTGCATTCTTGAAAGGCCGAGTCCCCGATGGATGCGACACCGCTGGAAATCGTAACGCCGGCCAGACCCCAGCATTCTAGAAACGCCGAGTTCCCGATCGAAGTGACGTTGCCGGGAATCGCGACGCTGGTCAGATGGGTGCAGTCCTCAAACGCCGAGTTCCCGATGGAGGTGACGCTGCCGGGAATCGTGATGCTGGTCAGCCTGCAGGCCTGAAACGCCGAGTTCCCGATGGAGGTGACACCGATGGGAATCGTGACGCTGTTCAGGCCCCAGCACTCAGAAAACGCCGAGTCCCCGATGGAGGTGACACTGCTGGGAATCGTGACACTGGTCAGGTCGCTGCACTCGTAAAATGCCAGGAGGCCAATGGCGGTGACGACCCCCTGGACCCCAGGTATTGACGAGGGTATCGTGACCGCTCCTCCGGGGCCGGTGTAGCCGATAATGGTGATGTTACTCCCGCTGACGCTGTATTCGAACCCGTTGTAGGTCTGGCCGAGACAGCGGCCCGACAGGCAGCCCAGAGCAATGAGCCACAGCCAACTCGTTTTCGTGAGGAAGTTCCGATGCCCAAATCCGCGACCAGTCATAAAAAGTCCTTTCGTCCGCTTGCCCGGCCGTAACGCAACGAAGGCGGGCGCCGTCACCCAAACTCAGCCAGCAACGTTCGACTTCTTTACCAATGGTAATCAAGCCAGACCCTCTTGCAAGCAACAAACGGCCTTAGTTCAGCCGTCTGGAACTCAACTCAACGGCTCCTCACCAATGCCCGCCCCGAGGAAGTAGCTTGGGTTGGCTTGCAGAACGGCAGTGAGATTCACGAGTTCCCGGACGGTTCTCGCTGCTGACCAGGAAGATCCCGCCACCAAAACCGTCACGGCTTTTCGCCATTGGCGGTTTTGTCTGGCGGCCCGGCCCAGGGGAACGTAAAATGCGACAAAGGTGGCCCCTGGAACCGGCAATGGGCACATTGGTCGAATCAGTGAAGACTTGGGCGAATGCGGGGTTAGCGCTGCTCTACCCCGAGGTCTGCCAGTTGTGCGAGGTGGCGCGAGCCACCTCCGCCCAGGGATTTGTATGCTCGACGTGCCGGGAAGAGGCACGGTTCATTGACCGGCCTTTTTGCGAGCAGTGCGGAAAGCCCTTTGCGGGGGCGGTGACGCAGACTTTCGTGTGTGCGGTGTGCCAGGAAGCGAAATGGCAGTTTCGCACCGCCCGCTCGGCGGTCGAGGCCAAGGGCAAGGTGCTCGAAGTCATACACCTGTACAAATACCAAAGGGCACTCTGGTTCGAGCCGTTTCTGGCGGGGTTATTGATCCAGCAGGCGGTGCCGGAACTGAAGCGGGAGAAATGGGACTGGTTGGTCCCCGTGCCGCTCCACCCCGCCAAGCAGCGGGAACGGGAATTCAACCAGGCGGAACGGCTGGCGCGGCGCCTGGGAGTCGCCGCCGGCCTGGGGGTGAACTCCCGGCTAATCCGGCGAGTCGTGGCGACCCGGACCCAGACGCTGCTGAGCCGGGAGGAACGGTTGGAAAACGTGCGGAAGGCCTTCGCCGCGCGCCCCGGCGTCCGGCTGAACGGCGAGCGGTTGGTGTTGGTGGACGATGTGCTCACCACCGGGGCGACCACCAGCGCCTGCGCCGGGGCGCTCCGGCGGGCCGGGGCGGGCGAAGTTTGCGTCTGGACAGTCGCCCGTGGAATATGAATAATGGGCAAACAATGGCTACCACTTCGTTTACAAAGAAGACGCTGGGTCTGGAAACGGGCGAGCCGGCGGTGACGCCCCCGCCAAAGACGGGAAACACCACCTTTGCCAAGAAGCCCAAGCTGGCCTCGAACAAACCCAAGAAACGGGAGATTCCCGAGGGTTTATGGACCAAATGCAAGCGGTGCAGCACCATGGTATTCGACAAGGACCTGGACGAAAACCTGAAGGTTTGCCCCCATTGCCAGCATCATTTTCCCATTGGCTGCCGGGAGCGCATTCACTCGCTGGTGGAAACTTGCACCTTCGAGGAAATGGACCCCCAGATGACCAGCGTGGATGTGCTCACCTTCACGGGCACGGGCTCCTACATCTCGAAACTCGAAAAGTACAAGCGGGAAACCGGGCTCAAAGACGCGGTGTTGACCGGCCTTTGCAAGATTGGCCCGCACCGGGTCGGCCTCGGGGTGATGGATTTTAGCTTTCTGGGAGGCTCCATGGGCTCGGTGGTCGGGGAAAAGCTCACGCGCCTGATCGAACGGGCGACCGAGAAGGAACTGCCACTCATCATCATTTCCACAAGCGGCGGCGCGCGCATGTACGAGGGCATGTTCAGCCTCATGCAGATGGCCAAAACCTGTGCCGCCTTGGCCTACCATGCCAAGGCGCGGCTCCCCTACATCAGCCTGCTCACCGACCCGACCACGGCGGGGGTGATGGCCAGTTTCGCGAGCGTGGGTGACCTGATCCTGGCGGAACCCGGCGCGATGGTCGGTTTCGCCGGCCCTCGGGTCATCAAAGACACCACGCAGGCGGAATTGCCTCCCGGATTCCAGACCGCCGAGTTCCTGGTGGACCACGGGCTCATCGACGCTATCGTTCCGCGCAAGGAGCTGAAGACCCGGCTCATTGAGTTGGTCGACTACCTGACGGCTTGCGGGCGGCCGAAAGCAGCCGTGGCAGGCGGTTAGACCCTTTAGCGCAGGAAGATGTCATTGAGGGTCGCGGTCCCCGAGTCCAGATCGCTGAGGAGCGCGTCCCAATTGACTTGCAAGCCGGTGGCGGGCGGGGCTTGCGCTCCCTCCAAGGCACCGTCCCGGACCAACCGTTCGACGACCGCAGGCTGCCTCAAGAACGTCATGAGCTGTTCGGCTGCTTCGGGGTGCGGCGCAGCTTGCGTGATGGCGATCGCATTGGGGATCAGAAGCATCTCCGAGGTCATCGGCAGGGCCGTGACCGGCGCCCCATCGTGAACAGCGCCGGCGATATCGTCGGAATCCGTCAACCCGAGCCAGGCCTCACCCTGCCCTACCATTTTCACCACCACGGAATTCCCATCCACCAGCAGCGGTTGGTTGGCTTGCAGGGCCCGGCACCAAGCCTGCCAAGGGGCGTCGCCCCAAAGCTGGCGCAAGGCCAGGAAATGGGTGGCGGTGGTGCCGAAAAGGGGGTAAGCCAAGGCGACCTTGCCGCGCCAAGAGACATTGGTAAGTTCCAGGAGCGACCGCGGGGCGGCCGCCAAAGCGATTCGGTTGGTGTTGATGACGAGGCGCCGGCTGCGGTACCCGAAGGTAACGAAACCGTTGGCGGAACGAAAGACCCCCCGGGCCGCCAACTGGCGAACACGAAGCTCCTCGTTGGCCCAGAATAAATCACACTGGGGGTGGTCCTTTTCCGCGAGCAGGCGGTTAGCCAAACCGACGGTCTTGACGGCTTCACTGTCGAAAACGGGCAGCGGTTTAACGCCGGTTTGGGCACCGAACTGGCCCAGCAGCGGCTCGGCGAAGACCTGGTCCTGGGCGCAATAAACCACCACCGAGCCTCCCGGGGAGGGACGGCAACCGGCGAAACAGAGGCAACCAACGGCCAAACACAAGGCGGCGAACAGGCGCAAATTCATAGTGGCCAGAGTATAGGCGGCAGCCCAAAATGGGGGCGAGGGGAAAACGCGCGACCCGGCCAGGCCGGCGGATTGGACTTTCCATTGGCCAGGGTTTGGAGTAGATAATCTCGCCCGTCACGGCGGGCATTTTTATGAAACCGGAAGTCGAAATATACGATACGACCCTGCGTGATGGCAGCCAGGGCGAAGGCATCAATCTCTCGGTCATGGACAAGCTGCGCATTACCGAGCGACTCGACGCGTTCGGGGTCCATTTCATTGAAGGGGGCTGGCCAGGGTCGAATCCCAAGGATATCGAGTATTTCGCGGAAGCTAAAGGGCGGCGTTTGAAACACGCCCGGCTGGCAGCCTTCGGTTCTACCCGCCGCAAAGGGGTGAGCGTGGAGGACGACGACCAGGTACGTTTGCTGCTGGAAGCGGAAACCCCGGTGGTGACCATCTTCGGCAAGACCTGGCTGCTCCATGTTCGGGAAGTATTGCGGGCGACTCCCGAGGAGAACCTGGGGATGATCGCTGACACAATCCGATTTCTCAAAGACCATGGGCGTTATGTGATTTATGACGCAGAGCACGGGTTCGATGGGTTCAAAGAGGACCCGGAATACGCGCTGGCGACACTGCAAGCCGCGGAAAAAGCGGGTGCGGACATGGTGGTGCTTTGTGATACCAACGGCGGTTCGCTGCCGGCTGAGATCAGCCGCATCACCACCACGGCCTTCAAAAACCTGACCGCCCGGCTCGGCATCCATACTCACAACGACATCGGCATGGGACTGGCCAACGCCGTGGCCGCGCTGGACGCCGGAGCAGTCCAGGTGCAAGGCACCGTCAACGGCTACGGCGAGCGCACCGGCAACTGCAACCTGATCAGCGCCATCCCGACGGTGGCGTTGAAAATGAAGAAGCGCTGCGTTCCCGAGTCCTCACTGGCTAAGCTCAAGGAGTTGTCCCAGTTCGTGGATGAGATTGCGAACATCCGCCACGACCCGCGCCAGCCCTGGGTCGGCGAAGCCGCCTTTGCGCACAAGGGAGGCACGCACGTCAATGCGGTGCAGAAGCTGGTCAGCAGCTACGAACACGTGGATCCCGCCCGGATCGGCAACACCCGCCGGGTGTTGATCAGCGACCTGGCCGGGCGGAGCAACATCGTGATGAAAGCGCAGGAATTGGGCTTCGCGGTCAGCAACGAGACGCCCGAGCTCAAGGAGATCCTGGCCCGCATCAAGAAACTTGAACACGAGGGCTATGAGTTCGAGGCCGCCGAGGGTTCGTTGGCCCTCTTGATCCGCAAGATCCTGAAGCACGAGAATCCGCCGTTCACCATCGAGGGTTACCACGTGTCGATGCGTCGCGACCGCGCGACCTCGGTCTGCCAGGCCAACGTGAAGGTCCTGGTGGATGGCGAGATCGAGCACACCATCGCGGAGGGGGATGGCCCCGTAAACGCTCTGGACCAGGCCTTGCGGGCCGCGCTGGTTAAGTTCTTTCCCCAACTCAAGCGGGTCCGTCTCTCCGACTACAAGGTGCGGATTCTCAACAGCGCCTCGGGCACCGGAGCCCGCACCCGGGTCCTCATCGAGTCCACGGACGGCAAACAGGAGTGGGGAACGGTGGGGGTGCATGACAATATCATCGAGGCGAGCTTGCTGGCGTTGTCGGACAGCCTCGAATACCGGTTGATGCAGCGGTCAGCCTAGACCCTCAAACCTATGCCCGAGATCCCCAAGAACTACGAACCTCAGTCCGTCGAAGACAAGTGGTATGACTTCTGGTTGACCCAAGGCTGTTTCACGGCCGACCCGGCCTCGGCGAAACCGCCCTATTCGATCGTCATCCCGCCGCCCAACGTAACGGGCATGCTGCACATGGGCCACGTCTTGAATAACACCATTCAGGATATCCTGTCCCGCAAGGCGCGGATGGACGGCAAGGAAGTCCTTTGGCTGCCGGGCACGGACCACGCCGGGATTGCCACCCAATCGGTCGTCGAGCGAACCCTGCGCAAAGAGGGCGTGATGAAACACCGCGACGACCTCGGGCGCGAGAAGTTCCTGGAACATGTTTGGGCCTGGAAGGAAAAGCATGGCGGCATCATCATCCAGCAGCTCAAGAAACTGGGGTGCTCGTGCGATTGGTCGCGCCTGCGGTTCACTATGGACCCCGACTACTCGCGATGCGTGCAGCAGGTGTTCGTCCAACTCTACCAGAAGGGCCTGATTTACCGCGGCAAACGGATGGTGAATTGGGACCCGGCGGCCCGAACCGCCCTGTCGGACGAGGAGGTCGAGATGACGGAGGTGAAGGGGCACCTCTGGCACCTCCAATACCCGATCCTGGACGGTGAGGGGCAGCCGATGGCAGATCAGTTTGTCACCGTGGCCACCACGCGGCCCGAGACCATGCTCGGCGACGAAGCGGTGGCAGTGAACCCCAAGGACGAACGCTACACCCACTTGGTCGGCCGGAAAGTGTTGCTCCCGCTGCGCAACAAACCGATTCCCATCATCGCGGACGATTTCGTCGATCCGAAGTTCGGCACCGGCTGCGTCAAAGTGACCCCGGCCCATGATCCGAACGATTACGAGATGGCGATGCGCCATCAACTGCCGTTGACGGTGGTCATCGGTCCTGGCGGCGCCATGACCGCCGAGGCGGGCGATGAATTCAAGGGCCTGGACCGCATGGCGGCCCGGCAGGTCGTGATCGAGCAACTGACCGCGCAGGGACGGTTGCTCAAGACCGAGGATTATGTCCACAACGTCGGCTATAGCCAGCGCAGCCATGTGCCCATCGAGCCTTACCTCAGTGAACAGTGGTTCCTGAAGTACCCCAGTGTGGAGGAAGCGACGGCCTGTGTGGAAACCCAAGCCACAATGCGCTTCCATCCGGACCGTTGGGCTAAGACCTATTCACACTGGATGCATAACCTGCGCGACTGGTGCATCAGCCGCCAATTGTGGTGGGGACACCGCGTGCCGGTGTGGACCAAGAGCGTGGTGGTCGCTGAGGATGGTTCGCACGGTCTTGGCGCCCTGGCCGCCGGGTTTCCGGCACAACCAGATACCGCCATTCAGGTCCAACTCAATGGCGCGCCACTCGCCACGACCGATTGGTTCGTGGCCCAGCGGCCGGAGGATCTCATGAGCCTGAGCGTGGCCACGACCAATGAAGAAATGCGGACGGCGCTGGAAAGATCCGGTTTCACCCAGGACACCGACGTGCTCGACACCTGGTTCAGCTCCTGGCTCTGGCCGTTTGCCACAATGGGCTGGCCGGAGCAGACCGGGACACTCAAGAAGTTCTATCCCACCAGCGACCTGGTCACCGGCCCGGACATTATTTTCTTCTGGGTGGCGCGCATGATTATGGCGGGCTACGAGTTCATGGGCGACCTGCCATTCCGCAACGTCTATTTCACGGGCATCATCCGGGATAAACAGGGGCGAAAGATGAGCAAGAGCCTGGGAAACTCACCGGACCCGCTCGAACTCATCGCCAAGTACGGCGCCGATGCCCTCCGGTTCGGCACGATGCGCAGCGCCCCGCTCGGCCAGGATGTGCTCTTTGACGAAAAGGACGTGGAACTGGGCCGCAACTTCTGCAACAAACTCTGGAATGCCTGCCGGTTCCGCCAGATGCAGGGGGGCGACATCCAGGGCGAAATCGATCCCGCCCGGCTGACGAGTGACGACCGGTGGATACTGCTCAAGCTCGACCAGGCAATTCGCGAGATCACCATGGCGTTCGCCGAGTACCGCTTTAACGAGGCCTCCCAAACGCTTTACCGCTTTTTCTGGGGCGAATACTGCGATTGGTACGTCGAGGCCAGCAAGGCGGTCCTGCACGGTGCGGACCCCGCCGCCAAGGCCAATACGCTGGCCGTGCTGGACTTCATCCTGTCGCACACCCTGCGCCTGTTTCATCCGTTCCTGCCCTTCATCACCGAGGAGCTTTGGCATGGCATGGGCTATCATGAGGAAATGCCCGACCAACAGGGCGGGCTCACGATCATGTACGCACCCTGGCCGAAACCCTTCGAGGACGAATTCCGACACCACTACGGGCTGGATGAAGACGCCCTCAGGGCCGTGGACGTCAAATATGAGCTCGTGACCCAAGGCCGGAACCTCCGCCGAGAGGCCAATATCCAGGCCGGCAAGAAGGTCAAATACGTTCTGAAGCCCGCCCGCGGACTACCGCCCTACGAAGCGGAGGTCTTGAAGCTGCTGCTCAACGCCGAGGCCCTGGAACTCGATCCCACCGTCGAGCCCAAGAAGGGGACTCCCAACGTCCATTCGGAATGGGGCACTCTCTACCTGCCGCTAGAGGGATTGGTCGATGCCGGGGCAGAAAAGGCCCGACTCCTAAAGGAACTCGAGAAGATCGACCTCGAGATCACCAAGGTGCAGCAGAAGTTGGGGAACCCCAGTTTCACTTCGAAAGCACCGGTCAACGTCCTGCAAGAACACCAGCAACGCCTGACCGAATGGCAGGCCAAACGCGAGCGCGCCAAAGTGGCGCTCGAGGGCTTAAGCTAACGCCACCGGACTTGTTGCGCAAACTGAGGGGCACAAACCGCCCGCCCGGCCAGCCATGACGGACCCCGCCGCCGCCAGCATTCCCGCGCGATCGCATCATGAGGCGATGGAATGGAGCCTGGTGCTGGTGAGCCAGGGGATCGAGCCGATCATCGACCGCACCGAAGACGACGGCGGTTGGCAGTTGGTAGTGGCCACGGACGAATACGACCAAGCGGTGGCCGCCATTGGCCAATATCGGCTGGAAAATCGGGGTTGGCCCTGGCGGCAGCGGGTCTCGATTCCCGGTTATTTCTTCGATTGGGGCAGCCTGGCCTGGGTGCTGCTTATCAGCCTCTTCTTCTGGCTGGATTCGCGGCGGGACCTCCGCGAGGCCGGCCTCATGGACACCGCCCTGGCGGCAAAAGGGGAGTGGTGGCGTCTGTTCACGGCCGTGTGGCTGCACGCCGACATCTCCCACCTCGCCACCAATGCGACTATCGGCTTCCTCCTGCTCGGGTTGGCGATGGGGCGATTCGGGACCGGATTGGGCCTCGCGGCGGCTTGCCTGGCGGGGGCTGCGGGCAATTTGTGTCCCTGGATAATCGGGCTGGGAGGGCACCGGAGCTTGGGGGCGTCCGGGATGGTGATGGGGGCACTGGGCCTGCTGGCGGCTCAATCGCTGGCGCTGGGACGGCATGCCCCCGCCGCTTTTCGCTCAGGGAGCGTGCTCGGTGGGGCCATGCTGTTCGTGCTGCTCGGGCTCAATCCGGGTAGCGATGTGCTGGCCCACCTGGGCGGGTTTGTGGCAGGGTTGCTCTTCGGAATCGTGCTGGTTCGCTTCCCGGCGGCGCCCAGCCAGCACACGGCGAATCTGTTGGGCGGTCTGGGGTTTACCCTGCTGGTCGTGGTGCCCTGGTGGCTGGCGCTCCGGGGCGGGTATTAAGACACCGGAAAACCTTCTGATTCCAACCGCGCGTGGAGCGTTGCGATATGTTCGGCGTCGCGGGTTTCGACCACGCAATGGACCGTAACGGTGCTCAAATCGTCGTCGGCAAACACGCGATCATGGGCGATATCGATGATGCTAGCGCCCTCCCGTGCAATCAAGCCGGCGAACCGCGCCAGGCCGCCGGGACGATCGCTGATGGTGGCCGTGAACCGCGAGAGCCGGCCCGCCGAGGCCAACCCGCGCTCGATGACGCGATCCAGCGTGGTCAGGTCGATATTCCCGCCGCATAAGGCCAGAACGACTTTCTTGCCAGCCAACTCCGGCACGAGCCCACCGAGGCAGGCAGCCAGGGGGGCGGCCCCCGCCCCTTCCAAAACCGCCTTCTCCAACTCCATCATGCGCAGCACCGCCAGCGCGATTTGGCGTTCGGTCACCAGCACCGTACGGTCCACGAGCTCCCGCGCGATTCGGAAGGCGTTGCCGCCGACCTTCGGAACCGCCAGTCCGTCCGCCAGCGTGGGCTTCAACACGACTTCCACCGGATGGCCCGCAGCCAGGGCCGCGGTGAAGCTCGCCGCACGCTCGGGTTCCACCCCCACGATTTTGACGCTCGGTTTCACCGTCTTCATCGCGAGCGCGATCCCCGCCGCCAACCCCGCCCCGCCGATGGGAACGATCACGGCGTCAACCTCCGGCACCTGCTCGAGAATTTCCAGGCCAATGGTCCCCTGCCCCGCTATGATCGCGGGGTCATCAAAACCGTTGATGTAGGTTAGACCCCGAGCAGCCACCAACTGGTCCGCGTGAGCTCGAGCCTCGGCAATATTTCCCCCTTGGAGGATCACCTCAGCGCCCAAGCGGCGGCAGTTAACCACCTTGGTCAGCGGCGCAAAAGTGGGCATCACCACGGTGGCGGGGATACCGAGCAACTGCGCGTGGCAGGCAACGCCCAGCGCATGGTTGCCGGCGGAGGCGGCGATCACGCCTCGTTGCCGACGCTCGTGGGACAGCAGCAAGAGGGCGTTGCGGGCGCCCCGCTCCTTGAAACTCCCGGTCCGCTGCAAGTACTCCCGCTTGCACCAGATCTCCATACCCGCGGCTTCGGAAAGGGGGACCGAATGGGAACACGGCGACGCGAGGACGTGGCCGGCAATCCGTCCGGCGGCCGCTTGGATATCCTGGAATTGAACGGTCATAATAATGCTTCGATGGCTCGGTGAACCTCCTCGACCGTCACCGAGGCCATGCAGTCGAGGATCTGTTGTGGGGTGCCGCGAATCCCCCGGCCATCGTAACGATAGAACTCGAGGTTCCGCCCGGCGACGGCGGG
>Ga0316225_1002760_pt1 | contig 14216 bp, 8 predicted proteins | sample TBH18015metaG_FD_206010 | JGI IMG/M metagenome (GOLD analysis project Ga0316225, IMG submission 206010) | Freshwater microbial communities from Trout Bog Lake, Wisconsin, USA - TBH18015 | ecosystem: Environmental > Aquatic > Freshwater > Lake > Hypolimnion/Profundal zone | place: USA: Wisconsin... | reverse complement strand
CGCGAGCTCGGTAGCGAATACCGCGTGGACGGTGTTTGGGTCGATGGTGATTGCTGGGCGGCGGCACCGGATTACGGCATGGCGGCGCTGAAGACCTTCCGGGCCGCCAGCGGCTTTGAGGATGTCCCGCACCAGCCCGGGGATCCCCACTGGTTCGAGTTTCTCCAGTTCAACCGCGACGCCTATCGTGGTTATCTGCGCCACTTCGTGGCGGAAGTGAAGCGCACCAACCCGGACCTTCAACTTTGCAGCAACTGGGCCTTCTCGGACCACATGCCCGAGGAGGTCTGCGCGCCAGTGGATTGGATCTCCGGCGATTTGTCACCCGAGGATTCCGTGAATTCCGCCCGGTTCTCCAGCCGCTACCTGGCGGCCCAGGGCAAGCCCTGGGACCTGATGCCCTGGGGCTTCACCATCCACGGCGAGCAACGCAATGGCTCGAACCAGAAAGCGGCCGTACAAATGGAGCGCGAGGCCGCCGAGATTCTTGCCCAAGGGGGAGGCTTTGAGTCCTACTACGGACAAAACCGGGATGGCTCGGTTCCCGATCGGCACCTGCCGGGCATCGCCGAGGTGGCCCGCTTCTGCCGCGCACGGCAACCTTTCTGCCAGGGCGCCACACCGGTGCCGCAGATCGCCCTGCTCTACTCCACAGCGTCGCATTACCGCGAATTCAATGGCCTTTTCAACCGTGACCTCTCGCGGCTTAGCGGCACGCTGCAGGCCTTGGTGGAAAGTCAGCAGGCGGTGGATGTCGTCAGCGAACACACCCTCGCTGCCCGGATGTCGGACTATGCATTGGTGGTGGTGGCCGAATGCGATTATCTCGAGCCAGACATCAAGCGCCGATTGATTCGCTACGCGGAAGGCGGCGGCAACCTCCTGCTGGTGGGGCCCCAGGCGGCCTCCCTCTTCGCCGCGGAACTGGGCGTTTCATTGGACGGAGCCCCGGTGGCACCACGCTACCTGGCTGTCGGCGAGGCCCTGATCCGAACCCGTGACGCAACCGGGAATGCTATACTCGAGTCACGGACCCAGCCGTTTGGTCGTTTGCACACCGCCAACGACCTCGATTCCCCCGCCCAACCCGCGGCCTCAATCACCGCCTTGGGCAAGGGCCAGATCGCGGCGACCTATTTTTCGTTCAGCCGCGGATATCTCAACGAACGCTCACCGCAGATGCGGTCTTTCCTCAACGACCTGGCGCGCCAGCTCTTCCCCCAGCCAATGGTCGAAGTCAAAGGTTCGCCAGATGTGGATGTCTCGGTGAACCGACTGCAGGGCAGGCTCGCGATCAACCTGATCAATGCCTCCGGCCGGCATTGGGACCAGCAGAAACCGTTAATCGAAGCGATCGCCCCAATCGGCCCGCTGGAAATTGCGGTTCGCACCGCAACCAAGCCGGGGAAAATCACTCTGCAACCCGAAGGCCAAACGCTCGCCTTCGATTACGGCGACGGTGCCGCGCGATTAACGGTGCCTCGACTGGAAATCCACAGCGTTGTCGTTGTCGAGTAACCAGTTGCGAGAATCTCCGTATGCAAACGATTCCCCAAGAGAAACCTCAATCGGCCGCCTCCAGGTGGTGGTGGATTGCAATCCTGTGTGACCTTTTCATCCCGCTCATGGCAGGCGCGGCGCCCGGAGCTTCGAGCAACCTCCTGCGCAACGGCTCCTTCGAAGGGGGGATGCTTTACTGGCACAACCTGGAAGCCAACGATTACTCGCTGGTCCGCAGCGGTGCTGCCGTTGGCGAATACTCGCTGTGCCTCAAGAAGGGTTTCGCCATGAGCGCGCCATTCGTAGCCCAGCGGGGCGAGCCATTTACGGTCAGCTTCTTCGTCAGGGGCGACCAACCGGGCGTCGTTGAGGTCTCCATGCCGCCCAGCGCGCGCGAAGTGGGCACCAAGGCGGATCGCCTGTGGACTCAGGGAGCTGGACAAACCGCCAAGTTCGGCACCAACTGGCAACGCGTTTCCTTCACTTGGATGGCCGACGTGCCACCGGACGGGTTTTGGCCGTACCCACACTACCTCGTCCAGATCGGTGGCGGTAACACGTCGCTGCCGATCTACATCGACGGCGTAACGGTCACACCTGGGGGCGAAGGTACGCCCAATTACATCCCACGGCGCGAAATCGAAGTTTTGGCCGAATGCCCGGATCTGCCCGGCTACGCCGGTGCCCAGGCGAACCTCCTCGAGCGTGGCGCGTCCCCGCGAGTCACCGCGCACGTCTCCAATCCCGGCCGGGAACCCCGCACCGTCACCGTGCGCTGGCAGCTCTTCGACTACGAAGGTGAACGCCGCGTCGGGGACGCGGTGGAAAAGAAACTCACGCTCGCGCCCGGCCAGACAATCAGCGAAACCGCGCAGATAAACCTCAGCGCGGCGGGTATGGTGTTGGCGCGTGTCTCCGTCCTCGACGCCCGCCTTTCTACCCTCGACGCCTCGGAGCTCCCGCTCACCTCCCTGCCCTACCCCAAGTCCGCCACCAAACCCGACTGGCGCGAGCGGTTCGGCGGCTCCTTTGCGGGAAGGCTCGGCTGCGTTGAAAAACACCAGCGGCTCGGCTTCGGCTGGATTCGCTGGCGTCCGCACAGCAACGGCGAAGACCATTTGCCGCAGGCGCCGTCGGATGTGAGGGACGCGGCCACGTGGCAATGGAAGTGGTTTGACCCGGAACTCGACGAGCAGGAGGCGCACGGGCAGTCGTCGCATCTCGTCCTGTACCCCCCACCGAAATGGATTATGGAGAAGGACCATCCGCTGCCTAAGGACATGCGTTGGTCCGCCAGCGATCCACGCTGGGACGACCTCAGCGTCGAAACGGTCTGGGACAAGTTCGTGAGGAGCGCCGTCACACACTACCGAGGCCGGTCGGTCATTTACGAGATCGAGAATGAACCGGACTTCGACCACTGGGACAAGCTGGAGGAGACATACGCCCGGTTCACCCTCCGCACCGCGCGGCTCATCAAGCGCACCGACCCGAAGGCGCGCGTGATGGTGGACAACGTCTATGGCATCCCCAGCGCCGTGAACGCGGAGTTCTTCAAGGCGGGCGGGCTGAAGTTCATCGATGTCATGTCGTGGCACGATTACCACGAAGGCTGGCTCACGGACGCGGTTTCCCTGAAGCGAATGCGCCAGAACATGGACGAAGCGGGGGGAAAGCACGTCGAGATTTGGTTCAACGAAGGCTGGGCCTTTTCAAACACCGCGGTGGACGAACCCATCGCTTGCACGCACCTGACCAGCGCGCAAAGCGCCAACGCGATCGTCGATTGTGTGGCCGAGCTCACCGCCAACGGGCAGGCCAAGACCATCCTCTTTCACACCGCCTACGAGACGCATGGCATGAGCTTCTGGGATTACAGCGGACCCGGCACGATGTTGTGGGATTGGTACAACTACCCGCTGCCACTGGTGGCCGCGTGGAATGTGCTGGCGCACCACATCGGCGTGAGCGAGACGGCCGGCTTTGTGCGTCCGCCCGGCGCGAACTTCTGTATCTTTCAGGACCAGCGGAACCATCGCGGCGTGATGATCGCTTATGCGGACCGGGAATCAAAAGCCGACGTGACCGTGGACCTGCCGGATTTCGGCACGCCGCTATTGGCGGAGGACATGATGGGCAACACCGCTGCGGCGGCCCGCCAGCTGGTTCTCTCCCAGACCGGCCGCCCGGTTTACCTTTACGCGGCGAATGGGAGCGTCAGCGGGGACCAGTTTGCGAAGGAGTTGGCGCCGCTCGACCGCAAGCATGCCAGCTTTGTCAGCGCCGCCGGAGGCCTGGCATCATCCTGGCGCCTGCCGGCCGCCTGGGAAGGGGTGAAGAAAGGCAGCGCCGATGGTAATCCGGCGTCGGCCGCCGGCCGACCGATCTGGCGCATCGACCGGGTTTACCCGAGTGAGCCCAACTCCGTCGTGAACTACGGCACGGTCCCCTGGGACGGCACGACGTGGCATCCGACCGACCACGAGCAAGGCGGCCAGCCTAGCGTGCGCGTCGAAGGCGGCGTGATTTACTTGAGCGTAAGCGGTCCGTGGCAGAACAACGAGTCCCAGAAAATCGCCGGCCTGGTTTTCATCGCCCCCCAGAGCGCCCGCTATCGAGTCCGCGCCAGCGCCAACAGCAAGCCCTGGACGGGCGGCGCCAAGAGCTTCCGCCTGGCCGTGCTGAAGAAAGACACCCAACGCGCCGCCGAAGTGCGGAGTTTTGTCCTCCCCCGCGAGGGCACACCGGTGCCGCTGGATTTCGAGGTGGAACTCACCACCGGGCACGAACTCGTTTTCCTGCCGCTCCTGCCGGAATGGAACAACGCCACTACGACCCGGATTGAAAACCTGGTCATCGAACAGGAACCTTGAAACCAAAATGGCATCAGGCTGCTCACCCGGTACCATCGGGATCTGGATTGCTCGACGGACTATGCCGCAAACCCGTTGGAGTTAGCCTCAGGCGGACAAGCTCAGGCCAACGGGCCGCGAAGAAACACCAGTGAAGAGATTAGGGCGAGCAACGACGCGAACGCAGGCACACTGCCTCGCAAGAAGTTCATCGAGGTTGGTTGGGATATTCCGGACACAGCATTCCTCCGCCAGCACTGGCCCGAGATGGAGCGCACGGCACCGTGTGATGGCCTCAACTTCTACGTGACCGTAACCAAGCCGGCGGGCGGGCAGGCCGACTCGCTGAAGCTGTGGGATGGTTCGCCTTGGCAGTGGACGTGGTTTCCCAATGCCATCGCCGACCTCAAAGCCTGCCGATTCCCCCGCTTCACCGAGAACTTCCTCCGCATCGACGCCTCTCCTGGAACGCTCGACTGGGCCGAAGACCAAGGGTGGAGCAACCTGGCGGAGAAGCTCGCCATCTGCGCGTGGGTCGCACGCGAGGGTGACGCCAGAGGCATTTGTCTCGACCTCGACCCGTTATGTGGAGACCGGTCAGATCGCCGCGGCACGCAAGGAATTCAAGACTTGGACCAGCAATTACATCGGTGCGGCCCAAAGCTTGAGTGACGACCTGCTCAACGCGATCGCCCGCGACGCGGGCGCGTATGTGGCCGGGCCGGCTGGGCACCAGATCAACCTCAACGGCGAATTTGCTTCGCTCCATGCTTTGCGCACAGGCGATTACACGCTCACGCTCCCGCCCGGGCGTCGCCGGGTGATGGACGCCGACACCGGCCGTCAGCTCTGGAAAGACGGTCGGAGTTTCACCTTCCCGGTACAAGCGCAACCAACGTACTGGTTCTTGTTCGAGTAGGATTTTCCCAGACAACAACAAATGGCCCTCATAGGTTTAGATTCCAAGACAGACGAAACTTCCGCGAGAGGACAGAGAATTTCAAAGCTCGACGGCTTTGCGCGGACAATTATCCTGAACTGACTATGAATCGAAGAGAATTTCTGCTTTCCTCGACTGCGGCCATCGCCGGACTGAGTTGCACTTCCTGCCAAAGCGACTATGGTTCCGCACCGAAGGGGCGGCGCATCGCTTTCAACACCGCCAACCTCGTGGGCCGCGTCTCCGGCTACCGCTACGAACTGAGCCACTGGGGCGAGCAGCACCAGAAGACGGTCGCCGCCACGGACGAACGCGCGTGGGTCTCGATCTGCGAGGACATCGCGGCCGCCGGTTATCGCGCCGTTGAAGTCTGGGAGGCACATGCGGCGCCCGAGAGCCTTAGCGCGGCCAAGGCGGCGACCTGGCGGCGTGTTCTTGAGCAGCATCAATTGCAGCCCATCGGTTATGCCGGCAGTCTCCGGCCTGAAACCATCCGTGTTTGCCAGTGGTTGGGTATCCCGCGCATCAATGGCGCCTTGCGCGGCCAAAGTCCCACCCAGGCGACTGATTTGTGCCGCGAGTCGGGGGTGCGGTTCAATTTGGAAAACCACCCTGAACAATCGACCGAGGAATTGTTGAAACCCATCGGCGGTGGCAACGAATGGCTGGGGGTTTGCGTCGATACGGGCTGGTTTGGGACGCAAGGTGTCGATGTTCCGCAAGCCATCCGGGTGCTGAACCAATTGGTGCGCCATACGCACATCAAGGATGTGCGGCGCGCCGGCGGCCATGAGACCTGCCGGCTCGGCGATGGGGTGGTCAAAATCCCCGCGGTCCTCGGGTCACTGAAGAGCATCGGCTACACCGGTTGGTATTCCTGGGAGGACGAACCAGAGGATCGCAATCCCTTGGACCTCGCCAAATGGACTCTCGATTATCTCAAGACCCAGGTGTGAACGAAAGGTGGCGTCGTTCGCCCACCCGGTCGCTATCCGTTTCATCCCATGAAAACAGCCGGCTTCCTGAACTGCTACATCCTGCGGCTGGCTCCGTTTGCCATGCTCTGCGCCGAAACTGCTCCGAACGCGGCAGCCGGTTCGGCACCGCCCGCTGCGGCCAACCAGACCGTGGGCGATCATGGTTCCCATACCGTCGCGGGCAATGCCGTCGTGTTTAAGTGCTCGGGCGGCGCGACGGTGAGAATTGAATTGTGCCAGGCGGATGTCGCCCGCATCCGCATGGCGATGCCGGGGGCCGATTTTGTCCCCAACGAGCCTTATGCCGTGGTCAATTACGACTGGCCGGCAGTGGGCGCCACGGTGGCCGATGCCGGCGACTCTATCAAGATCGCCACGACCGAAATGGTCCTCCGGGCCAACAAAGTCCCGTTCCATCTGGGCTTTTATAAGCGCGACAACACGACGCTGATCCCTCGGCAAGGCGCTTACTGTACGACTGAGTATGAAGCCGTTCAGCACGCGGGCAGCGTTACCATCGACATCGGCGCACGCAAAGCTCCCGGCGCGTACGTCCCACCGCCAAGGCATTACCTGTTCAAGGTCCATACCGGTTCGGATCCCGGCAAGGTCTATTTGGCCGGGACGGCCCTCGAGAAAGAGCCCTCGGAACAGGCATTGAGCGCCTCCGCCGGCGGGTGGTTTTATGCCGATGGCATCGCGCAGATACGCTTTCCGGATAGCGGCAAGCAGATACGCCTGGGGCTGGGGGCCGCGGTTCCGGGGAGACTATGAAACAAAACATGAAAAGCACCCAAACCATGAATGCAACTGAACTCGACGCGCAGCTAAGCCGCGTCTCGAATTCGCTCAACCGGCGGCGATTTCTCGGCAACACTCTGGCCATAGGAACGACGGTTTCCGCCTTCGGCATCCTGCGCAGCCAGGCTGCCGAGGCCACGGCGGCGGTTTCTCAACCGACCGAATTTACCCGCAAGATCAAGCTCGGTGTCGTCGGTAACGGCGGACGTGGCGCCTGGATTGCCAATTTGTTCAAGCGGCACGGGGGCTACGAAATGTGGGCGGTGGCGGATTACTTCCAGGAGGTGGCTGACGCCTGTGGCGACGCGCTGGGCGTGGACAAGTCGCGGCGCTTTGCGACCCTCTCCGGCTACCAGCGGCTGATCGGGTCCGGCGTCGAAGCCGTGGCCCTGGAGACGCCGCCCGATTTCTTCCCCGAGCACGCCCGTGCCGCGGTCGAGGCCGGCTTGCACGTGTATATGGCCAAACCCGTGGCGGTGGATGTGCCGGGCTGTCTGGAAATCGAAGCCGCCGCGAAGCGGGCTGGCGCACAATCACGCTGTTTCCTGGTGGACTATCAACTCCCGACCGATCCGCACAACCGCGAGGTGATGAAGCGGGTCGAAGCCGGCGCGATCGGCCCGGTGGTTGCCGTGAACAGTCACTATTTCGCGGGTCTCTTTCCCGATCCGGCGTTCACCGCCAACCTCGAGAGCCGCCTCCGCAGCTTGATCTGGTGCAACGACGTCGCCGTGGGCGGCGGCTACCACGTGAATGCCTGCATCCACGGCGTGGACGCCGCCCTCTGGGTAACCGGCAACCGGCCAGTGGCGGCGATGGGTCTGTCGCGCCGCATGCGACCGGATCCTCATGGCGACAGCCACGATGCTTTCTCCGTCCTGTTGGAGTTCGCCGATGGCCAAATGGTCAGCCATCGCGGTAAACACCTGAACAACCAGTCCGCCTTCGATGTGGTCTGTCAGATCCAGGGGCAAACCGGTTATGCCCAGACGAGTTACGGTGGGAAGGTGTTGCTGAAAGGCCCGGAAGACCACTACGAGGGCCAGGTCGAGAATCTCTACGAGGCGGGCGCCGTGCGGAATATCGCCACCTTCTACGAGAATGTGGTCGCAGGCCGCTTCGAGAATCCCACGGTACGCCGCGCGGTGGACAGCGCCCTCGCCACGATCCTGGGGCGGGAAGCCGCCCTTCGGCGCACCCGGTTGACCATGGACCAACTAATCAAGGAGAACACGCGCTTGGAAGTGAACCTGCGCGGCTTGAAGACTTGATTTACATGATAGCCGGCACCGCATGCAAAACCTGAATACGTATAAACTTGGCGGGAGAGGGCCGTTGCGATTCTTGCTCTGGTCGGCGCTCGCGCTCTCAGCGAGCCTTTCGGAAGCACAAGTCCCAGGTGTTTTCAGGGTATCCGAAGGGGTACGGCCCAACGCTGTCGTTTCCCTCTACGGGGAATACCTCACCGGCACAGCAGCGGTCCGCTTCCTCAAAGCGGATGGGACCGTGGCCTCGACACAACCGGCGATCCAGACCGACCCCGGCGGTCATTTTTGCCGGGTGGTGTTTCCCGCGATCCCCCCGGGAGCATACCAACTGGCCGTTCGGAATGGGGTGGGGTGGTCCACGCAAACGATTTATGTGAACCGGGCGGAACCCCGGTGGATCTCCGAAGAGCGCGCCTACCCCGGCCTCTCGATCAAGGTCATCGGCAGGAACCTGGATGCGAGCGAGTACAATGGCCGGCAAAACACGGAGGTACGGATGGCGCCCGTTCATGGGGGTAAACCAATAGTCATCGCGCCGCAGAGCACGAATCCCTATGGCGTAGATTTCACCATTCCGAAGGACCTGCCTGCCGGAAATTACTACGTAGAGGTGAACGCCCATTCCGCGGAGTTCGGGGACAATTGGGTGCGACTCAACAACCACAGCGAGTTTCCCGACACCGTCCGCGACACGGTGGTCCAAGTGGGGGCGACACCCACAGACCCGACCGCCCTGGCGTTGAAGGTGGCCTGGGCCAACGACTTCAATTGGACCAACGTAATTGATGCCAGACGCGACTATCGTGCCCGCGGCGATGGCTTCGCCGACGACACCCAGGCCATTCAGCGGGCGTTGGATGACGCGACCGCGCGCGGCGGCGGAGTGGTCCACCTTCCCAACGGGGTCTATAAGGTTGACGGGCTGACCCTCGGCAGCGGGTGCATCCTTCGCGGAGAGAACCGCGAGCAGACCATCATCGCCGTTTCCCGAACCGAAGGCGAAGCCATCGTCGCCAAGGGCAGCCGGCACGGGATTGCGCAGCTCACATTGCGTTATCAAGCGCAGGCACCGAATGACGTCCAATCCACGTTGCTCGGCGGCGACGCCGACCAACTCTTTCTCCACCACGTCACGTTCGACTTGCTCCGAAACCCTGATGTCCCCGTCCAGCACTCGCCGTATTATGTTGCCGGACCCGGTCCCATGCTGGTCGCCGGATGCCGCTTCTTCATTTCCTCTCGCAACCTCTGGAATCACAACGTGCGCAACCGGGTGACCTTCCGCGACAATTTCATCGACATGCATGATGGCCTGGGACTCTGCATGTCCTCCGAGAAGCTACTCGTGCTCGACAATGAACTCGTGTTTCATCCCGCAGCTTACGCAGGCCAGATGAACGGCTTTTTCCTCAACGAAGGCTGGATGGGTCGGAACATTTTCAATGCCTACATCGCCGGCAATAAGGCTCATGACTTGAATGGCCCTGGCGATTGCCAGCCCTACGCCGCCGATTCCGCGTGGTCGTGCGTGGCCGGCGCCGTTACCTCCGCGAGCACCAACACGGTCGAGGTTCGCAATGACATGAGCGGCGACTTTAAGGGTTTGGACACGCATGAACTGGAACTGATCGTGGTCCAGGGGAGGGGCTTGGGCCAACTCCGTCGCGTTTCCGCCCGCAAACACCTGGGCGGTGACCCCGCCGTTGTTCGGTTCACGGTCAGCCCGGCTTGGGACGTGCCGCCCGACGCCACCAGTATGGTCAGCGTCGGCTGTTGGCATGTAAACAATGTTTTCTTCCGCAACCAGGCACGGCGCGCGAAGTCACCGTACAACATGTATTACGGAGGCAGCTACGATTGCGTGGACGCCGAGGCCGTCTCCGAGGATACCGAGGGGTGGTACAACTGGGGCCGGATCGGTGAATACCCCAGCAAGCCGCCCTGGCATTGCCCGGTCTATTTCAGCCAGTTGAAGCGCAGCACCTTCACCGGAAAGTCGCCTGCCTACTCGACCATGGGCCTTACCCTGCGCGTGGAAAACGAAACCACCCGCTACCGCGGCATCGGCGATTATGGCACGGAGATCCGGGACAACCTCATTGACCGGAGCGCGTGCTCGAATGCCAGCCAACGCCTGGCCGGCAATGCCGCCATCGCCACTCGGAACCAGGTCTGGACGAACCTGACGGGCGGCACCCCTCTGGTTTTCGCCACGCTCTGCGAAGGCAACCGAATCCAGAACTCAGCCGTGGGATTTGATTTGAACCAAAGCTATTCCTTCGCCATCCGCGGAACCGGCTACGAGAACTGCCCGCGGGCGGTGAACGACCACGGTTTTGACACGGCCCTCCTGCCTGGCGCTCCCGCCCCAGTGGCCCCGGCTGCGGCGACAACCACCAACCTGAACTACGCCGTTTCGTGGGTGGGCAACTCCTTCTCCGGCGCGGACGACAAATGGGTGCAGAACTTCTTCATCCACATGAGCACGACGCCCGATGGCTCCTGCTACACCTGGAGTCACTGGGACGAAGGCGGCCAGAAGTTCGGTGTCTATCGGGACGGTAAGGTCGCCGGGAACCAGGATGTGAAGGCGAACAGCCTTTCGGTGAAGGACCACCAAGGACGAACCTGGACCATCTCCGTGCAGTACACCGATCCGCAACACCAGGAATGGGACTTCATCCCGCAGGGAATTCAATGTGAAGGAAAGACCATCGCGTTCCCGGAGCTCGTTCAGCCCACGGCGCTCGCCTTGGCCAATGACGGCCGGTTGATGGTGGCCGATTCCCTCACCGGGCCACGCCAGCAAGTCCTCTTTTATGACATTTCCGATCCGGGCCACCCCAAGCTGATGAAGGCCTTCGGCGACTACGGCGGCATTGCCTCCGGCACCCCCGGCGAGGTCACGCCCACGAAATTCTGGGACATCCGCGGTATCGGCATGGATGCCCAGGATAATCTCTATGTCGCCATGAGCGAAATGGGCACCGTGCTGCGGAAATTCACCCCCGCGGGGAAACTGGTTTGGGAACTCTACGGGCATTTCTTTGTGGATGTTGCCTGCGCGGACCCGTTGACCGACGGCAAGGACGTTTGGGCCGTCCAGGAACATTATGTTATGGATTACACCCAACCGGCCGGCCAGCAGGCAAAGTGGGCGGGGTACTCGCTGGATCGACACAAGTACCCGAACGATCCGCGCGGCCTGATGTTTGTGAAGCAGCAAGGCGAGCACGGCTTGACTTCACCCCAGGTGGTCTATCTCAAAGGCCGCCGTTTCCTGTTCGTCGGGGGCATGTTCGCGTCCAACTTTATCAACATCTTCCGCTATGACCGCGACGGCCTCGGAGAAATGGCAATCCCCGCGGGGCTGATCATGCAATGGGGCCACGGCCTCTATAACACCGGCCTGCATTGGCCCCCGCAACGGCCCGAAGGAAAGCCGTTTATTTGGCGGGATCTCAACGGCGACGGCGACTACCAAGCCGCGGAATACGCGCCTAACACGGACCGGGTGCAACCCGGCCCGTTTTATGTCGATAAACTAGGCAATATCTGGATGGCCAACGGATTCTTCCGGTACGACTTCCAAGGCCTCGACGAGCGGGGCAACCCGATCTACTCCGCGGACAAGATCACCGTGATGGAAAAGCCCAAGGGTATGAAAGACGTGGCCCGGGTATGTTATGACTCCGACACCGACACGCTCGTGGCCGCCGAGCAGGGCGTCGAGGAACACGGGCGGGCGGACATGCGCCATATCGGCCGTATCTTCGTGTGCCGGAACTACTTGGCCGGAAACCGTGACGCCATCAGCTTCACCTCGGGCGCAGGGCGGCAAGCCGCCTGCGTCGCGGCAACAGGGGATTATGTCTTTACCGGCGGCTGGAAGGAGCGGGGCCGGGTGCATGTGAACCGTCTTTCCGACGGCGCGCCGATGGGTGTCTTGGATCCCGGCCCGACCGTCGGTGGCGTCGAGAAGACCGGTTGGGTGGACATTCTCACAGGCATCACCGCTCACCAACAACACGATGGCGCCTATTTGGTGTTCATTGAGGAAGATTATCGCGCCAAGTCAATTTTGTACCGCTGGAGGCCATAATGCGAACTCACGGTTTAATGATCCTGCTGACGGTCCTACTCCTCCCGTCGGCCGTGCCGGCTGAGGGGGGCGACGGGTTGGAGGGGCGCCATTTGCTCGTCACCTCCGTCCGCACCGGCCATACCGAGATCTTCGACGTCGACCCGGCCAGCGGAGACGCGCGCAACATCACGCGTAGCCGTGACTGCGAGAACCGCTATCCGTGTTGGTCGCCCGATGGCCAACAAATCGCGTTCACCTCGAACCGGGAAAGCGGAACCTACAACCTGTTTGTGTGCGACGCCGATGGATCGAATGTGCGGGCCATCACCCACGAACGAGGCACGGGGGTGGCCTACATGCCCAGTTGGTCGGGCAATAGGATCGTCTTTGGCTTCCACCGCGCGCAACCAGAAATGGCCAGCATCCGCCCCGATGGGTCCGGCCTCACGATTCTCGGCCGTGGGCACGACCCGTGCCTCTCGCCGGACGGAGCGAAAATCGCCTACACGGGAGAAGTCCCCGGTGGCGTTTCCGTTTTCGTCATGGATGCCGATGGCGCCAACAAGCGGCAAGTTGTGCATGAGGCCAATCCCTGGGGTGCCATCTTCCCAAGCTGGTCGCCGGATGGGGCGACCATCGTCTATTCGTTCAAGGCTGGTGAAGCGCTGGAGTTGTTTCTCACCGATACCGCCGGACAGCGTCCGCCTCGGCAACTAACCCATCTCAATCAAGTCTGCACCCCGGCGGCCTTCTCCCCGGACGGCAAGTGGATCTCGTTTCGCTGCACGGATGAGATGTACTGGCGCAGCCAGGAGCGCATGGAAAAAGTCTATGCCGAAAAGCCGGGCGACAAACGGCCCGTCTGGGCAATTCACCCCGACGGTACGGACGCGCACGTAATCGAACCGCTGCACTACCAATGTTCTATGGATGGCAGCCGGGCCGCGTGGAAGCCCCTGGCGCCGCCTGGCATGAAGCCCGCTGGTAATTCAGCGGCAAAAGCGACAGCCCATGAATAGGAAGACGGCTGGGCTCTTCGTGCTCGTGCTGATGAGGGCAATGCGAAGCCTCAGCCTTTCCGCACCTGCCGGCAAAATGGTCCCGGTCGAGCCAACCCTGGCCCCCGATCTGTTGTTGTTCGAGCAGCCCTCCGACTTCCGCAAAATGGAAGTTCGTCTCGAAGATCGCTTTACCATCCACGGCTCGAGCTTCGTCCGCCCGCCCATTCAGGCCATCGCGTTGAACCGCGCCTTCAAGACCAACGACACCTTCACCTGGCAGGGACACGAGTTCCTCTGCCTCGACACACGCGGGAACAGCCCCGGCGGTGGTCCATCCGCAGGAGCAGTTGATCGAGTGCGGGATAAAACTGGAACATCTGGAGAAACTCTACCGGCGCGGATACGCCCCGAGAGTGGCTCCGTCGCGTACCAGGACAAGGTCTCGACACCGACCGTCGTGTCGAATCTCTGGCAGATATCGCCGCACCTCTTCAAGTTCAAGCGCCCGAACTTCTAGCCCAATCCCACCCTGATTCTCGCCGACAATCGCCATGCGCTGGTGTCAGATTGCGGATTGCTCGACGAGCAATTCCTGGATACGGCGCTGGAGGGTTTGCGCCAGCACTGCGGACTCAAGGCCATCGACGCGGTCATCATCTCCCACATGCACGGCGACCACTTTCTTGAAGCCCCGCACCTGCGCGAAAAATGGGGTGCGCAGATCTGGGCGCTCGACAACATGGTGGACAAGCTGGAACACCTGGAACGGTTCGATTATTCCGCGCCCATCCAG
>Ga0316225_1002747_pt1 | contig 14281 bp, 21 predicted proteins | sample TBH18015metaG_FD_206010 | JGI IMG/M metagenome (GOLD analysis project Ga0316225, IMG submission 206010) | Freshwater microbial communities from Trout Bog Lake, Wisconsin, USA - TBH18015 | ecosystem: Environmental > Aquatic > Freshwater > Lake > Hypolimnion/Profundal zone | place: USA: Wisconsin... | reverse complement strand
CGTCTTTGCGAGTTAGGTCATTGTGTCCGTCTACCACATCTTGCTAGGACTGTCAGACCCAAAGGTGTTAGGATTAGATCATGAACTTAGAAGAGATCATTAGTAAGTTACCTCCTGCAGATCAAGCGGAGATTCTAAAAGCTGCTGCTGAATGGGCAGATTCTGAGCGTATGGAGAAAGGCCAAAAAGACTTTCTTGCATTCGTACATACCATGTGGCCCGGATTTATTGACGGACGACACCATAAAGTCATGGCACAAAAATTTGAGGAGATTGCCAGTGGGAAACTTAAACGGCTTATTATCAATATGCCTCCTCGTCACACTAAGTCAGAATTTGCCAGTTATATGCTACCAGCATGGTTTCTTGGTAAGTTCCCTAAAAAGAAAATCATTCAGTGTTCTAACACAGCCGACCTTGCAGTAGGCTTTGGACGTAAAGTCCGTAACCTTGTAGATAGTGAACAATATGGAAAAATATTCCCAAACGTCAGGCTTCGCTCTGACTCTAAAGCTGCTGGTCGTTGGAGTACTAACGGTAATGGTGAATATTTTGCTATTGGCGTGGGCGGTACTGTTACAGGTAAAGGTGGCGATCTGGTCATTATTGATGATCCTCATTCGGAACAAGAAGCGGCATTAGCAGCATCTGATCCTGCAGTATTTGATAAGGTCTATGAGTGGTATACCTCTGGTCCACGTCAGCGTTTGCAACCGGGCGGAGCGATTGTCATCGTGATGACTCGTTGGAGTCTGAGGGATTTAACGGGAAAGATTTTAAAAGCTGCACTTGAACGGGATGGGGATGAATGGGAAGTAATCGACTTTCCAGCAATCCTTCCTAGTGAAAAACCCCTATGGCCTGAGTTCTGGTCTTATGAGGAACTAACTGCTTTAAGACGGGAATTGCCTTTAAACAAGTGGCAAGCTCAGTACCAACAGCAACCGACTTCTGAGCAAGGGGCGATTATTAAGCGGGAATGGTGGCAAGTATGGGAAGGCGATACAGCCCCTGCTTGCGAGTTTATTATCCAATCTTGGGATACGGCATTTACAAAGAATGAACGTTCAGACTATTCAGCTTGTACGACATGGGGAATATTTTATAAAGATGAAAACCCCCAAGATGCGAATATAATATTATTGAACGCATTCAAAAGGCGGATGGAATTCCCAGAATTGAAGGCCTGTGCTTTAAACCAATATCGAGAATGGACCCCAGATTGCTGCATAATCGAGGCTAAGGCATCAGGAGCGCCATTGGTATATGAGCTACGTCAGATGGGAATCCCCGTACAAGAATTTACTCCTACCCGTGGTAATGATAAAATCATGCGTGTAAACTCTGTATCAGACTTATTTGCTTCAGGAAAAGTATGGGCTCCAAGTACTAGATGGGCGGAAGAAGTAGTTGAAGAGATGGCTGCGTTTCCTAATTCGGACCATGATGACTTAGTAGATAGTGCATCACAAGCTTTAATCCGATTTAGAAAAGGTGGCTTTGTAAGATTGAAAACAGACGAATGGGATGATTATATCCCTAAGCGTAAAACTGCATATTATTAATGTTAACAAACTATAACTACAGTTGGTCAGAAGCAGTTCCTGCAGATTATTGTGATGTAATTATTAAATCTATTGATTGGAATAAAGCAGAAACTGCAAAAATTGGCGGATCTTTAGAGAAGGTTGGCGATGAAAATAAAGAATATCGTAATACAGAGTTGGTTTGGGTTGATCAATTTTCTCCTGTAGGGTGTATTTTAAGGTCTTTTATTGAACTTGTTAATCAAATAGCTGGATGGGATTATGATTTTCATGGAATGGAAAACATTCAAATTGGGAAATATCAAAAATCTGGTCATTATTCATGGCATAGAGATACAGCAAATCCTATGAATGGATGTCAAAGAAAGCTTTCTATAGTACTTTTATTAAATGATCCTAGTGAATTTGAAGGCGGTAAGTTAGAATTTAGGGACGTGCCAGCACCAGATTTAAAAAAAGGAAGTATTGTAGTCTTTCCTTCCTTTTTAGAACATAGAGTAACGCCAGTAATTTCTGGTGTTCGTTATACAGCAGTGAGTTGGGCAGTAGGCCCGACTTTTAAATAGGGATACTTATGTCCATTGATAAAGCGCTTTACCAAGCACCTAAAGGAATTGAAGCTCTCAGCAAGGAAGAATCTCCTTTAGAGATCGAGATTGTTAATCCAGATGAAGTAACCATCAATAAAGATGGTTTGGAAATTGAGATTACTCCAGATGAGGGAGAAGAAGGATTTGGTGATAACCTTGCCGAATACCTTACTGAAAGCGAATTGCTTAAACTTTCCGGTGATTTGATTGAAGAATTTGACGATGACGTTGCTGCTCGTAAAGATTGGATTCAAACCTATGTAGATGGCTTAGAACTACTTGGCCTCAAAATTGAAGAACGGTCTGAACCTTGGGAAGGCGCTTGTGGTGTCTACCACCCTCTGTTAGCAGAAGCTTTAGTAAAGTTCCAAGCTGAAACAATGATGAGTATTTTCCCAGCACAAGGTCCAGTAAAGACTTTGATCATCGGAAAAGAGACTCAAGAGAAAAAAGAATCTGCAGAACGTGTTCAAGAAGATATGAACTACGAACTTACAGAAGTCATGACTGAGTATCGTCCTGAAACAGAGCGTATGCTTTGGGGCTTAGGATTGGCTGGCAATGCATTTAAGAAGGTATATGAAGATCCTATTTTGAAACGTCAGGTTTCCCTGTATGTTCCAGCTGAAGATATCGTAGTACCTTATGGCGCTCCAGACTTAGAATCTGCACAGCGTGTTACTCACGTCATGCGTAAGACTGAACATGATATGCATCGTTTACAGTTATCAGGATTCTATAGAGAAGTAGATCTAGGAACTCCATCTAACTCATTAGATGACGTAGAAAAGAAGATTGCTGAGAAGCTTGGTTTTAGAGCTACTACAGATGATCGTTATAAGATTTTAGAGATGCAAACAAATCTGGATATTCCCGGTTTTGAGCACGTAGATGAAGATGGAGAGCCAACAGGCATGGCTTTACCTTACGTCATTACTATGGAGAAATCGACTGGAACAGTATTATCTATTCGCAGAAACTGGAAGGAAGGCGATGAAAATCATCAAAAACTTAAACACATTGTTCACTACGGATATATTCCCGGCTTTGGTTTCTATTGTTTTGGCCTTATCCATCTTATCGGTGCTTATGCTAAATCTGGCACTTCGATTATCCGCCAATTGGTTGACGCAGGATCCCTTTCAAATCTGCCGGGTGGTTTCAAAACTCGTGGTCTAAGAGTTAAAGGTGATGACACTCCTATTGCTCCGGGTGAGTTTAGGGATGTAGACGTTCCAAGCGGTGCGATGAAAGATAACATCATGCCATTGCCATACAAAGAGCCAAGCCAAGTCTTGTATTCTTTGTTAAATACCATCGTAGAAGAAGGCCGTAGATTTGCTAATACAGCAGACTTGCAAGCTTCTGATATGAGTGCCAATGCTCCTGTTGGAACTACATTAGCGATTCTTGAGCGTACTTTGAAGGTAATGTCTGCAGTACAAGCACGTGTGCACTTTAGTTTAAAGCAAGAATTAAAGCTTTTAAAAGTGATTATTGCTGATAATGCACCCGGTGATTACGAGTACATGCCTTCTACTGGCACACGTAAAGCTCGTAAATCTGACTATAAGAACGTGGAAGTTATTCCAGTTTCTGATCCTAATGCATCAACAATGGCTCAGAAGATCGTTCAATATCAGGCTGCTTTACAACTAGCTCAAAGCGCACCACAGTATTACAACATGCCTTTGTTACACCGTCAGATGATTGAAGTTCTTGGATTAAAGAATGCCAATAAACTGATTCCGTTACCTGAAGATATGAAGCCACAAGACCCTGTGACTGAAAATCAAAATATTTTGATGAACAAGCCTACAAAAGCGTTTGCTTATCAAGACCATCAAGCACATATTACCGTTCATATGTCAGCAATGCAAGATCCAAAGATTCAGTCATTACTGCAACAGAATCCACAAGCACAAGCTTTACAGGCTGCAATGATGGCTCACATCAATGAGCATTTAGGATTTGCATACCGTGTTGAGATTGAGAAGCAATTGGGTATGAATTTGCCTCCAATGAACGATGAAACTGGCGATGATGTAAACATGGACCCTGAAGTTGAGGCTCGTTTAGCTCCATTATTGGCTCAAGCAGCAACACAAATGCTGCAACAGAACCAACAACAAGCTGCACAACAACAAGCCCAGCAACAAGCTCAAGATCCTATTGTGCAAATGCAACAACAAGAGTTGCAATTAAAACAACAAGAGCAACAACGCAAGGCTCAGAAAGACCAAGCTGATATTCAGTTACGTCAAGCTCAACAACAGATCGAACGTGAGCGAATTGCTACGCAAAATCAGCTACAAATGAAGAAAAATGCACAAGATGTGAAGATGGAAGCTGTAAAACTCGCTATGGAACAACAAAAATCCAAAAAAGAGTTAGCAGTGAAAACAGGTTTAGATGCTTTCAAGCATATTACGCAGCATGCACAGACAGAAAAGCATCATTCACAAGATTTATTAGCAGAAGGATTGAAAAATCAACTAGATGCTAAACTTCAGCGTGAAGAAAACGATAAAAATCGTGTAATTTCTAAGGCGCAAAAAAAGAAAGGTAAATAATGGATGCTTTTGAGGTTCTATTGGACGAAATAGATAAAAAAGTGGATCAATTAAGTAAGTGGATTAGTGGCGGACAAGCCAAAGATTTTGGTGACTACCAAAAAACGTGTGGGGAGATAAGAGGTCTTCTTACTTCACGGGAATACATAACAGACCTCAAACAACGATTGGAGAACTCCGACAGTGAGTAATTTAGACGTAGGAAAAGCAGTAGATTTGTCTCAACTTCTACACAAAAAAGAAGAAGAGAAAGCAACGCAACTTCCAAAACCACAGGGATATCACATGTTATGCGCTATTCCAGAGGTAGAGAAAGAGTATGAAAGTGGAATTGCAAAAGCAGATAGTACTTTGCGACATGATGAATTATTAACTACTGTTTTATTTGTAGTAAAACTTGGACCAGATTGCTATAAAGATCCAGTTAAGTTTCCTACAGGTCCTTGGTGTAAAGAAGGGGATTTTGTCCTCGTTAGACCAAATGCAGGAACAAGGTTAGTGATTCATGGACGTGAATTTAGACTTTTAAATGACGATTCTGTTGAAGCTACTGTGGATGATCCTCGTGGCGTTTCACGCAAATTTATTTAAGGAGGCCGGACATGGCTGATTACGAAAAGAATTTTCAGTTCCCAGACGAAATGGAAAACAAAGCTTCTGAAGTAGAAGAAGATGCGTTAGATATTGAAATTGAGGACGATACACCTGAAGCAGATCGTGGGCGTAAACCTGCAGATGCTGAAAAGGTTAAAGCATTAGAAGTAGACGTAGATGAGTTGGACAAGTACAGCAAAGAAGCCAAGGACAAAATGATCCAGATGAAGCGTATCTGGAACGATGAAAGACGGGCTAAAGAACAAGCTTTACGTGAACAACAAGCAGCTTTAGAAGTTGCTCAACGTTTACATGCCGAGAATAAGCAGATTAAAAAGATGCTTTCTGAAGGCGAAAAAGAGTATAAGGATGCTAAAAAAGACTCAGCAAAAGCCCAAATTAAAGCTGCTAAACAAGCTTATAAAGAAGCTTATGAGTCTGGTGACTCTGAAAGATTGGCAGAAGCTCAAGCATTTTTAACAAAATCCCAGATGGATTTGGAAAAAGTTAAGAATTTTAAGCTTCCCCCTTTACAAAAAGACGAAACTCCAGTACAAATACAACAACAGCCCCAAGTTGCTAGACCTGACAATAAAGTTATGGCTTGGCAACAAAAGAATTCTTGGTTCGGACAGGACGAAGAAATGACTGCTAGTGCATTAGGCTTACATGAAAAGCTGAAGCGCCAAGGAGTTGAAATTGGGTCAGATGATTATTACGCAAAGTTAGACGAAACAATGCGAAAAAGGTTTCCAGAGGAATTTGGAAGCGAAGTAGATAAACGGGGAGACGTTCCTAAGAAATCTGCTGTAGTAGCACCCGCAAATAGGACGACAGCGCCTAAAAAAGTAAGATTAACTACTTCACAAGTAACTATTGCGAAGAAACTTGGACTTACACCTGAACAGTATGTTCGTGAACTTTTAAAAATGGAGGCCTAGACATGGCTAATTCACCACGTGTTACCAGAGATTTAGAAAACAGAGAATTTGAAGAACGTCCTAAACAGTGGATGCCCCCTGAACTTCTCCCAGAGCCTGATAAACAAGCTGGTTTTTCATACCGATGGATTCGTGTTTCAATGCTTAATGCACCCGATGCTCGTAATATTTCTGCGAAATTTAGAGAGGGTTGGGAGCCAGTTAGCGTAGAAGAACAACCTAAGTTCAAACTGTTAGCCAGTCGTGAAGGTCCTTATAAGGACAATATCGAAATTGGTGGGTTATTGCTTTGCAAGATTCCTGAAGAATTGGTGCATCAACGTGCGGCTTATGAGGCCAAACAGACACATGATCAATCAGAAGCTGTAGACAACAACTTAATGCGCCAAAGTGATGCAAGAATGCCGATCTTTATGGAACGGAAATCTTCTGTTACTTTTGGTAAAGGTAATTAAATTTTAGGAGAATTAAATGGCTTATCCTACAGTCTCGGCCCCTTACGGCCTGAAGCCAGTTAACCTTATCGGTGGTCGTGTATTTGCGGGTTCTACTCGCATGTTCCCTATCGTGAATGGTTACAGTACTAGCATGTTCAACGGTGACGTTGTTCAAATTGGTACTGGTGCAAACATTGGTGCAGTAACTGCTTCTACACTCGCTTACAATGCTTCTTCTGCTGTTGCTGGCACAATTGGTGTTTTCGTTGGTGCAGAATATTCCACAACTGGTGGTCCAATCTACGGCAAAAATCGCTATCAATTCTGGAATGCTTCTACAAGCGCTCCTGATGCTACTGGTTATGTTGTTGATGATCCTCAAGCTGTTTTCCAAGCTGCGGTAGTAGTTAGCCCAGCTGGTACAGGTGGTTCTACAACTATTGCTTATGTTAACCCTGCTTATATCGGTTCTAATGCTTATTATATTGGTGCTGCTGCTGGTAACACAGGCTCTACTACTACTGGTGACTCTTTAGCTGGTGTTGCAGTTTCTGCTACAGCAACTACAGGTGTTCCATTGACTACATCTGCTCCATTCCGTATCGTTGGTGTTGTACAGGAGTCAAAAGTAACTGTTGCTGCTAATGCTACATCTAGCTCTACAACTATTACTTTGTCTGCTGCTAACAGCGCAATCGTTCCCGGCATGGCTGTATCTGGCCCCGGTATCACTGCTGGTTCCAATACATATGTAACAGCTGTTTCAGGTACTGCAGTAACTATCAATACAGCAGTTTCATCTGCTCAAGCGACAGCTGCTCAGTTTTCATTCACAGGCTACCCAGAAGTGTTGGTTGCATGGAACTTCGGTTACCATAGCTACTTCAACGCAACTGGTGTTTAATTAAGGAGTATTTAAATGGCTATTTCACGTGCTCAACTATTAAAAGAGCTGCTCCCCGGATTAAACGCTTTGTTCGGACTTGAGTATGCTCGTTACGGTGAAGAACATAAAGAGATCTACGAAACTGAGACCTCTGAGCGTTCTTTTGAAGAAGAAACAAAACTGTCAGGCTTTTCTGCTGCTCCTGTTAAAAACGAAGGCCAAGCCATCGCTTATGACAATGCACAAGAAGCATGGACAGCTCGCTACAACCACGAAACTATCGCCCTTGGCTTTAGCTTGACTGAAGAAGCAATCGAAGACAACCTCTACGATTCTTTGTCAGCTCGCTACACCAAAGGTTTGGCTCGTGCTATGGCATACACCAAGCAAGTTAAAGCTGCTGCTGTATTGAATAACGGTTTTAATAGCCAAGTTACTTATGGCGATGGTCAACCATTGTTCTCTGCTGCACATCCATTGATTTCTGGTGGTACAAACGGTAACACTCCATCTACTCCTGCTGACTTGAACGAAACTGCATTGGAAAATGCTGTTATTCAAATCGCTGCATGGACTGATGAGCGTGGTCTATTAATCGCTGCTCGTCCTAAGAAGCTTGTAGTTCCACCAGCATTGCAATTCGTTGCTACTCGTTTGCTCGACACAGAACTCCGTGTTGGTACAAACAACAACGATCTCAATGCTATTAAGAACAACGGTTCTGTTCCAGAAGGTTACACAATTAACCACTTCTTGACAGCATCTAATGCATGGTTCTTGACAACTGATGTTCCAAATGGTCTCAAGCATTTTGAGCGTATTCCACTCCAGAATTCTATGGACGGAGATTTCGATACTGGTAACGTTCGTTACAAATCCCGTGAGCGTTATAGCTTCGGCGTATCAGATCCATTAGGTATCTACGGTTCGTATTAAACTAAACCCTTCACGAAAGTAAGTTTGCCCCCACCTTAAAAAAGTGGGGGTTTTTCGTTTTATTTCTTGCACATTATTTAAAAAGTAGTAAGATTGACATATCTGGGTAATTACTCGTACTGGACTGTCCCAGCAGACAATGCAATGATTGGTACGAGAACTTTTGCATAAGGAATATATCATGGCTCGTAGTACATTCTCTGGTCCGATTTTATCGGGTACAAATCGTTTTGGATCACAACGTAACGTTGGATCTCCTTTATTGTCACAACAAGTAATTTTAGATTTTTCTAACTCTGTAGCTCAAACTGCTAACTTTGGTGGTGGATCTGGTACGTTTGCAGATGCCAATGGAATTCCAAATGATGTTGCTACAATATGGAATCCACAAAGTGGTATTTATAGCAATACTGGCCCTACTATTGCAACTGCTCCTACTGCAGATACTTCTGGTACAAACTATCGTGGTGCAGTATTTTTATTGCCACAAAAAGTAACAATTCAAAATATTGTTATTGATAACATTATTCAGCCTACAGATGGCACAAATGCTGTAACTTCAATTCAACCATATATTTCCAATGCTTTTGCAACTTCAACTGGTGTATATGCTACTTCTGCTGCAATTACTGGATCTACAATTGGTCGTACAACTGCTACATTTACTGCAGCTCAATATGCAAATGCATTGTTAACATTGCAAGATGTACAAAATATTCAGCCCGGTGAAGATGCTAACTGGATCAGCCAAGTAGTTGTTACTTTGAAGTTAACTGTTGCATCATTAACATCAGTTAATGCAGGTAAAATTGCTGTTACTGTTCAATATACTCAGAATGATTTGAATATTGGAAATGGAACAACTTACCCTTACGGTAACTTTGATTAATTAATTTCTAGGGAATAAAGGCTGGTAATGTCCAGCCTCCCATTTTTTAAAGTTAGGAATTAATAATGAATCAAACAAATCTTATAGGCGTTACCTGTCCAGCTAGTACTGCAACGACTGTTTATGCAGGTCGTGCTCGCTTAAAAAGCTTATGGTATAGCGCAAGTGCTGCAACAACAATTACTATTTCTGATGGGTCTACAGTATTATTTACAATGACTATAAATGCTGCAAATACAAATGATTTAATCATTCCAGAAAACGGTGTTTTATGCTCTACTAGCTTAATTGTTACTACTGGCGCAAACGTTACAGCGGTAGCATTCTGGGGATAATCATGGTACTCGATGATCAAACAAGAGCAGAGTTAGTAGATTTAGTAAAAATGGCAGTAAATGCTGCTGTTGAATCTAGGCCATTAAGTACTGATGAAGTTCAATGGGTTAGAATGGCCATACAAGCTGAAGCTGAACGTGCAGAATTACGTAAAGCAATCATCACTAAATCTTTAGCTGGTCTAGCTTGGGTCTTCTTAGTTTTTATTGGCGGTATATTAGTAACTGGTTTTAAGGATCATATTAAATGAAAAAGAAAATTAAAAAATATGACACTGGTGGTTCAGTTTTAAAAAGTGATTCAAGTGGATATTCTTCTAATGACGATTTACGAAATTTTTTAAAAGAAAGTGTTAGCCGTCCTTTGCCAGAAACTAATAATCCTGAATTAGCTAAACACTATAAAGAAATCAGAGATCAATCTATTAAATCCATTAAAGGGCCTTCTGGTTCTGCTGGTGGTAGTGATGATTTAGTAAAAGCTATGAATAGACCATATAAAATAGGTGGTAAAGTAAGAACTGCATCACAACGTGCAGATGGAATTGCACAAAAAGGTAAAACTCGTGCCTAGTAAATCAAAAAAGCAGCATAATCTTATGGAAGCGGTGGCTCATTCAGCATCGTTTGCTAAGAAAGTTGGGATCAAACAATCGGTTGGCAAAGACTTTGCTGTTGCTGATAAAGGTAAAAAGTTTGGTATTGGTGGATCTGCTACTGTTACACATGGTGGTAAAGGTCAAATCAATAAGCAAGGCACTCGTGCAGGTAGTATTTTTGGTGAACAAAAAGAAGTACCGAACATTAATTTAAACAAATACATTGGTAAAAAAGAAGGCGGAACAATCATGGCAACTAAAAAAGAAACAATGGGCAGCAAAAAAATGGGCGCTGTTAAAACCAGCAAAACTATTGATGGTATCGCTGAAAAAGGCCGTACTAAAGTTAAATACCCAACAATGGCTGGCGCTAAAGGTATGAAAAAAGGCGGGAAGTGCTAAATCATGGATAAAGCTGAACTTCAAGCTATCAGAGCTAAAGAGCAGATGAATCGTGAGAGAGCTATTGAAAACTCACGTATTCATGATGCAGCTGTTATGCAGGGTATGAAAAACAGTATTGGTATGGGAACTCCAGCTCCGGCTCCAGCTCCAATGCCAGCTCCTGCCCCTCAAGGACAAGGTATGAAAAAAGGCGGTAAAGTCATGGAACATAAGCACAATGTAGATCATGTAAAAGCACATTATGGTCAAGGCCATAAACATCAACATGAGCAAGATAAAGTTTCAAAGCATAAAGAAGGCCATAAAATGCATCATGAGCATGTAAAAGCAATGTCTAAAGGCGGTAAGTGCTAACATGAGAGCTAGTCGTGGAATGGGTGCTGTAAACCCATCTAAAATGCCTAAAGCTAAAACGATTGTTCGTAAGGATAATCCAGATGATGTCACTATGTATAAAAAAGGTGGCGCTATTAAAAAGCCTAAAAAGGCTAAAGGAAAAGTTAAATGAATTTATTAGATAAAGTATTAGCATTTGTAAAAAGTGCTGGTCATTCTATTGAAGGCGCAGAACATGTATTGTTAAATGACTTTGCTGCTTATTTAAGCAGTGATAAAGTTGTTTCAGGGTTCTCAAGAGATCCAGTTGTAGCTCAATTTGCTGCTACCCTTGTGCCTGCTCCAGAGCCTGTTCAAGTTGCACCAGTTATGGAAGCTCCTGTACCTGAAGTAGTGGAACAAGTTACAGCAGTTGTTGAAGCTCCCGTGGAACAAGTTACAGCAGAACCTATTCAAGATAAAGTGGAACAAGTTACAGAATTTTCTCAAGAATCTGAAACTGTGCAAACACTAGATGAAAAATAATATGCAAAATTGGCTTAAAAAGGTTTTAAGTCTTTTTAGTAAACCTGTACAAGAAATCGACCCTAAAAAAGTCGATGCTTGGCCTTTCCCTGTAGCAGTTGAAAAAAAGCCAAAAGTGGCTAAAGCTACTACACGTAAAGCTAAAGTTGCTACAGAAAAACCTGTTGTAAAAAAAGCTAAAAAGACTGTTAAGAAAGTCAAATAATGACATCTTTTGCTTATATACATTGCAAACCAAATGGGATTCCTTTTTATGTTGGAAAAGGTGCATTAAGACGTGTAAAGTATTTAGGTGAACGTAACCCATATCACAAGTCTACTGTAGAGAAATATGGAAAAGAAAACATCTTAATAGGCAAATTAGAATGTTCTTCAGATGCAATTGCCTTTGAATTAGAAAAAGGTTTAATTAAATGTTTAAAAGCATCGGGTATAAAGCTTACCAATTTTACTGATGGTGGAGAAGGAACTTCAAATCCAACACCAGAAACACGCAAAAGATTATCTGAAGCAGCTAAGAAACGTGGAATTTCAGAAGCATGCAAAGAGGCAAAAGTAAAAGCATTAAAAGGTAAACCTTTATCAGAAAACCATAAAAACTTATTAAAACTTCGTCAAACTGGTAAAATATTTACAGAAGAACATCGTAGAAATATTAGCATTTCTGCAAAAAAACGTGGAATGGCTGCAGCACAAGAAGGATTGGCACGTAAGCGTTTAAAACAAAAGGATACCCAAATATGAGTACATCAGGGACATCTGCTTTTAATCTGAATATGGCAGATTTAATTGAAGAAAGTTTTGAGCGTTGTGGCCAACAAGTACGTACTGGTTACGAGTTTAGAACTGCTGCTCGTAGTGTCAACATGTTAACGATTGAATGGGCTAATCGTGGGATTAATCTTTGGACAATTGAGCAAGGCCAAATTCCTATCAACATTAATGGCGGTCAAATTAGTTATCCAATACCAGTGGATACAATTGATCTATATGATCATGTAGTTCGTCAAGGATCTGGTCAAAATCAAGTAGATATCAATATTACTCGTATCTCTGCAGATGATTACCTTACTATACCTACCAAAAACGCCTATGGACGGCCTATTCAAGTATGGATAGATAGACAGTCAGGCAATATAGATGGAACGGCTGTTACCACTGTAGCAAGCGCTATAGTATCTACAGACACTACGGTTACTGTAACGTCTACAGCAGGAATGAGAACTCAAGGTTTTATTAACATTGATAGTGAAACCATTTTGTATCAAAATATCTCTGGTAATCAATTATTAAACTGTTATCGTGGTCAAAATAATACAACTGCTGCAGCACATTTAATTGGTGCAAGTGTATATAACAATTTTTTACCTAATATCAATATATGGCCTACGGGATCTCCCGGAACTCAATATAATTTTGTTTACTGGCGTATGCGTAGGTTACAAGATGCTGGTACTGGTGTTACTACTGAAGATATTCCATTTCGCTTTATTCCTGCAATGGCTGCTGGTTTAGCATTTTATTTATCTCAGAAACTTGTAGGAATGGACTTAAATCGAGTTCCTTTCTTAAAAAGCGAATATGAAGAGCAATTTAAAATGGCTTCTGAAGAAGATAGAAGTAAAGCTCCTATAAGATGGGTTCCTAGAAACATGTTTTATTCTAGGTAAATTATGAATACATGTAAAAAATGTAATGCTAAAACAATAGAAGTTCTTATTTCTAAAACTGGCTATTCTTGCAAAAAATGTGTTTCTGAATATAACAGAAATTATAGAGCTGCAAATAAACAGCGTATTGCTGCATTAAAAAAAGCTTGGGTAGAAAATCATAAAGACTATAAAGCAGCACAAGATAAAATTTATGCTTTGGCTAATCCAGAAGCTCGTAAAGCAGCTAAAAATAAATGGAAAAAGGCAAACCCAGAATTAAACAGATTAGCAAAAAGTAAGTATGAAAAAAATAATATAGAAAAAATAAAAGCTGCTAAAAAATTATGGCAAAATAATAATTCTGCAAAAAGGCAAGCTATATGCATTAAAAGAAGAGCTGCAAAAATAAATAGAACACCTAAATGGTTAACTGACATAGATTATCAGCGTATAGAAAATGAATATAGGCTTGCTGCATTGCAAACTAAATTAACTGGTGAGCCTTGGCATGTTGACCATATTATTCCATTACAAGGTAAAATGGTATCTGGATTGCATGTGCCTAACAATTTAAAGGCTATTCCGGCAAAAGATAATATGGTTAAAAGTAATAAATTTGAGGTAAATAATGCCATCTAAGTTTGCATCTGGAAAACATAGCATAGCGGAATGTGACCGTTGTGGGCAAAGATATAAGCTTTCTGAGATTAGAATACAAACATTAAAGACAAAGCCATATAAAGTTAAGGTTTGCAGAACATGTTATGACCCTGATCAACCACAGCTGCAATTGGGTATGTATCCAGTAAATGATCCACAAGCTGTACGGGAACCTAGGCCAGATGTTGGGTATTATTCATCAGGAAATACAGGGTTATATACGAACCCTACTGCTAGTAACAACGTAGACAATGCTGGGTATCCTAGCGATGGTAGTAGACAGACACAATGGGGATGGAACCCAGTAGGTGGCGCAAGTGCATTTGATCGTTATTTAACGCCAAATAGCTTGCTTCCAATCATAACAATAGGTACA
>Ga0316225_1002739_pt1 | contig 14306 bp, 8 predicted proteins | sample TBH18015metaG_FD_206010 | JGI IMG/M metagenome (GOLD analysis project Ga0316225, IMG submission 206010) | Freshwater microbial communities from Trout Bog Lake, Wisconsin, USA - TBH18015 | ecosystem: Environmental > Aquatic > Freshwater > Lake > Hypolimnion/Profundal zone | place: USA: Wisconsin... | reverse complement strand
AAGCCGGCGCGGTCGATGAGGGCCTTGGTTTCGGGGGTCAGATCGGCAAAATAGGTGGGCGAGCCGAGGATGATGCCATCGGCCTCGACCATTTTGGCGATGCACTGGTTGGCGATGTCATCATCCATACCGCAACGGCCGTCCTTCTTCTTGACGCAGGAGTAGCAGGCACGGCAGCCGTGGATATTGGAGCCGCCAAGCTGGAAGATCTCGGTTTCGATGCCCCGGGCCTTTATGGGCTGGAGGACATGGTCAAGGAGAATACTGGTGTTGCCGTCGGGACGGGGACTGCCATTGAAGGCTATGACTTTCATGATGAAACTCCGATTGTGATAATGGAGGTTATCTTACCTCCTGTGCCCAAATATTGCAGGACGAAACTTACTTCAGGGTGGTGAACGCAAGGCATCCACGCGCCGCACAAGCGATTCCAGGCGCTGGCGGGCGACGCGGATGGGGGCCATGAGAACGGACAACCAATCAGCAACCTGAGCGGGGAGGCTCAGATCGGCCTGAGCATCGGCTGGCGGAGAAGACGGCCAGAGACTGCGGTCAATGCGGCGCTGGGTGTGCCAACGCAGGAAAAGCCAGATCAGAGTGTAATAGATGAAAAAGAAACCCAGAACGTCCAGAAGGTTGTTCATATTGAATATCTCGACCAGCAGCAGCGGCAGAGCGCGAGAGACGTGATGGGCGTCGCCGGCGCGGGCCAGAAGCTCGTGGCAGATCGGCTGGAGGAAGGGAAACCAGATCAAAGCGCCCAGGGTGAACACCAGGCGGAAAGCCGCGGCAAGACGGCCGCGGCCTGCGCCCAGGCGGGCACACACTTCCCGGCGCTGGCGGTCCAGCATCCGCGCCAGAGACTGACGCATATCCCCCACCGCTGCAGCGGCGGCCATAGGTTCCCACAGCTTGCGCTGGTTGTACAACTGACTCATGGACGGATGCGTCCGCTGGAGTTGGGCAAAGGTCGTCTGCAGCAGAGTTTCCAGCGTCCGCGGCGCCGGCAACGACTCATCGGCCGCAGCGCGGTGGCAGGCCAGGTCGGCCAGGTGGGCTTCGATCAGGGCGTCACCGCCGGGGGACGAGGCGACGCGCGCCCGCGGCTCGATGTTGCGGCGAACCAAGGCACCGATGGCGCGATAGACGGGATGCAACATGTTGATGATCGGCCAACGCTGCACGCGCAGGGCCATGGCCTCGTCAAGGATGGCGCGGCGGTGGGCAGGGTCGTGGGCCAGACCGGGTAAAAAGACGTTGATGAGGGGCATGCCGATGCGCTCGCCAATAAGTTCCTCGGCCTCGGCTTCGAGGCGGACCAGACGCTGCAGGCGACCGGAAAGATCCTGGCCATCGAGCCACGCCAGGGCTGACAATTGCTGTTGAAGACGGGCAAACCGGTGGGACTCGTGCAGGGCCTGGGGGGTCTTCTGCTGCCCAAGCACTTGGCGCAGGCAGGGCAGGTCAAAGTCGCCAGGCCGAAGGGCACTGACGGCCCAAACGGGCGGCGGCGCCGCCAGCATCAGCAGATGGGCCAGACGCCGGGCATAATCATCGCGCAATTCGGCGATCACGGCAGCGGCGGAGGGCAACTGATCCACCTTGTTGAGACAGAAGATGAAGTTGGCCGGGGCATTCCCGGCCGCGACTTGGCCCAGCAGTTCCTGGGCGCGCCCATCGGCGTATTTTTCGATGCTCTGGACCCAGATAGGAAAGAGCATGTGCCGCAACATCCGACGGGTAATGCTGATATGTTGAACGTACAGGCTGTCAATGTCGGGCAGGTCGAGGAGCACCTGGCGAAGCAAACCAGGAACCTCGTGGGTGACGATGCGGTAGTGGCCGGGGACCTGGCAGTCGAGGAACTGACCGAGGGATTGGGCCTGAACACAGTGACAATAGGCGACGACGTCTTCGGTGCCCGGACCACAGGCAGCGCTCTGGCTGATGGACTGGCCGGCCAGGGCATTGACCAGGGCGCTCTTGCCAACATCCTTGCCGCCGATCAGGCCCACCAGATAGAAGGCTTCGGGATCTGGAACGGCGGATGGGGAAGGCTCCTGCAGCAGCGGCGCATCATCTTCCAGCCAGGCCGGGAGGGCAGCGCCGGTCTCCAGGCAGATGTCGCGAAGAAGTTGATCGATCGGTCCGGGCATAAAATTCGGATGCTACAGGTCTGACTCCAGGATCCTGGCGAGTTGCCCGCCAAGATCAGCAAGACGATCCAGGGCGGCCGACGGCGGCGCCACCAGGTCGAGCCAGTCGATAATGCGCTGGATCTGGACGTGAGCCAGGGCGGTGAAACGGTCGCTGATCCGGCGGTTGGTAGCGCGGGCCTGGGCGGAGACCTCGTTGCTGAGCTTTTCGGTGAGCCAGGTGGCCAGGGCGAAGCCGCCTACGGTCAAAGGGGTGATGGTTCCGAAAGTGGCATGGTGGGCGGCAACGACGATGACGGTCAAAAGGTAGGGAGCGGCTTCGGTCCACTGGGCCAGCTTGTGTCCGCCGGGAAGCAGGCGCAGGAATTTCATGAGCAGAGCGGTGTCGCGCGGGGTGGCGTTCCAATGCTTCCGGAGCCAGTCGTTAAGGGCCGCCAGTTCCTGGTCAACGATTGTCCCCGCCGCCTGGGGGTCCATCCGCGCGGCTGTGTAGCTGGCGGCGTTGTCGGCAAGCCAGCGGGAAGCGACCGGCGAGGAACGCAAGGCATCGTCAAGACGGCTCTGGACGATGGCGAACTGATCCATCAGCATGGCGCGGAAGTCCGGCGGGGCGGGCGGCTGATCCGGAGACGGGGCCTTGGGCAATCCCAGGGTCACCTGGCCTTTGACGATGGCATCCCAAAGGGTGCGCGGTAGGCGCATCAGCAGCCCGGGCCCCTGCCGCACCCGCTCGATCATGCGCCCGGGACCCATGAGATAGAGCACGCTGCGCTGTCGCAAACTGAGTTCCAGCTGGCGGGTGAGGGGATTGACGTCCACCTGGGTCTCAGGCGTCTCCATGGCCTTCAGGGCGGCGGCCAGAAGCTCGACTTCGGCACGGCTGGAGCGCAGCGGGTCAACTATCTGGTCAGTCAGGCGGCCCAGCAGATCGGCAGTACGGCGGGCAAGCCCCTGGCGACGACCGGCCTCATCCGCAGGCGGCAGGAAAATGAGGGCCTGGCGCAAGGCCTGGAGGTTGGCCTGGGGAGGCGGCTCGTAAGCGGCATCGTCCCGGGCCAGAGCGAAAGGCCGCTGGTCCGGCCACTGGCGTTGCTCCAGCAGGCGGGAATAATCATCCAGGACGGCGCCATGCTCGACCTTGTTCATTACGAACAGGGCCGGCAGCCGGTAACGCTGGGCCAGGCGATAGTAGGGCAGCAGCTCGGTCATCTGATACTTTTCGGGTGTGACCAGGAAGACGATGGCGCTGGCCCAGCGGAAAGCGCGGTCGGCCTGGTGGTGATGGGCCGGGGTATCGCCATCGAGGTCCGGGGTATCCACCAGGGCCAGACGCTCGGTTAAGAGTGTGCGGACCGGCACGATGGCCAGTTGATCGGGCTGGCCGCGGGCAGGCAGATTTTCGGGGCCGGCAACCGCGGCCTCAACGCCCAACCAATGTTCGGGTATATGGGACGCATCGGCGACAAAGGCGACGGCGCCGCTGGTAAAGGTGCGGCGGATGCTGGTGGCCGAAAGATCGTGGCCCAGCAGGCGGTTGACCAGAGTGCTCTTACCGGTGCCGGTACCGCCCAGCACGGCGACCAGCGGCGGCAGGCGGGGATCGGTCCCCCGGCGCAGATGGAAGAGCAATGCGGCGGCATCAGCGCGCCAGCGGTCGATGGCGGCGCCCGCCTCCGAACGCAGCGCCGGGCGCAGGGCACCCAACTCCCGATCCAGCGCGGTAACCTGGGCATCGAGGTTTTGCGGCCGCCAAGGCATGGGATATGGTAGGTGTACCATAAGTGCGGCTCGGCGGGGAGAGGCCAGAGGCCGGGGAACGCTCTATCTTACATGGCTTATGGCTCCGGCGCGGCAGGCGGAGCAGTGGGATATTGAGGTACGGCCAGCAGCGGATAAGCCAGTTGACCAACCAGCGAACCGGGAATCTTCGCCGTGACGCCGTAGGCGGCAGGCCATGCCTTAGGGAGATAATAGGTTCCGAAAAGGCGGTCGAGCCAGGGGAAGTTGGCGGCGTAGTTTCGGTTGATTGGTTCGTTGAGGGTATGGTGCCAGTGGTGGAACGCGGGGGTGGAAATGAGCCATTCCAGCGGCCCGAACCGCCAATGGATGTTGGCATGGATGAAGAATCCCCAGAGTGTGCCTATCAGGATCACCAGAACGGGAACACTGGTGCCCGATGAAACAGGCGGGCCGCCGAGACCCAGGAGGTAAAGGGGCACCATGCCGCAGAAGCGGCCGAACGCCAGGTCGATGGGATGGGCGCGGGTGTTTACCAGAAAATCGATCTGTTCGGCACTGTGATGGATGGAATGGAAAAGCCAGAGGAATGGTATCCGGTGGCTCCATCGATGGCCCCAGTAATAGCCGGTATCCACGGCCATGATTCCAACCAGCACGCGCGGCCACAACGGCAGGGCGGCGGTCATGGCCAGAAACCCCCTTGGAATCGCATGATGAACCACCCAGGCCAGCAGCGCTACCGGCGCGCTCAGGAGAAACGCCGGAAGCAGCCTGGTTAGAAGATAGTAAGCCAGATCAGTGAGAATACCCCTGCGCAGAATTCTTTGCCGGTGGACGGCAAACAGGCGTTCCAGCGGCACGAAAATGGCCGCCAGTATCACCAACCATAGAGCCAGGCGCCCAACATCCACAGCCATCTTGTGAAGTTCCATGCCCATGAGCCGCAGTATATGTCCTTGTCCGTCGCCGCAACAGCTCACGTTGACAACGCCGACGGCCGGACGACATGGTATCGCCCGGCCGCGTATGTACGAAAATCAGACACCAGCTTATATCAGGCTGCGACCGCCTTCCCACGCCGCATAAGGCCGATTATGCCGCACAAACCAAGGATTGTCCCCGACAGGGCTGTCGTAGTCGGCAATGGCGCTGCGCTGCCGCCGGTGACGTCGCTGCCGGATACTCCATCCAGAAGCACCATCGGCGGCACGCCATCCGGGGTGCCCACAGCCAGAAAGTTAAGAACTTCCGTTGCCCCGGTGGCGGTGAAATCGAACGTATCCGATGCCCAGGTTCCGACGCCATTGGGGCTGCCGAAGCCGTGGCTGGCATTGCTGTAGACCGCCGTCGCCTGCACCTGCGTTCCGAAGGTAACCTGCACTTGTTCGGTCGTATTACCTGTGAACCCATACTGCTGGCCGCCTGCCCAGTCGAAACTGATGGCGTAGACATCTCCGGGAGTCAGGCCGGTGAGGGTTTGCGATATCCCGCCTCCGCGGTAGCTTGAACCGCCGTCCAGAGCGAGGTAGTTGCCGCCGTCTGGACTGACGTTGGGAAGAGTATCCAGGCCGCCATTGTGCGATCCCCAAAGGGTGAAGGTGTTGCCGTACTCAGGGCTGTAGGAGCCGGTGGTATCGGCCACGCCCGGGGCCATGAGGAATGCGTATGTGCCGGTGTCTATGGTCCAACCTGTGAGGTTGCTGTAGCCGGTTCCGCTGCCTCGACTGCTGGCCAACTGCGAGGGACTGTTGCCGGCCCCGTGCCCGCCCGTATAGCTCTCAAAACTGCCATTGGTCAATAAACTGTCGGCCTTGACCACGCCTGATCCCATCGTCAAGCCTATGGCGGCGCACACGATTACGGCCAGTCTCTTCAATGTCATGATGAACTCCTTCTTTGCGACCTCGCTCCAACCAGCAACTCGGCCCGACAATAGTCGCCTGTTGCCTGGCTTTCCAAATCAATTGCGCGTCAACACGCTACATGTCTCGAATTCTGCATCTGCATTCCCACGATGTCTTCGGTTGAATGCCATTTCAATATAGTACTAAAGTAATACGATTTATAGTTATAGCATTATGGCTGAGGCTGGTCAATGGAATTATGTGATTAAATCACAGTTTTTTTGCGGATACCGAAAAAAATGTCGCCGCCGATCGAAAACTGCGCAATACCTGCCGGTTTTGACGCGCCCCGCGACACTCTTATTCTGGATCTTCTTCCCGCAGGTCTTCTTATAAACCGTCAGCAGACCGTCTTCTTCTGGGTTCCGTTGCTCCTATCAAAGTTGACCAGAGTTAGATGGCATCCGCCTCATATACAGCGGCAACACTCTGCCTGGCGCCGCAATCTCCATAGCTGGCAGCAAACGGTCAACCACGGTCTTAGTGCTGCCATACCTGCACCCACTGCACTTTCATCGTGGCTGGAAAGACGGTGCTGGAGTTTGGGCTGCCGGGCCAGCTTGTGGCGCTGCCGACAGCCAGATTTAGGATCAGGTACTCCGGCACAGAAGGAATGTTGGCCGTGACGGTGTCGATCGCCTTGCCATCCACATACCAAGTAATGTGATCGGGCTCCCAATCCACCGCGTAGGTGTGATACCCACCACTTAGGTTGACGCCGGTATCGGCACCGGTGCCCACCGTGCCGCTGTGATGCAGGTGGACCTGGTCGATGGTGGGCTGCTGGCCCAGGTATTCCATGATGTCGATCTCCCCGTCGCCGTCATGGAGCTTCCCGCCGGTGGGATATGGGAGCATCCAGAAGGCCGGCCAGATGCCCTGGCCCTGGGGGACCTGGATGCTGGCCACCACGTAACCATAGGTGAAGGAGTAGCCACCCTGCCCGAGGGGCTCACCACCGGTGTTCACTTGGCCGTCGGTGTAGGGCCGACCGGCCAGGGGAGTGGCGGTGGCGGTGATGGTCAGGCCGTTGTTGACCTTAACCGCGGTGGGCGACAAGGTGTCGCCGCCCATGTCGCTCTGCGAAGATCCGCCCAAGGTGCCGTTGGCGACGCCCCAGAGCGTGGAAGCATTCCAGACGCTGTTGAGGGCGGAGCCGGTAAACTGTTCGTTGAATTTCAGGGTCCAGAGTCCCGGCAGATTAGGAGTGCCGGGGGTAGACGTGGGGGTGGCAGCGGCCTGGGTGCTGTAGTTCTGGCACGGCAGCAAAACGCTATCGTAACCGCACGAGGGAGACGGCCCGACGTTGCCGATGACGATCTGGGTATAGGTCGTGGTGCCGCTGTTGGTGCTTGGGGCTGCGCTGGGGCCGTAGATATTGTCCATCTGCACGCCACACATCGGGGTGGCCTGCCAGGCTACGTGACAGTCGCCGTACAGGACATTCTGGCCGGTTTGGGCATGATTGAGCGAATTCCCCTTCTTCATGATGCTGGCCGAGCAGGTCGTGGAGGTAATGGCGGTCTCGTCATAGCCGGACACGATGCCCGGATTCATATCCGCGGCAATAGCGTACTCGGAGCTGCCCACCGGAGGATTGGGGCTCCAGTTGAACGCTGGCGTGGCGCTCAGGGCGGCGGGGGTCGGATAGGGATTCTGGATGCTGTAGCTGAGGTTGGCGAACTTGGTCCAGTTGGACTGGCCCAGTTTGTTGCCGGGCAGGGTAGTGCCGCCGGCGGTATAGTCATCGGGAACAGCTCCGGCAACGCTGGGGCAGATGAAAACCGCCGAGGTCAGGTCCTGGGTCCGCAACAGCAGGAACAGCACCGAGGGGATGTTGTTGGACAGAGGGCTGCCGACACCGAAGGGATCGGCTACAGCGCTGCTGCCGCCGCCGGCCAGGCCGCAGTCCACCGTCGTTCCCAAGTTGTCATAGATGGTGCGTGGGAACGCCCGGTTGTTGTCGGCCTCGCTGTAAAGCAACATCGACGCGCCGATCTGCTGGAGGTTATTGGCGCACGTGGCCCGGTGGGCCGTCTCACGCGCTTTGCTCAGGGCCGACAACACGGCGGAAATCAGCAGCGCCATGATGCCCATCACCACCAGCAGTTCGACAATGGTAAAACCCCCAGACCCAAAGGCAGGCGGGCGTTTCATGGCAAACTCCTTTCGCCGTGGATCGTGGGAACAATCCCGACGAATAAATAATGACTTCCGCCGGGACGCAATGTACCCCCGCTCAGGAAAACCGGTCAACCATTGAAAAAAAGTCCTCCCATGCCGTCGCCTGTCCCCATTATCCTACCGAGCTAAAGCGTATGGCGAGGCGACAGTACGCTTCCAAGCCCCCTCGATTCACTGATTGTTTTCCATTCCCGCGGATGGAACCGCGGGTAGGCATGGATGTCATCTCCGCTACTTGGCGGTTCCTTCGATAAAATAGGTTTCGCCGCCTGTTCCGTTAAGGATGTGAAGATGCCCGACCAGGCCCCTGATTCCCGGCGCGGCCTCGATGTACCAATCATGGGCCGAACCCTCATGACGCACTTCGCATTGGGCCCCCTCCCCAAGCATTACTCTGGCGGTGGGAAACGTGACCTTCATGGCGTTATCGGAGATTTTCGTGGATGCGCTCTCCACCATCGCGGCTTTGGGAGCAATGGTAAGCGTGCCTTCGATGATATCCTCCGGCTTCAAGCTGGCCGGGTCCGCGTTCATCGGCCGCAATTTAATCGACCATTTCCCCAGCAGCATCTGTTCTTCGCGGGCGGCCATATCTCGGCAGGCCCGGTTGCATTCGCTCGCGAGGTTGCGCGCAATATCCCACCTGGCGCGATGCTCGGCTGTCGACGCCGCCATCTCATTGGCGATTGTGCCGGCTGTTATGTCGGCGACGACCTGCTGCATCGCTACGACCTCGGCGGCCGTGGCGTTAAGACGTTCGGAAATCACGTTGCGGCAGTTCCAGTCGGAAACGTCCACCACCCACTTCTCCTTTACCAGTCGCACCAGGAAAATATGCTCGAAACGCGTGGTATTGGAGTTGTAGACCACGGCCGCTTTATGATCCTTGGCGAAGACGACCGTGGCCGTATCAAACGTCGCCAGGGGCACGGTGGAAACCTCCAATCCATTATGCACGACGACGCCAAATTTCGCCTGGCGGATATCGTTAAGGGCCACATAGGCCGCTTCGTACCTGGCCATAACCTCCAACACGCCATTGTCGCTGGACGACGTGCTCGACGCGGCTCGGGCCGCAGGCAGATCGTTGGCCCGCAAGGCGGTCAGGAAGGCCTTGACCGCCTGCCGCGCCGCCGTGTTTTCGCCTTCCGTGCCAGTGATGTCGGACGACTTGCCAGTCGGTGATGAGACTGGCGTAGCGCCCGGCGGCAGGCCGGCGTCGGTTATGCGCTTGCCCAGCACCTCCTTGCGCAGGCCGCTGGCGGCGGAAAAGCCGGCTTCATAAAGGACGGTGGCATGCTGCCGCATGGAGGCCAGTTGCGTATCCGGGCGTCCTTCGGCCGCATCCCACCAGCGATCGCCCAGGGCCAGGGACTGCTCGGGTGTGAGTTGCCCGGCCAGTTCATCGGCTGCCATGGCCTTCAGCTTCGCATCCGCGCCCTTGGCCAGCATGGGCAGTCCCATGGACCATTTCCCGGCGCACAGGCAATAATATTCGCCCGCCGCCTGGTTGGCCCCCGGGTCGTCCGGTGCGGTTTTCAGTTTTTCCAGGTCCATGGCGACCTTGTCGTGCGCCGCCTTCATGGTTTCGGCCCGGCGCGAGAGTTTTCGCACCAGGACCGCCAGCGTGGGATCGGACTGACAAGGCCCTGCCAAGATGCCACCGAGACGCACAGCGCTGTCGCATTCTCCCGCGTTAAGCAAGCATTGAAGAAGATCGGCCGCGGCGTGGCAGTTGGCGCTGGTGGTGGCCGGCGCGTCGCTGGCAAGGCCCATCTTCATCGCCGATTCCACCTTGAGTTTCATGGGTTGCAGGTCGAAATGCTCCACAAGAGCATCAATGGCGTGAAAACACAGGCTCAGGTCCACCGCCTCTTCGGCGGCCTGACGGGCGCCGACCAGAAGCACGAATTGATCGGCTGGAACATCGACATTCTTGGCCGCCTCTTCGAGCAAGCGCTGGGCCAAGGCCTTGCGCGGGGCAGGATGACGGTCAGCCAGTTCCTTGCTGAAAATTTCCTCCATCATTTTCTGGGACTTCTGCCGTGCCTCCGTTTGCGGAATCGGCTGGTGCGCCGCCACAGGCTCCGGAGTTGGGGCCGGCTTGGGTTCCGGCACTGGCTTGGGCTCCGGTGCCGGCTTGGGTTCCGGTGCCGGCTTGGGTTCAGGTACAGGTTTGGGTTTGGGCACCGGGACTGGTTCGACAACCGGGGCGGGAGTCGGGGCAGGCTCCGGCGTGGGTGCTGTAGTAGGCGGGGCCGAATCGTCCCATTCGAAAATGCTCTTGTGGGCGGCGTGTGCCTCCAGGGCCCAAAATCCGACCAAAAACAGACCTATCAGTGTGAACCGCCGAATTATGCGCCTGTCCATGCTACTCCTTCCGTCATGGGCTCAGTGGCGACGGACCAGAAGCTGGGCTAAATATGCCGGCAGCCTCTGGTCACTGGCCGCTACCTTCCCATTCGTATTCCTTCGGCCACCCATTCAATTCCGTCGTTAAGGGTGGCCGTGCCGATGATTCTATCGAGAGCCGGCTGCGGCTCGAAAGTCCAGTTCCGCCCGCTAGTGCCCGAACTCATGGCGAGCCTGGCGCCTGATCCATCGAGGTGTCCCAGGAGCAGGTTCGTTTTACTGAAGTGATCGGCGATCTTGGCCGGACCACCCATGCTGGAGCCATGGGCATCAACCATCAGGGTTCCCTCGATGATATCAGCGCCGCTGGCCCTCGCCGGATCGATGTTCCGTGGGTACACGCGAACCGCCCATCGCCCGTAAAACCATTCTTCCGAATGGACCCCCAGTTCGTGGAATGACTGGGTGGATTCGTTGCCAAATTGCTTGGCCAGATCATCGCCGATCCTGCGTTCCATCTGCGGGATGTTGAAGTATCCCGAGACTTTGCCCGAGGCGATGTCCGCAGTGAGTTGCTTGTAGGCGGCCGTTCGCGCCGCGGTGTAAGCTGGGTGACATGAGATGGCGCTGCGCGCGTTCCAGTCGCTGATATCCACCATCCATTTGCCCCCGATGCGCCGCACTAACAGCGCCTGTATCTCCATGTGTCCCTTGAAGTTATCCACCATCGCCAGTTGACGATCTTTGGAAAAAGTCACCCGCGCCTCCTCGACCGAATCGACCGCGCTACGCAGCCAGTTTGGTCCAGCCTGGACGCCGAAATGTTGTGTCAACGCATCGAGATAGGCATCTAGCACCAGAACGTCATGGGCGATGAGTTCCAGCACACCATTGTCGCCCCCCGCTTCGATGGCCATGGCGCGGGCTTTGGGCAGTTCGTTGGCCAGCAGGGCTTTGAGGAACGCCTTGACCGCCGCCCGCGCCGCAGGGGCGTCGCCGGCATCGAGAACCACCACCTTGGCGGTCGTGGTTCCGGCGTTGCCGCAGCCACCCGCAAGGCTGGCGTCGGCGATGCGCTTGGCAAGTATTTCCCTGCGCAGACCCGTGGCTCTGTCGATACCGGATTGGTAAAGCGCCGCCGCATGTTGGCGCATCATAGACTGGGGAATTTCCGTCTGGCTGTCGGCCATCTCCCACCACTGATCGCCGATCTCAAGAACCTTCTCGCCTCCGTTTTGTGCCGCCAAGTCGCTGGCGGCCAGAGCTTTGAGTTTGGGATCGAAGCCTTTGGCGAGCATGGGCAGGCCGCGCGTCCAGGCCCCGGTATAGAAACATAAGTACTGACCCACCGCAAGGTTAGCACTGGGATCATCGGGCACGCCGCGAAGTTTTTCGAGTTCCTTGGCAACCTTATCGTGTTCGGTCCTAAAGATCTCGGCCTTTTTGGCCAGCTTGCGAACCAGGGCGCCCAGCGCCGGATCGGCCTGGGAGGGCGATGTCAGCAACGCCGCCAGACGGACGGCGTTATCCAGGTCGTAATCGGCCAGAAGTTGCTCCAGGAGTGATTCGGCAGTCCGGCAGTTGTCTACTGTGGCTGCGACAGAGTCGGAAGCGACGGGCATACGTAAGGCCGATTCAATCTTCATCTTTCGGGAATCCATGCCGAAACGTCCGCTGAGCATGTCGATGGCCTTGAAACAGAGGCCCAGATCGGGGGTTTCCTCGGCGGCCTGGCGGGCACCTATCAGAAGCACGAATTGATCGGTAGGGACATCGGCGGTCTTGGTGGCTTCGTCAAGGAGGTGCTGGGTAAGCATCCGCCGTGCGGCGGAATGGCGATCGGCAAGCTCCTTACCAAACATCTCCTCGATCATTTTCTGCGACTGCTGGCGAGCCGCTGCCGAAGGAATCGGCTGGACCGGGGCTGTGGCGGCGCCATCCGCGCAGGTAGTAGGCTGGCTGGCCGAAACGGCGGCCTTTTCGTCAAAATCAAAGATGGTCCTGCCAGCGGCGCGCAGGGGAGCCATGAGGAATGCGCCTAGGCACATTCCGATGCCAACCGCTGCGTAAAGATATCGGTCGTGACGTTCTGTCATTCTGATAACTGACCGACAAAAAGACTGCTGCGGCCAAGCCACCGCGCGCCGCATAGGAATCCACACTGGTATTATTGATACAAATCAGCAATAATATGGTTGCATGTTGTTACTAAATCATTCCCTGCCTGTCAACCGCCGCACTGACTGTGCGACGATGCGAAAACAGGGAACGGTCATGGTGATTTACGTCGTCAATATCCTGAGGAAGACAGACATCATGTTGAACGCAAGAGAGACCGGCAGATTGCCGTTCTTGGTGTTCGCCACCACTGTAGCGGCCTACTGCACATTCAAGTTGATCAGGTAATCCTCCAGGGCCTTCCGCTGGTCATCCCGCTGCTTGTGCAGGCCATCTATATCCTGGCCCAGCTTCTCCAACTGCGTCTCCTGGTCGTTGAGCTTGGTCATCAGACGGCCGTAATACTGGGAGCCTTTGTCCACCGTCTTCATGTTTTCACGGATGCGGTTCTGCTCCTGGGTTATCTGCGACACCTGCTGCTGTTTGTCGCTTATCTGGCGATCGGTGTCCGTCATGGCGCTCTTGAACTGCATCGCCTTGATCAAGGCATCCTTCACCGCCTGAGGGATCTCGCCGGTCTTGGAGTAAAACTCCATCTGGCCGATGTCGCCTGGCAGAATGGCGAAGGTCTCTCCCGCAACCAGGTCCTCGGTCACCACCAACTTGGTAGCCTTGCCCGCCGGAACCACGCCCTTGAAGCGGTACAGGGCTTCGGTCGTCTCGTAGGGCTTGGCCGTAAAGTCTTTGGAATCCTTGCTTTCCACCAGCTTCCAGCCTTGCCGTAACGGATGCTCGATGATGAGCGTCTTGTCCTTCTCGCCCTTGTTGTCGGCCAAGTACTCCTGGGTGAAGACATGGCGGCGGGTCAGGTACAAAACGCCCTTGACGATCTTGCCGCTCTGGATGGTGCTGTCCTGCTTGTTCTTGGTGGCATCCACCAGCAGTTGCAGATCGATGCCATAACTGATCAGCCGCTCCTGGCCCGGCGGTACGTTGTCTATCCGGGCGTCACCGGCATACGAACCGTTGTCCAATACCGTCAGCGGACCGGCCAGTAAGTGCTTGGCCGTGGTGTTCTTGACCCGGGCCCCATTGAGGGGATTCTTGGGCAGGACGGACTGGTTGTAGATGGAGAGCTTCTGGACTTCAATGGGGTCGGTGATGATGGGGATCATCGCCGAACGCTGCCGGGGCAGGGAGACGGCGCCGACGGTGTACTGGAACAGTTCGCCCATCTTGGAGGCACTGGCCACCGAGGCCACAGACGCGGCGGCATCCAGGGATTTAGCGGCTTGCGGCATTTTTTGCAACTCATCCCGCAAGACCTGTTTACCGTCAGCATCGGCGAACCTGCCATCACCCGCCATCTTGGACTGATTTAATCTCCGCCCTGCCGATCCGGCCGGCAATCCGGACGACGAAAGTACCGACTGCTCGAACGCCACCCCTTCCTTCGCGCCATCCATGCCGCCTTCATAAGTTTGTGGCCGCAGACTGGCATATAGCTCCGGCTGCACCAACGGACGCGGAATGTACAAAGGCTGGTACAGATCCTGAATGAAGCTGATCGGCCTCCCGCTCACCAGCGACAATTCCACGTTGTTCCAATCATTGTCGGTCTGGTTCTCCACGATCGCCCAGCCCTGCAGATTGCTGACGCCGGCTCCCGCCTTCGCCCCCGCCGCAGGCTGGGTTGTCGCATTGGCTTCATCGCCCAACAGCAGGCGGTAACTCGTCTTCCAGATCGGCGTCTCCACCACGTACCCGATGCGGATGTGCCGCTGGCCCTGGCCGGTGAAGTTGATCGTCACCGGCTTCTTGTCCTGGTCCCGGGCCTGTGTCAACGCCAGCA
>Ga0316225_1002729_pt1 | contig 14349 bp, 17 predicted proteins | sample TBH18015metaG_FD_206010 | JGI IMG/M metagenome (GOLD analysis project Ga0316225, IMG submission 206010) | Freshwater microbial communities from Trout Bog Lake, Wisconsin, USA - TBH18015 | ecosystem: Environmental > Aquatic > Freshwater > Lake > Hypolimnion/Profundal zone | place: USA: Wisconsin... | reverse complement strand
ACTTGACAATCTTCTGGCCGTCATGTGTGCGGCCAATGTCCTCCACATCGTCTTTAAGACGCTCATCCGAAAAGAATGACGACGGCTGCGTCGTGGTGGTGTTTGACCCCGACAGCGCGCCCGTGCCTTCGGCGATATTCGCGAGGAACTGCGTCGTCTGGAATGGGTAAGCCTGCTGCTGAAGGAACTGATTATAAAGAGCCGATAGACCGGCCTGCGTTGTCTGCTGACCAAGCGTACCAGCGCTAAGCTGTGCCTGCGCCCCCTGCAATCCAGCAGTCTGCATTCCAGCGCCAAGATTGCCAAACTGCGCGCCTTGCTGAAGCAAAAGTTGATTGTTGGCCTGCTGCTGCTGGAGATTAAACGCCTGCTGACCCTGAGCGGTCGAAAGCGCCGTATTGTACGCCTGACTGTACAGCGGGTTAATCGCATTGGCGAAGGCAAGGTTTTGCTGGCCGGCAAGATTAGCCGCCGCAATCCCCGTTCGATCTCCGCCAAAAGCGCCCTGCTGAATGGCGTTGCCGGTCTGGCCGGACATCTGAGTCTGCTGCTGCTGATTAAGCAACTGAGCCGTCGGGTTAACAACCGACTGAACAAACGGGTTCATATATTGACCAATTTGCTGCCCGCTCAACTGTCCCACGTTGGTCGGGCCAGCCATTCCGGTTGCGGCCATGCCTGCTTCATAACCGGGCAAAGCTGCATTGGCATAAGCATTTGTTCCAGCAATTCCGGCTTGCTGTTGTTGATTAAGAGGGGCAACGAAAGCATTGGGATCGGTTGAGTATTGCTGAAATGGCGTCTGAGCAACTTGCTGCGCGGTCGAATTGACGGAATTATATCGCGCCAAAACTTCGGGGGGTATCTGAACAGATTGAGTAGTGGTGGCCGTTTTGCCGCCGCCAAAAAACTCATTGATGACGCCCGGAGGCAATAGCCTGCCGAAATGGTCAATTGAGCCGGTTTTGGCGAAAGCAAGATTGGACATATTATTTACTCCGCCGCTTCCTTAAAATTTCCAGTCTGTGCGTTATACAAGAAAAATGCACCGCTAGGAGCGCCAAACGTCCGCGTGTACATGCGAACCTTGGCTTCCGTCCTGTGATTGCTCAAAACGCCGATAATCAACGGGATGCCAAGTCCATCCGCGACCTGCTTGCTAAACTCGCACAATCGCCGCGCCCTGCCACCCTTCGCCGAACGGTGGTCGGGGTGAATGAAAATGGCCTTTTCCTCAAGGACAATGTCGTCGCTATACCACATCGCGCCAATGCGAAGAAGGATCACGCCCTCGATGGTGCCGTTCGGCTTGCCGATTGCGCCGACGAGACCGCCTTTTTGTTCAAGAGCGGGCCAAATGTCATTCAGAAGTTTAGCGGGATTCGGGTTTACAAAGCCGTTTTCATCGCAGGCCGACAAAGCCAGTTGCATAACCTCGTCCACATCCTTTGTGGTCGCGATACGGATCGTGAGTTCATCGGTCATCATCAATCCTTTCGGGGGCCAGGAAGGTTCGTCAATGTCTTGATTGTCTTGCCTCGATACTGCTTCACATAGTCATCCAGAACCTTGTGACCCGTCGCCATGTCGCCATCGCCCGCCCATGCCACCTCATGCGGAGCAAGAACGTACTCGCCGCCCGCCAAGACGCATGGGACGCCTTCCACGGAACCACCATCGGCCTTGCCCGGCATCTGCCCATAGACGCCCTCGGACTGCCCGTAAGGGGCTGCTCCGCCGCCGTATGGCACTCCAGAAAACATGCGCCGGATATTCTTAAACCCGGCCATGGTGTTCCCCTCGCCATGGGCCGACACAATATCAGCCGGGAGGACATAAGAACCGCTCGGAACATGCGTCGGAAGGTGGTCGGTTCGCCCGGCCACGGCGCTATGAATAGGGCCGGTGTGGAATTTAGCCGGTTGGGGGATGCGCGGAGCCTTGGGAATATGCGGCACGCGAGGCTTCATAAATTCCGGCATGTGGCCGCCAAAAGCCTTATGGGGGCGCGTTTTCCTAGCCGTGCTCAAAGCAGCCGCAATCGCTTGATCCTTCGGATGGCCCGAATGAATCATCTCGGAAATGTTGGCCGAAATAGCGGCCTTTGATCTGCCCTTGACCAACGGCATTCAAGTCTCCGGCTTAACTAAAATAATTACCATACTTTCCACCCTATGAATAGCTCACGGTTATTGTCTGGCTGGTTCCGGGCGTGACAACAAGACCATTCGAAAACGGGATATTCCAGACATAAACACCCGGAACAGTCGGGATAACCCCAATCTGGTTTGCCGTTGAGGAGGCAACATTGGCGTCGTAGATCGCTCCCGCCGCCGACCCACCGGTCACAACTACAACCGAAGCCAGACGACCCTGCCCGGATTTAACCAATGTCGCGGCTGTTATAGCCGTCTGAGAGGACGAACCATTGACGTTAAGATAGGTTTGCGCGGCGCTGTTGATCGCCGTGACGATGTTTTTTGCGGCTGTGAGGAGATCACCCAGAGAAGCTGACATCAATACTTCCCGTCTTGTTGCCACCTGTAGCGAATGTTGCCAATTCGCCAGAACGATCCCACGTCACTGCTACTAACGCTAATTTGCACCAATCGCCCTCTAATTCGAGGCGAAACATAAGTCGTGCTCGCCGTCAAAGCATAGGGACCACTGGTCTGTGGCGTGGCGTATTGGCTGGGATAATCAACATAATTGAATGTCATGTTGACATTGGCGTTTTGCGTCCCCCCGTAATAACCCCACTTCATGTCGGGCCAAACCTGATCTATGAAATTCTTCAGATCGGCTTCGGCTATGGCAAAATAACCCGTAGTGAAATTTGACAAAAGCGGCTGCCCATCGGCGTCGGTCGAAGTCTCATGCTGATAAATATACAAACTAGAGGGGTCCGCTCCAATCGGCGGTCCAAGCACACTTTCATTGATCCAAGCGGTTCGGCCAAGCGTACCAAAATCCCAAACTTGCAAATTAACATTGTATTTGACGTAGTTGGTAACTTCCCCGCCACCGCTAATGGTCGGGTAATACCAAGATATTTCACCAAATCGCGAGTTGGCGGCAACACGGATTTTGTCAAGATTTGTCAAATCAAGGTCTTGGAAAACAACGTCCCAAACCGGACAAAAGATAGGCGTAACGCCGGTTCCGCTTAGGCTAAAAAACTGGCTCTGCCCCATCCAATAAACAATGCCATTCAGGGATGCCGCCGCCTTTTTGGCGATCATGCCGCAGCCCGTGCCCAGCTCGTTGAAACTGTAAACATACGGCTGGCCGATGTACTGCATCGACCAAAGCGCAAGATCGGTCCAGACCAAACCCTGTTGCGGGCCTTGGATGCAGCCAACAATCTTTGAGCCCTTGGGTATTCTAAAAGACCCGGCCTGATTCGTAATCTGGGCAATCCACGAATTGAAATTGTTAACATCACACCAGCGAATCAAGAGCGGGTCTTGGATGCCGGTAAATGTCGAACCCCAAGCAATAATTTGCCGCTGAGGCATGGCGACAAAAATGCCATCGTTGACGGGAGGAGCCTGTGGAATGACCGTTGCGATAGGCGATCCGCTTGTCGGGTCCCACTGATATATGCCAGTGAAAGCCACACCATCAAAGGACGTCCCCTTGGCGCAAGAAATCAGGATTTCACCCCAATTGTCCAATGTCCAATCCGTGGCCGCAATACTTGTTCCCGCCGCAGCGGGGACAGCCACGCCCGTGCCATAACCACCCGCGCCATACCCGCCGACGCCATATCCCGTCGAGGTAATGGCGGGGCCGACGCCCGTGCTATAAAGAAAGAGAACATTCCCGCCATTCATTGAGACATTTGTCGCCGTCGATGTCGCGGTGTTCGCTGCTTGAATAGTGAATGTGCTTGGCAATCCATCCGGCGACGTTGGCGACGCTGGAACAGTTTGAACAATGTAATTGCCGTAGAGCGTGATGCCTCCCACCGTGGTAGGCACAAGGATCGGAAATGTGCTTCCGACCGAATAACCATGATCGTTTAACGTAACCGTAACGGAAGCTGATCCGTTTGCGGTTGTGAATTTCGGTACAGCGCCGCCATTGGTTACGGTCGCCGTGGCTCCAATAAAATTTCCAAGAACATTGGTCGCTTGAATTTCATATTGAGTTGTTCCGACATTTGCGTAAACAGGGTACAACCCAAACAAAACCAAACCGCCAACCGAGACTGGCGTTGCGATATAAACGCTATCGTAGGGGGTAATGCCCGTTATTGTCGCATCCGTTATAATGACATTTTGGCTGTTAATTACCGTTGAAAAGCTAACAGCGACATCATCGGATGCAATTTGAGGGGTAATATCAGCCAAACTGGTTGCGGTGGTAATTCCATTCGAGCCCATTACGCCGTTCATCACGGCAAGTTGAGACTGCCCGATCTGTGGCCCGGATGTTCTGGACTGCATACCAGCCGCAAGCCATTTGTTGGCGTTGGTGTCCTCCCAAGCCCACAAAGCGCGAACAACCGAAACCATTTGGCTGGCGTAATACTTGGTCCATCCGCCAAGTTTTTGAACAAGCAATCCCGATAACGGGTCGGGAATGAACCGAATAAGGTTACAGGTCGAAATAGACGTTTGATTCAATGCGGGCGTTTCATTCTGGTTGACGCCGCCAGTAAGTTTAACAGCCGCATGGGGCATGGATTAACCCCTCGTTGGCGTTGCGGGAGCCTGCGACATGGACGACCAAGCCGCCATCTGAAATTTCTTGCGATATTCCTCGCCAATCGCTGTTTTGAGAAGCGCCTGATACTGGCTCTCATAAGACTGCGCCATGGCAGGGTCATCCGATTGCCTGCCAAAATTTCGCTGATACGCCGAGATGTATATCATGCTAGCCATAATGAGCAAATCAGGTAAATAAGTTGAAATAAAAGTAGTCCCAGTCGCTGCGTTGGTTTGATTGGCAAATTGATAAAGAGAAGGAAGCCTCTGCGTCCCCGTAACTACTACATTATAGTTTGCATCAGCATAAGGGCCAAAAACAAATAAATTAGATGTATTTCCGCCCGTGGCGTAATCACCGCCATAAGGAGCAAAATAAACAGGTGGGCCAGTATATGAGCTGTCGTTATATACGTTTTGCAAAAATTCCTTGGTTGATGGCAATAGCGGCGTTGTAGCCGTCCCGCCCGATGAAGAAATCGCAATTGTCTGGATGGTGACAAAATCGTTCACGGATATTGTGAATTGATTTGTGCCAGCGGCGATTCCTGTCGAGCCGCCCGGATATGTCAATGAAGTCTGCGAGGGGAGCAAATCCACGTCACGCTGAATACGCAATTCCGCGTAATTCAACATCTGAGGAATAATTGTGTTAAAATAGTCGTCAACGCCCACAACAACGCCGTTTGTCGTCGTCGTATTCAAAACGGCCATGGTCGCGATCTGCGAGACATACCCGTTATAAGTGAGGGGTGTATCGTTGGGCGTTGACATTTTTACAATCCCAAAATTTGAGCGAAATATAGCCTATTCCGCCACGTCGCGCCACCCCTAGCAAATTACCACGAAAAATCGCCCGTTTTTTCCCTGTCAATTTTCGCCATGTCATTTGCATCCATCGGCTTAATAAACCCGCCCTCATAAAGACCAATCACGGTTTCCAGCGCCGGGACCGCCGCCCCAAGAGCCCCTAGAATAGCCGCATCGCTGACAACCGACGCAACCACGCTGGAAAGCCCCGGAATAGCCTTTTCGGCCTCGGCTGTAATGGGAGAACCAGCCGCCGCGTTGACAATGGTTTTTACCTTTGTTGCCGCAGCCGCAAGATCGTCCAAAATGGTTTTAAGCTGCGCGTTCATCGCCTAGCTCCATGAAATGACAATACCGCCATTGGCCCCAACGCCGCCAGTGTACCCGCCTGAACCAGCCCCACCGGGGCCACCCGCGCCGACGGACCAGTTGATTGTGGCTCCGGGGCTTAGACTGCCAAACGTATAAGTTTTTTGGGCAAAAGCTCCACCGCCGCCGCCGCCGGCAACATAAGTGTTACCTGCGAATACATTTGAAGCTCCGCCACCGCCGCCACCATACGCATTACCGGGGTTGCCATTTGTATTTCCACTAGCAGCCGCGCCACCCGTTCCGTTTGGATTTGGCGATGATGGATTACCCGCGTTGCCACCCTTGCCGCCAGTCGCTCCGTTTGATCCTGACGTGTTTGTGTCGCCGCCCGAAGCTGTTCCGCCACCACCATACCCGATAACAGTAGTTCCCGCCGTAGCTCCGCCAGCGGTGATTGTAGCACCTAAAGACGGAATGGTTACCGTGGTATTTCCGCCCCCGGAAGCTGGCGCATAAGTTATATTTATATTGATACCAAACCCGCCGCTACCCGCCCCCCACAATTGAAAAACAATCGACGTGGCATAAGGCGGAATAGTAAACGACCCCGATCCGCTTGTGTAAATTTGTGACCCCGATGTTGGCCCGGCTATGTAAACGAACGCCGCCATTAAGAAAGCGACCTTGTGTATTTGATCGTAAACGCCAAATTGGCGCACGAGGAATTACTGGAGACAGTCATATTGATCGAATTGCCAACAGCGACCACATTTGCGCTTGATTGCGTGACCGTGTTCAATGTGCTTGAAACGCTATTGGCCGCGCCACCTAATGGCGTCGTGTTAATGTAGAACGTCGCCGTGCACGTTCCCGATGTGGAAATGGTCGAGGTCTGTGTGATCGTCGTGCCAATTGGGATATTGATGACAATGTTATAATTTTGGTTGGTCGGGACCGGTATAAGCCCCGAAATGAAATCAGTAATGGTCGTTGGCGGGCTTACAGCGGCGCTCGTTTGTGTCGTGCCGTCCGGGAACTCAAACCCGCCAGTCGTGCTTTGAACAATCCCGTTGACCGTGACGGGGACGCCAATAACAAGCGGATTGCCCCACGTTATGTTGCTATTGGTTAGCGTGAAATCGACGCCATTCCCAACAAGAAGCTGGCCGGAAGCCGGAGGCTGCGTGATTTGCAGTCCCCCAGCCCATATGCCAACTTCGTTCGCGGCCATTTAGTTTCTCACTTTGCGGCAACCGGGACAACCGATCCCGTCTGAACGATAATCGAGGCGTTTCCGGTCAAAGCCGGGCAAGCGTCCTTGGCGATCTGGCTATTCTTCGCCAGCGTCGCCTGTACGCGCGCCGAGGCGTTGGCGTCCTTGGCGATGACATAGATCAGGTCGGCATTGGCGCAATCAAATGTCACCATATCCGCGCCAACCTGCTTGGCGAGCGTCGCCGTGGCGTTGACCGCCGCCGTGTATCCCGAAAGATCGCAGCCGCCAAGAGCGACCGACAACGCGGCAAGGATGAAAAGACGATTGAACATATCAGTTTTCCTTACTGGGTGAGACAGCGGGACCGGCTGTCGAAGACGACAGGCCGTGCATGATGAAGTTGGCGACAACGGAAATCCAAGCGCACCACGCCATGATCCCCTTTGCCACGTCAGGGCTTACGCCGGGCGGAAGGCCAAGCGTACCGCTGCCAATCGCCATGATGATCGCCAACGCAAGATTGACGTACATTGATGTCTTGGGGTCGATTGTCATTGTGCTACCTCAGTGTTGGCAGAGCTGGAAGTGCATTGGATCCACGTCATTATGCGCCCCACGCCAGCAGAACCCATGTTTCTGAAGGATTGAGGCAAACTGCGGATCAATCATGCCACGTCCCGGCTCCCATACATGCGGGAACGGATTATGGCCGGGGTCCATGTCAATCGCGCACCCCCACGAATGAACGGATAGACGTGATCCACCACGCTCCGGGCGGAAGCAAAACGTGCCGCCCGTCACATCAAGGCGAAGCTGCCTGATCTTATCAATTCCCATGGTCTGCAAAACATCCGTGAACGCATCATGGAACGTCGAAAGGCACTTTTTGTGAACGTGCAGATGCTCCATCGGCGTGTGCTTGCCATCCGAATAAAACATCGGATACGGCGTCACCCACTGAACAAGGTTTTCCGCCTGCCAAGCCGCGCTAGCCTGACCATTCGTGCCACGCGGATCGCCATAGAAGGTGTTCAATGCTGGCGTATCTTCATGCGGCCAAATCATTACGATCTCCCTAATGACTATCCGATCCCCTATCGGCCTTCCGCTGCTCAAGATTGCTGATCTTGTCAAAAATTTGCCGACAAAGATCGCGAACTTCTCGCATTGACTCCGCGTAATCCTCCTTACGGACGTAATTCTGCGGCAAATCGACTTCAATTTGATGAATGTCCCTCTGAAGTGACTGGATCGCATCCCACAATGAACGCGCAAACCAACCAAGCACCGACAATATAGCGCCGCCGCCGACGTTGATTATGGTTTGCGTGTCCATCATTGGCTCCTTATGCCGCATCAGATTCAACAACTTCCAAAGCAGGCGGATTGGAAGCAATTTGCTTTTCAGCCATGTCTTTGATTTTAACAATCAGCCCTTGAACCTCGGCGAATGGCCGCTGCCCAAGAGACTGAAGGATGTAGTTGATTTCATCAACCGTAAGCGTGAGCGTGAGTTCCATTCTTACTCTCCGATTTTACATCCACGCTTCACAATAAGCGGGATGAATCCATAAAAATTTACACATCCGTTACAGCAGCAAGCTGTTCATCAGTTGGCTTTGGATATGTTTCATTTTCCCATTTTTCGATATAATCGCCTCTTTCATCTGCATCATTTCGCAAAGATATTGTTCCCGTATTCGGATAAAAATCTCCGGAAGTTAGTTGTGGATATATTTTCATTATCTTATCGTACAATGTCATTTTATGCCCCCCTTACCATCGCGCCTTGGAAGTATGTGTTATTCAGAGATGCGTTCAAGCTCAGAGCCGAACCATTATATTGAAAACAATAAAGTTCAACATAATCAGTAGTACCATTTAAATAAACAAGCGCAGAACCTTCTATACCATAAACAGATGAATATGTTTCCGTAAATATTTTATATGCAGAACCATTTTTATATATATAAGCAAAAGTGATTGAATTTGATAACGCCGAGAAATTAATCCCGCCGCTGATTTGATAATATCCAGCAACGGTTGGGGTAAATCTATAATTCGTAGTTGCATCAAAACAAGAATTGGTATCCCATTCTTTTGATTGTAGTTGAACTTTTGTTGATACACCACTTGAAATAGATTGTGATGAAGATTGATAAGCAGAAAAAGAAGGTCCATTAACTGCTTGATTACCGCCAATCGAAATTGTCCCACTTACATTAATAGACGTAGCCGTGGCCGCGCCAAGCGCCGGAGTTGTTAATGTAGGCGACGTTGAAAGAACCATACTTCCAGTGCCGGTAACGCTATTTGAAAGCGTAACGCCACCATACGTCAAAGCCGCTGATAAAGTAGTTGCGCGAGTATTAATAATGCTTCCAGTAGAAACACCACCAAATGTTATTGTTCCAGAACCTTTTGCATCAATTGTTAAATTTTCATTTGTGCCAGATGAAAGAACGGAAATTGCCAAGCCGCCAGCAGCGGCAGCGGATTTTACATTTAAGCCGGTCGCCGATGATGATGTGCTAGCATCCACATTAAATGCGGGGTTTGTTGACCCATTTAATCCCGCCGTCAGCGCATTTGCTGAAGAAGATGTAATAATATGCCCCGCGCTTGTTATTGTAGATGAAATAGCGGCGGTTCCGGTAATGGCTAGAGAATTAGTTCCAATTGTCGCGCCATTAAGGGTAAGAGATGTCCCCGTGGCAACGCCAAGAGATGGAGTGACCAACGTAGGAGAAGTTGAAAATACAATGTTTGTGGAAGTCGTTCCTGTTGCCCCAGAGGCCGTGTATCCCGTAATATTATTAAAAGCCGCGATGCCAGCTGTTCCGGTTCCAATTCCACCCTGCGAAACAGGCAAATAACCACTGGAATTAAGAAGCGCAAACCCACTTGCGCCGCCAACCGTATTGCCAAGCGCCGTCAAAACGCCTGTGCCGGTTGTCGTGGTGCTAGGCGCATTACCAGCGCCACCGCCGATCATAAGGGCGTTAGCCGTAAGAGCCGCCGAAGAAGCCCACGTCGAGGCGCTACTAAAGTATGGTACGCCGCCGCTTGTTCCCGCAACCGTCAAGGCCAATGTGCCAGATGTCGTAACGGGCGAGCCGCTGACGGAAATTAGGCCGCCAGTAAAGGATTGGGCAACGCTCGTAACCGTGCCAGCATAGGTCGTTGACCACGAAGCGGTTGTGCCGTTTGATGTAAGAACCGTTCCGTTTGCGCCAATCCCCAATCGACCAGCGGTATTCGTCCCCGTGCCAAGGATAAGATCGCCGGTGCTCGTAATCGGCGAAAGAGCATTAAACGCGGCGGAGGCGCTTGTCTGTCCCGTGCCTCCAGAACCAATCGCCAACGTACCGCCAAGCGTAACAGCGCCGGTCGTGCCCGTGGATGGCGTAAGGCCCGTTGTTCCGGCGGAGAATGAAGATACGGTATTCGCTGTAGTCGCAAGCGTTCCGCTCGTCGGGAAGGTAACGCTCGTATTGGCGCTCAAAGTCCCCGTAAACGTATAAGCGCCGCTCATCGTGACGTTGCCGCCAATGGTGATCGTGCTGGAACCGTTATTGACGCCAGTGCCACCATTTGCGGATGGCAATATGCCTGTCACGCCAGTGGTAAGAGGCAATCCCGTCGCATTTGTAAGCACGCCGCTTGTAGGCGTACCAAGAGCGCCAGAATAAGTAACAAACCCACCCGCGCCATTGGTCGCGTTGCCAAGCGCGGTTTGCACTCCTGTGCCAAGAGCCGTAAGTCCCGTGCCACCGTTTGTCGGGCCAAGCATTCCAGCCATTGTAATGGTGCCAGCAGTCGTAATGGGACCGCCGGAAAAACTAAGTCCTGTCGTGCCTCCGCTAACATTGACGCTTGTGACCGTGCCAGTACCGCCAACGGACACCCAGCTTGTATTTCCAGACCCATCGGTAGACAGAACATAGCCGATTGCGCCGGGAGAGGATGGAAGTGTAAACGACCACGAACCCGCTGTGGCATTCGCTTTAATTGTTGTCGTACCGGAAGTTGATCCGCTAAGCACAACCGAACCAGCAACGGAACCGCTTGATCCAAGCGTCAGCGCACCCGAGCTAATTGTCGCGTTTGCGTTTCCAGAAACGGCATTGCCATTGCTCGCATAATAAGCAAGCTGATTGGCCGTTCCATTATTTACAGTTCCGGTCCCGGCAATGGCGCCAGCCCACACAAAAGCAGAGCCATTCCATGACAAAAACGTGTTTGAACTTGATGGAACCGTAACAAAACCCGTGGTGCTGCTACCGGTTTGATAAACAATGCTATTTGTTGCTCCACCAGCCACATTAGTGGCGGACGACGCATTTCCAGATAAATTTGCCGTAATCGTGCCAGCCGAAAAATTGCCCGAAGAATCACGGGCAACAATGGTGCTTGCAGTGTTGGCGCTAGTTGCATCCGTTGTGAACGTGACCGGCCCGGACCCATTGTAAGGTCCGCCAGACAAATGCGTACCAGCCGTAAGATTGGCTAACGTGCCGCCAAGAGCAACGCCAGAAATGGTCGAATTGGCAAGCGATGAATTGCCAATGGGCGTGAAACCGCTGCCGATAGCGCCGGAGGTAAGCGTGCCAACACTGGTTATTGTATTGGTGCCAACACTGCTCGCGGCGGTAAGTTGACCCTGTGCGTTTACCGTAAACGTGGGTATGGCGCTGGATGAACCATAAGACCCCGCCGATACAGATGTATTGGCAAGAGAAATTGTGCCGCTTGTCGTAATCGGGCCGCCGGTCAGACCGGTTCCGGTGGCGACGCTTGTTACTGTTCCAGCGCCAGCCGTCGAGGACCATGAAGCAGTCGTGCCATTGGATACGAGAACCGTTCCAGCCAAACCAATTGGCAATCGCGTGGCGCTATTCGATCCGTTGCCAATAATTAAATCGCCAACGCTTGTAATTGGAGACAGCGCGTTAAATGCGGCTGATGCCGTTGTTTGACCCGTTCCGCCAGAACCAATTGCCAGCGTCCCGCCCAATTGAAGCGTACCAGAAACCGTAATAGGTCCGCCGGTAAACGTCAGGCCGGTAGAACCGCCATTGGCGTTGACACTAGTAACCGTGCCACCGCTACTTGGCGCAAGAGCGGCAATTTGGGCAGTCGTAACCCGAACTGATGTTCCCGCCTGAACCGCGCCAATCTCCTCCGACCCTGAAAGGGCGGTAGCGGCTGGCAAATTCGGGATTGTCGTATTCGACATGGTTACGTTCCCGTCTGCGGTATCTGCGTGTAATTATACGGCAGGCCGACATTCGCCGTCAAAACACGCGTCGATCCGGTCAAGAAAGACCCGGAAGGTATAGCAGATGTCACCGTGTAGGTGAAGGCCGTGGCGGTCGTTACCGTAATCGAATAAAACCCATTAATGGCATTATTAGACGCACCAGATACCGAAATTTGAGCGTTTGTCGCCAGATTATGCGGCGCGCTGCAAGTTACCGAAATGATCGTCGTGCCAATCGAGGAAATCGAAACAACCGGCAGCAGGACATCATAATGAACCGTTCCCTGAAGCGGCATGATCGCGCCGGGTTCAAGGCCAACAGGCGGCCCAATCGGCTGCATGGTCAGGTTTTGACCGTCTTGGGTGACATAATTTGTCGTGGACGGGATCGGGATGCCCGTCGTTGGATCGTAGACAGTCGGCGCGCTCGTCGTCTGATAATCAACCGAAGCCGCGACAAAATCCTGCACACGAGCATTTACAATCGGCGTCGGATCGGCGGGAACGACAATCGCCCTGTTTTGCTCTTGTGGCGTATCAAGACAATCACTACAGACTAAAATGCGCGTGTTAAGTAATGCCGCGCCTCTCCATTCAAATTGAGGAAATAAATCCACAAAATTTACACGAAAATTACATCTATCGCATATAGCATGTGCTTGCGGATTGCTAGAACTAGTACGAGCCCTTCCTGATTTGCTTGCGTAAGCCATGATTATACCTCACGGCCTAAAATAAGAGCTAATTTGCGGCGAAATATACTGTTGCGCGGTTTCTATGTTCTGTGCCGCAGCGATATTATACGATTCGTCCGCAAGAGGCTTCAGCAGAGCCACTTTGTCAGGCGCCCATATCATGGCAAGTCGCTGGGCTAATCCGAACACAAACGCCTCAAGGAAATAGTAGGGGATTTCAACTGTTTGCCCATTGGTGAAATTGCTATCCTGTATCTGCCTGACACGATAATAATTGAATGAGCTTTCGTTGCCATCAGGGACAGGCCACAACGTCACGGTCGGCGAAAGAAGCCTATCGAACCAGTATGTCGTGGGGAATCCCTGCTGCGTCGGGTTTGGGTAGCTGGCGTATTCCGTTCTGGAAATTGGCAAAATCAAACGATTGATCGACGATCCGCCGCTATTTTGCACAATGTATGCGTCAAGCATGACAATGGTGTTAGACGGAACGGAATAGGTCGCCTGCCCCTGAATAAGCGGGACTGTTTGAAGATCAACAGCCCAGAGATTAACCCCTTCTGACGACCAACGCCCCAGCATCATGTTGGCGGCCATGCGGGCCGATTCCATGTGTTCCTGAAGTATGGATGTGCCTCTAATCCCGCACAGGTTAAAGGCATAGATAGTGGCTTCGCCCAGCGACGGATTAAAAGCGTATGTGTTGCTCGTCGCCATCGGCTAATTCCTATAGGGTGCCGTCATTGGCAATCAGCACGCCGCCGATATTGACGCTAACAACAGCGGCAGCCGCCGCGCTTGATGCAATCTGAAACCGAATGTCAGTTCCGGCGGCATAAGGAAATGGAAAATGCCTCTGAATTTCATAATTTGTATTAAACGGCGTCTGAACAATAATTTTCTGAACGCCAGATGGTGAATTTGAGATGGCGCGATAAATTGTGTAATTTGCGGTATTTCCATTAAAAGAGGAATAGGACCCGTAACGATAACCATAAAATGTATAACCCGTCGGAACAGTGTAAACGCCCATTTGAGACGTTCCAACACTTTCCGTCACGCCACCTACCGTAGCCGTGTTTATCTGAGCATAAATGACGGTCGCGCCGCTATTTGAAAGCGTCACAACACCAGTCGGATTGGTTGCGCTTCCAACCGAAACCGAAATGCCATTAATTCTAAAATACTGATTTACCGTTGGAACAGCAGTGGTCCCGTTGAGGACAAGCGTTTCGCTCAACATATTGTAATTGGCATCAAGCCCGCTAATCACAATGCTGGCCGTATCAGCTCCAACCGTGCTGACCAAATACATCGTAATCGCGGACGCGGGGAAAACAT
>Ga0316225_1002705_pt1 | contig 14442 bp, 3 predicted proteins | sample TBH18015metaG_FD_206010 | JGI IMG/M metagenome (GOLD analysis project Ga0316225, IMG submission 206010) | Freshwater microbial communities from Trout Bog Lake, Wisconsin, USA - TBH18015 | ecosystem: Environmental > Aquatic > Freshwater > Lake > Hypolimnion/Profundal zone | place: USA: Wisconsin... | reverse complement strand
ACCATCACCGGCCAGGTTCAGGATTATAGCGGAGGCGTGGGAACCGCCGCAAGTAGTATCCAGCTGAACAGCGGCACTCTCACCCTCACCAACAACAGCAACAACTTCAGCGGCGGCATCAACGTGGCCGGGGGCGGCTCGACGTTGATCCTCGGCGGCAGCGGCGTCGCGGGCACCGGCTTGATCCAGGGGTACTACTACACCCTCCAGGCGACCACGCCGGTTGTGCTCGCCAACAACTTTCAGGAGAATACCGGGCACACCGTGACAGTCAGTGGGAGCAACAGCATTTCCATCGGCTCGTTTACCAACTCTGCAGGCAGCAGCGGGATCGCCAACAGCCTCACGGGAGGAGCCGCGCTCACGATCTCGGGCACAACTTTCCTTCAGGAAACCAGCGGCACCACGGCAGGCCGCACGCTCACCGTCGGCGGTGGGGCCAACACGACTTTCAACGGGCCGATTGTCAATGGCGGAACGACAGGCTTGCTTGCGGGCAACTTGACCATCAACAACACCGGAACCACGACCTTGAACGGTGCCAGCACCTATAGCGGCACGACCGGTTTGAGCGGCGCAGGCGGCACGGTTGTCATCGGTAACGACAGCGCCTTTGGCAACACCTCCGGTGTGACGATCGCCAACACAGTGAACCTTCAGGCGGGCGGCGGCGCGCATTCGGTCTCCAGCGCCATCCCGATCACGTTAACCTCCAATCCGACCATCAACGGCGGCAACAGCTTGAACCTCAACGGATCGCTTACGATCTCGGGTACCGATCGCACTCTGACCAGCAGCATCACGAACGGCAATACGCTTAGCCTATCCGGCACAACGTTTCTTCAGGAAAACACGGGCGGCACAGGGCACACGCTGACTGTCGCTGGCTCCGGCAATACCCTAATCAGCGGCCCGATTGTCACCGGCGGCACGGCAGGCACCAGCAATCTCACCATCAACAACACCGGAACCACGACCTTGAACGGTGCCAGCACCTATAGCGGCACGACCGGTTTGAGCGGCGCAGGCGGCACGGTTGTCATCGGTAACGACAGCGCCTTTGGCAACACCTCCGGTGTGACGATCGCCAACACAGTGAACCTTCAGGCGGGCGGCGGCGCGCATTCGGTCTCCAGCGCCATCCCGATCACGTTAACCTCCAACCCGACCGTCAACGGCAGCAACAGCTTGAACCTCAACGGATCGCTTACGATCTCGGGTACCGATCGCACTCTGACCAGCAGCATCACGGGCGGCACGCTCGGGCTGGCTGGGAGCGTCTATCTCTCCGAAAGCGCCAGTAACGGGCGTACGCTCACCCTGGCCGGCTCGGGCAATACGACTGTCAGCGGAACGATCGCGAACAATAGCGCCATCAGCGGAACCGCCTGCAACCTGACAGTTACCAACACCGGGACGACAACGCTCTCCGGGCGGAGCGTGTTCACCGGCACATTCGGCCAGACCGGCGCGGGCACGGTCTCCCTTACGGGCACCATCAACGGCCCGTCCGGCGTCACTGTCAACAATGCCGGCGCCGTTTTCTCTGAAAGCGCCACAGGGGCGATTCAGGGAGGAAGCACAACCCTCAACGTGAGCGCCGGTATGGCAATCCTCCTGGGCGCCAACAGCTACGGCGGCGCTACGACCGTCTATGGCATCTTGCAATTGGGAGACGGAACGCCCGGCCACGACCCAACCCTGGCCACCAGCGGGATCGCCAACAATTCCCAGGTGCGTTTCAATTACAATGCAAACCAGACCATCGGAAGCCTCTTCAGCGGCAACGGCACCGTCTGGCAGCAGGGGCCGGGCATGCTGACGGTGACAGGCTCCAATTCCGCGGGCTTGGTCAGCATCATCTCGGGAACCTTGCAGGTGGGCGACGGCACAAACGGTCACGACGGGCCGCTCACTGCTTCGTCGATTTCGGACAACGGCGTCCTGGCCTACAATCTGTACGGCAGCGGAACCGTCGCCGCCCCAATCAGCCAATCCGGCGCGCTGGTAAAATCCGGGCCGGGAACGCTGACCTTGACCGGATCCAACAGTTACACCGGAGCTACGACGATTACCGGAGGCACTCTGCAACTCAACGACAGTTCGATTGCCACAACCAGCGGCGTCCTCGACAACGGCGTCTTTGTGGTTAACGCCAACACGAATCCGCAGACGTATTCCTGCGCGATCAGTGGGTCGGGCGCTCTCGTCAAGGGCGGCACAAACACGCTGACGCTCACGGGCAGCAACAGCTACACGGGCCTGACTACGATCACCGGCGGTACGTTGCAAATCGGCAACGGAACGACAACGGGGGCTATCGACTCCAGCAGCGGAATCGCAAACAACGGCGTGCTGGCTTACAATTTCGGAACCGGCAGCCAGGCATCAGTGTCAAACATCAGCGGCGCGGGATCGTTGCTTGTCACGGGGACCGGCACGCTGACGCTCTCCGCCAGCAACTCCTACACGGGTAACACCACGATCAGCTCGGGCACGCTGCAAATCGGCGCGGCGAACAACATCGGCAGCAGCGGCACCCTCGTCCTAAACGGCGGCGCCCTGCACGTTGCCGGCGCGAGCCCGCTCACCCTCGCGAACAACGTGCTCATGAACGCAAACGGCAGCACGATTACCAGTGCGCAAAACGTGACCCTGAGCGGCACCTTCAGCAACAGCGGTGCCAATAATAGCCTGAACTATTCCATGGGAGCCTCTGGAACGCTGACGCTCTCCGGGCAGGTCAACCTATCGGAATCCTCAAACAATTCCCGCGTTCTTGTCCTTGGCAACAACACGGGTTACCTCACCATCACCGGCCAGGTTCAGGATTATAGCGGAGGCGTGGGAACCGCCGCGAGTAGTATCCAGGTGAACAGCGGCGTTCTTACCCTCACCAACAACAGCAACAACTTCAGCGGCGGCATCAACGTGGCCGGGGGCGGATCGACGTTGATCCTCGGCGGCAACAGCGTCGCGGGCACCGGCTTGATCCAGGGGTACTACTACACCCTCCAGGCGACCACGCCGGTTGTGCTCGCCAACAACTTCCAGGAGAATACCGGCCACGTCGTGACAGTCAGTGGGACCAACAGCATTTCCATCGGCTCGTTTACCAACTCTGCGGGCAGCAGCGGGATCGCCAACAGCCTCACGGGAGGAGCCGCGCTCACGATCTCGGGCACAACTTTCCTTCAGGAAACCAGCGGCACCACGGCAGGCCGCACGCTCACCGTCGGCGGTGGGGCCAACACGACCTTCAACGGGCCGATTGTCAACGGCGGAACGACAGGCTTGCTTGCGGGCAGCTTGACCATCACCAACACCGGAACCACGACCTTGAACGGTGCCAACAGCTACACTGGCGCCACGACCATTTCCGCGGGCGTGTTGAGCATTTCCAGCGACGGCAATCTCAACGGAACCAATTCCGCGCTGACCTTTAACGGCGGCACTCTGCAAATAACCGGCACCGCATTGTCGAGCCTCAACCCGGGACGCACGACGACTTTTGCATCCGGTGCGATCGTTGGATTTAATATCAATAATGCCGCGAACAGCTTTACGGTGACCCAGACCCTGAATCAGGGGACCGGCGGTTTGCTCAAAGCGGGCGCCGGCACTCTGATTTTGACCGCAAGCAACAGCTACACCGGCGGAACCGTCATTAACTCCGGCACATTGACGGTGGGCAATGTCAACGCCCTCGGCATCACCTCCGGCAGTCTGACGGTCAATGGCGGCGCGCTCGACCTGAGCGGCTACAGCGTGACTGTGGGCGCCCTCAGCGGCAGCAGCGGGGGCGTGATTACCAGCGGCACCACGGGAGCACTGACCCTCACCACCGGCGGTACGGGTATCTCAACTTTTTCGGGGGTCATTCAGAATGGCTCCGCCACCTCCATCGCTCTGGCCGTGTCCGGCTCCAGCACCGGCAGCCTGACGCTCACCGGCAGCAACAGCTACACCGGCGGCACCACGCTGGTATCGGGCCGTTTGCAGGTGGGAAATGCCGCCGCGTTGGGAAGTGGCGCGCTGACACTGACCGGCGGGACGTTCTCGTCCAGCAGCACCGCGGGCTACTCTGTGCCCAATGCGGTATCGATTAACGGTAATGTCGGACTGGGGGATGCGACCAACACCGGCCTCCTCACTTTTTCCGGTAATGCCGATCTCAATGGGGCTGCGCGGACTCTGACCGTCAATAGCGGCGTCACTCTGACTGGCACGATTGGCAACGGTGCATTGACCAAGGCCGGCGCCGGTACGCTGACCCTTGCCGGCAGCAACAGCTACACCGGCAATACCACGCTCACCGGCGGCACGCTGCAAATCAGCGCGGCGAACAACATCGGCAGCAGCGGCACCCTCGTCCTAAACGGCGGCGCCCTGCAGGTTGCCGGCGCGAGCCCGCTCACCCTCGCGAACAACGTGCTCATGAACGCAACCAGCACGGTTTCGGGTGCGCAGAACGTGACCCTGAGCGGCACCTTCACCAACAGCGGAGGGGACAACCAGCTGAACGATAACCTGACCTCTGGCACGTTGACGCTGGCCGGAACGGTCAACCTTTCCGAGACCTCGAGCACCGGTCGCACTCTTTTATTTAACGGAGGCGGAGCAAACCCGATTACCATCAGCGGCGTGATTCAGAACAACAGCACCGTGACCGGATCCGCCAGCGGGATCGAGATCGGCGGAAACCAGGTGCTCACGCTGACCAACAGCAGCAACACCTTCAGCGGCGGCGTGAATTTGTATGGGAGCGGTTCGGTGCTCGTCCTTGCCAACAGCGGCGCCGCGGGCACCGGCCTGATCCAGGGGAATAACTCCACCATTCAGGCGACGGCGCCGGTTGTGCTCGCCAATGCCGTCCAGGTAAATGGAGGTAGTCACACCATGATTTTCAGTGGGGCTAACAGTATTTCCATCGGCTCGCTGACCAACTCCGCGGGCAGCAGCACGATCACCAACAGCCTCACGGGAGGAGCCGCGCTCACGATCTCGGGCACAACTTTCATTCAGGAAACCACCGGCACCACGGCAGGCCGCACACTCAGCATTGCCGGCTCCGCCAACACGACCTTCAACGGGCCGATTGTCAACGGCGGCGGCGGTCAGGCTGAGAACTTGACCGTCACCAACACCGGCACCACGACCTTGAACGGAGCCAACACCTACACTGGCGGCAGCACGATCAATGGCGGCATTCTGGAATTCATGGCGCCGGCTGCCATGCCGGTTTCGGGCACTGTGACGGTGAACAACGGCGGCACACTTGCGGTTCCGGTCGGCGGAGCGGGACAGTTTACGTTGGGAACCTCCGGCGTGGGAACCATCGGCGGCTTGCTCAGCGGCACCGGCGGTCAGGGCGCCCCTGTGACATGGAATTCGGGCGCGGCGCTTGGGATCGATACCACATTCGCAAGCGGAACCTATGCCGCCATCGTCACAAATAGCGGAACCAATGTCGTCGGTCTGACCAAACTTGGAGCGAACACCCTCACTCTGACCGGCTCCAACACGTACACCGGCAAAACGACGGTAACCGGCGGCACACTCAAACTGCAAGGCGTCGCGTTCTCGGGGACACCACGCGCCTATAGCATCGGTTCTGGCGCGGTAATGGACGTGGATAGCGCTTCCTCGTTCGCTTATGGCACAACCTCCATTACCGGCTCCGGGACACTTCAGATCACCAATGAAAATTTCGCGAACAATATAGCCAGCGGTTACAACCTGACCATGGCGCTCGGGGCTGGCGGTTCGATCGACGTGGAAAGCGGCGCAAAGATCACCAATGGCGGCTGGAGTCCGATCAACTGGGCCGGTAATCTTGCCGGATTATACCTAAATGGCGGCACTCTAGACCTGTGGGACGGTAACACGGTCATGGTGGACGCTCTGACCGGCAACGGGACGGTGACTGACACTTACAGCACCAAGACCTTGCAAGTTGGCGTCAATAATGGATCGGGCGTCTTCAACGGCTCGATTGCGGATGGCCCGAGCCATCCTGTGGCATTGCTCAAGTCCGGCACCGGCGTTCAGACTCTTTCCGGAACCAATAGCTATAGCGGCACAACCACGATCAATGCGGGCACATTGCAAATCGGCAACGGCGGGACAACCGGTTCGCTCTTGTCCAGTACCGTTATCAGCGGTTCCACTGGCGGCATGCTCACCTTCAACCGGAGCGACACGGTGACGGTATCCAATACCATCAGCGGAGGCATTGGCTTGGCTCAAGTCGGCACCGGCACGCTGACGCTCACCGGCAGCAATAATTACTCCGGCACAACCACCGTGAGCGCGGGCGGATTGCAACTGGGCGACGGCACCGCCGGTCATGACGGCTCGCTCGCCACCAGCGGACTTGTCAATAACGCTCAGTTGACCTACAACCTCAACGGAAACCAGAGCGCCAGCTATCCCATCAGCGGCAGCGGAGCCCTCTCGAAGCAGGGACCGGGCACGTTGACCCTCACGGGGTCGAATAACCAGGGCTCAATCAGCGTGACTTCGGGCACGTTGCAACTGGGCGGCGGCGGCACGACCGGATCGATTAATAGTGCCACGATTAGCGGCTCCAGCGGGGCGACGCTTGCATTCAACCGAGGCGACAGCATCGCCTTCAATGCCTCCTCAATCAGCGGCGGGCTTTCCGTCGTCCAGAGCGGCTCGGGCACGCTGACCCTCACCGGCCCTATCGGTTATACGGGGGACACCCTGGCAGGCTGCGGGACATTGAACCTGACCGGAAGCAGTTCCGCTTCCAATTTGATCTTCAATGCCACCACGGGCGTCACGGCGACTGTGAATTTGAGCGGGACCACAACGTTCGCTTCGGGCAAAGCAATCAATATCGGCAACGTGTTCGCCTCCGGTGCACAGATTCTCAATGTTGTGCCCGGAGCAAATATCACGAGCGGCGGTTCCGTCCTGGTGGGGTGCAACGATAGTTTCGGCACGCTCAATATGTCGGGGGGAACGCTTTCGGCTACCGGCGGGTTGGGGCAGGTGGTTGTGGGCAACAACTTTGGGAACGGGATCTTGAATCTCTCAGGTGGCACCGTTCAAGTCCTGGGGACGATCTCCGGCGTGCTTGCCAATTTTGGGGGCACCACCGGCGTGATGAATGTGAGCGGAGGCAGTTTCATTTCCACCAACGGCAGTTTTAGCGGTTTGACCGTGGGCAATGGCGGTCTCGGCGTCTTAAACGCATCGGGCACCGGAATAGTATCGTTGGGCGGCAACTCGGCTCCTGTTGGTCTTAACCTGGGCGGCAATAGCGGCGCAACCGGCATTGTCAATCTCGGTGCGGCGGGCGCGGGCGGCGGCATGATCTCGACAATGCGGGTTGTCACCGCCACCAACGCCGCGACCAGCCTTTTCAACTTCCACGGCGGCACGTTGCAGGCGCGCATCGGTGCGAACTCAGCCTTCTTCACGGGCCTGACCGGCGCTTACGTTTACAGCGAAGGCGGCACAATCGACAATAACGGACAGTCGATCACGATTGGCCAGGCATTACTCGCTCCAGGCGGCTTCGGTGCGAGCGCCATCTCCGCAGCCGCGAGCGGCTTTATGATGAGTGGCTATTCCACCGCGCCCCTGGTGACGATCTCCGGTGGCAGTGGCACGGGCATGACGGCCAACGCGATGGTGGACGGCAACGGCAACCTGACCGGCTTCACCATTACCAACCCCGGATGTGGATATGCGTCTGGCGATACCATCACAGTCGCGCTCGCACGGGACAAGAACATTAGCGGCAACTCCTCCAGCACAAGCGCGGTTACCCTGGCGGCCATTACCGGCGGCGGGTTGACGTTTGGCGGTTCCGGCACGACGACGCTCTCGGCCAGCAACAGCTACACTGGCGGAACCACGCTGAACAACGGCACATTGCGAGTCGCCAACGTAAACGCGCTCGGCACCGGCGGCCTGACGGTGAATGGCGGCGCGCTCGACCTGAACGGTTACAGCGTGAGCGTCGGCGCTCTCAGCGGCAGCAGCGGAGGGGTGATCGCCAGCAGCACGACCGGAGCGATGACACTGACCACCAGCAGCACGAGCAACTCGACTTTTGCGGGCGCAATCCAGAACGGCTCGGGCACCGTTGCCTTGACCAAGTCCGGCACCGGCACGCTGACGCTCACAGGCAGCAATAATTACTCCGGCACAACCACCGTGAGCGCGGGCGGATTGCAACTGGGCGACGGCACCGCCGGTCATGACGGCTCGCTCGCCACCAGCGGACTTGTCAATAACGCTCAGTTGACCTACAACCTCAACGGAAACCAGAGCGCCAGCTATCCCATCAGCGGCAGCGGCGGATTGGTGAAAACCGGTCCGGGCATGCTGGTTTTGAGCGGGAGCAACACTCACAGCGGCGGCACGACAGTGAGCAGCGGCACCCTGCAAGTGGGCAACGCAAACGCACTGGGCACGGGCGGACTGACGGTTAATAGCGGCATGCTGGATCTCGCAGGCAATAGCGTGAGCGTCGCGGCTTTCAGCGGCTCCGGTGGCACAGTCACCAATATGGCAAGCGGCACCAGCACGCTGACAACGACCGTGGCCAGCGGCACCTCGACCTATGCGGGAAACATCGCCAACGGAACCGGCGCCGTGGCGCTGACCAATTCCGGAGCGGGAACGCTCATCCTCAGCGGCTCGCTGACGATGGCGGGACTCAACGCGAGCAGCGGCGTCACGCAACTGACGCAATCCGGTTCGATCGGGGCGGTAAGCGTCGCCTCGGGAGCGACTGTTTCGGTGGCGGCGCACAGCGGCAGCAACTACTACGTGCTCAACATCTCCTCGCTAACAATTACCGGCTTCACCTCGGGGCTTGCGCAGACAAACAGCGCCGCGCCGTCAGCCGCCGCGCCCGCGCTGCTGAACGCCGATAATGTGACCGGGGCGGGCACCGCAATGCTTGCCGCCGCCGGTCAAGCCGCGGTCGCGAACGCGCCGGCAGCCGAACCGGCTTCGCCTGAAGCGGTGCCCGAACCGGGCGCGCTGGGTCTGCTGCTCGCGGGCGCGCTGGGGATGCTCGGCTTCCGCCGCCAACGGAGGAACGGTTAACAATCTTAGGTATGCCAGAGGGCATCCAAGCGTTGCGTTATATCAGGTGGGGACCTGATTTGGGGGCGCAACGAAAACTGCCGGCTTCCCGGTTATTAGGGAGCTTGGAAGCACGGCATGGCGCCTTCCCGATGGGGGTCGGGAAGGCGCTCCTTTCTTTCCAAAAGCTATGATCAGGAAAAGGGCGTTTTTTCTGATCATCCTGCTCTTTACGCCCGCAGGAATGATACATACAGAGGATGCCATTCCCGGGGACGCGCCCACCGCAGGGGGAGCTTCCATCGGCGCCCCCGTCGATCTGGTGCGACCGCTGATTGACACCTGCAACGGACGCTGGATCTTCTTCTCCTCTGCCTGCCGGCCCTTCGGCATGGTGAACCTGAGCCCGGACACCAAAGTCGGCAGTGACTGGATGTGCGGTTACCGCTACGACGAAAAGACGATCAGGTGCTTCAGTCACATCCATGGCTGGCAGCTCTACGGGATTCCGGTCATGCCTGCCATCGGCGTCATTCACTCTCAGGAAGGACTCGATGCCTCCGCCTCCCCCTTCTCGCATGACCAGGAAGAGGTTCGTCCCGGCTACCACAAGGTGGTTCTCCAGCGCTACGGCATTAAGGCGGAGCTCACCTCGACGACACGCGTGGGATTCCATCGCTACACCTTCCCCGCCTCGGAGTATGCCCATATCGACTTCAACTTGGGAGCCACACTGATGGACAAAATCGACTCAAGCTCCGTCCATCAGGTAAGCGCGACGGAGATTGCCGGATACTCCGTGATGGCGGCCACACAGCGACGTCCCAAGCCTTTCACCGCATATTTCGTTGCGCGCTTCAGCAAGCCTGTCGAGGCCTTCGGCGGGTGGCAGGACGGGATGTTGCTTCACGGAAAGGTACGGAAGGCAGAAGGAAAAAACGCCGGGGGATTCGTTCGCTTCAAGACCCGTGAAGGCGAACAGATGCTTGTAAAGGTGGCGATTTCCTACACAAGCGAAGAGAACGCAAGCAGAAACCTTGACGCGGAACTGCCTGACTGGGACTTCGAGCGGGTAGTCCGTGATTCCCGTAACGAATGGAACGGGCTGCTCGGGAGGATTGCCGTGGAGGGAGGAAGCGAGTCCCAGAGGATCAGGTTCTACACGGATCTATGGCATGCGTTGCTGGGAAGGAGGATCGTGAGCGACACTGACGGCAGCTACGCCGACAATACCGGCCCGAAGACCGTGGTGCGGCACGTCGCGCTAGACGGCAAGGGTCAGCCTCGTTTTCCCCATTACAATTTCGATGCCTGGTGGGGCAGTCAATGGTCCCTCAACCTCCTCTGGTCCTTCGCCTATCCCGAAATTATGGACGGCTTCTGCAGCACGATGGTGGAGATGTATCGTGACGGCGGGCTGATCCCCCGGGGCCCCTCCGGCGGCAACTACACCTTTGTCATGATCGGCGACACGGCGGCCCCTGTATTCGCGGCCGCCTATAACAAGCGAATCCGGGGCTACGATGCCGAGGCCGCATTCGCAGGCCTGCTCAAGAACGCGTTGCCTGGAGGCATCCGGGACCATGCGGGCTATGAATTCGGCTCCGATGCCAAAGGTGGAGGCGTGGATGATTATGTCTCAAAAGGATACGTGCCGGAACACATTCCCGGAACCGGCATGCACAAGGATGGAGCCTCCATGACGCTGGAGTACGCCTACGAGGACTGGTGCGTGGCCCAGATGGCAGAGGCTCTTGGAAGGAAAGAGGAGGCACGCTGGCTCAGAGAGCGTTCCAAGAATTACGCCAACCTATGGGATCCCTCGGTTCACACCATGCATCCGAGATTGCCCGACGGGGCATGGATTCCCGATTTTACGCCGGTGGGCCCCCCGGGTTCCTTCCATACGGAGGGATTTTGCGAGGCGAGCGGGGCCATCTACACGCATTTCGTGCCTCAGGATATCCCCGGCCTGATCCGGCTCTTCGGCGGGGCGGAAAAATACAGCGCCGCGCTGAACAGGCAGTTTGAGCTCGCTGAACCGCGGGACTTCTGCGTGCCGCGAGGGGAACACGGCGGCGCGTGGGTCGATTATGGTAACGAACCCTCCATGCACATGGCGTTTCTCTTCAATCTTGCAGGGTCACCCTGGTTGAGTCAGAAATGGGTGCGCGAGGTCAAGGAGAAGACCTTTGGAGGGATCACCCCGCAGAGGGGCTACCGTGACGATGAGGATCAGGGGCAGTTGGGAGCGCTCGGAGTACTCATGGCAATCGGTCTCTTCGACGTGCAGGGAGGGGCGGGTCGTCATCCCACCTACCAGATCACCTCACCGATCTTCGACAAGATAACGATCCGGTTGAACAGCGATTATTTTCCGGGGGGGAAATTCGTGATCTTGACCAGGAATAATTCCCCCGATAATGCTTACATCCAGCGCGCCGAGTTCAACGGGGAGCCTTTAAAGCGATTCTGGTTTCCCCACGACGATCTGGTCCGCGGCGGAAATCTGATGCTGGAACTGGGTCCCAATCCGAGCCGATGGGGCGCCGATTCCCCTGCGATACCAATCAATTGAATATGATTACATACCCATTCCGACTCTCGAAGAGCTTCATTATTTTGACGACGGCTGCTTTGAACCTTAATCCGACGGTTGGGTGGCCGCAAAAAAGCACAAAAGCCACAAAAATAAGGATTTACAAATGGAGATTGGCGCGAAAGAACTCACCAGCAGGGCGAAGCTCACGATTCACAACCGTCTGTCACTTCCTCCTGATTTTGAGACCTTTGCGCTTTCTTGCGGCTATTTCTACCGCCTGGTTTAGGTTGAAGCGAGTCATCGGTTTACCGATAGTGAAGTGTTTTCTCGGCGGCAGGTATCGGGTCCGTTCGCTGCCCTGCGTTTTGGCTTGTTGCGCCGTCATCCTTCCGGATGCGTGGGCTGACCATGGTGTCACCCTCCCCCTGGGGGGCAATGAGGTCCAATTGCAGATCGCCTCGCCACATGCCTTCCTGCTGCATGTTTCTCCGGCAGGGATGCCGCCCCATGGGAAAAGCATCTTTCTCAGCGGTACTGTGCAGCCCGAGACCAGATTCACAGTCACCCACAACGGTTCCATTACCGGAATCAAAACCGGATTTGGAGAATTGCTTGTGGATGAGAAGACCCAACAATGGTCGCTCCATGACCGGAGCGGAGCGACGCTGGCGCCTTGGTCGCCGCTGCCGAAACCGAGCCTGCCATCGGTTCACTCCGTGGTTTTCAAAATCAGCCCGTCTTCCTTGAAACTCCATCCCCGTTGCTATGGTTCAGGAAACGCTCCCGTTCTCGGTGCTCTGAGCCAAACCGAGGCGAATTCGCGGGCGGGCAATGGATCGACTTCCCTCCCACAATACTGGAGCGATGCAGGTTACGGCACGCTGCTTGTCACGGATAACGACAACAAGCCTGCAACTTGGAAGGCAAAATCGGACGGAGGCGTGGAGTGGACGATCCCCGGCGAAAGCGCCGATCTTTATCTAATGCCCGCCGCCACTCTCTACGAATGGCTGCGGAACGATTCCGAACTGACGGGCTTTGCTCCGGTTCCACCCCGCTGGTCATTGGGCTATTTGCAGAGCAGGTGGGGATGGAAAGACAAGGCTTACATCGAGGAGACACTCGCCCGCTTCCGCAAGGATCGTTTGCCGGTGGACGCCTTCATTTTCGATTTCGAGTGGTATACCAAGACACCTGATTACAAGGTCAAGGCTCCCGGCGATCCTCAGTTTGCGGATTTTGATTGGAATCCCACGCTCTTTCCCGATCCGGTCGATCAAATCAAAGCACTTGCCCGGCAGGGATTGCATATCGTCGGTATTCGGAAGCCACGGGCTGGTAACAGTGAAAACCTGAAGATGGCGAGGCGCCTCGGGTGGATCCTGCCGACAAATCCGGACGATCCCAACAACCCCAATATTCGCACCCGAAACATTGATTATTCCAACCCGGCGGCGCGGGCGTGGTGGGAGCAGAACAACCGGAAATTTTTCGAGGCGGGAATGTCCGGATTCTGGAATGACGAGGGCGAGACTTCCTATACCGAATACAGTTACTGGAATCTTGCTGGTGAAGATCTCTTGAAACAGGTGGATCCGAACGCCCGCTTCTGGAGCCTTAACCGCTCGTTTGCACCGGGTCTCCAGCGATTCGGTGCGGCGGCATGGACGGGCGACATCCATCCCGATTGGGAAACTTTAGCGAGAACCCCGGGGCAACTCTTGAGCTACAGCCTCTCCGGAATGCCCTACAGCGCCTGCGATATCGGAGGGTTCTTCGACAATCCGACCCCGGAATTGCTGATTCGATGGATGCAGGCCGGGGTCTTCTTCCCGATCCTGCGCTCTCATTCGCATCTGGATTCTACGCCACGTTTTCCCTGGCTGTATGGGCAGGATGCCGAGGCCGCCATCGGTAAGGCTCTCAATCTGCGCTATCAGCTGATTCCATACTACTACAGCCTGGCCTTTGAGAATGATCTCACCGGCGTGCCGCTGATGCGGCCGCTGGTGATGGAATTTCCTGGAGACGACAAGGTTGCTGACATGACAGACGAGTGGCTGATGGGCAAGGGACTGCTGGTGGCCCCGGTTTTAAGTCAGGGAGGATCTCGTGACATCTACTTGCCAAACGAGCGATGGTTCCGCTTCGGCGCCACCAGCTCGATCCAGGGTCCGCAAACACTTCATGCAATCAGCAAGTTGGACGAGATCCCAATCTATGTGAGAGCCGGCACCGTCCTTCCCATCGGCCCAGTGCTGCAGCACACCGGCGAGGCCGGCTCCGAACCGCTTGAATTGCAGATTTATCCCGGCAGGAATGCAACGTTTGATTTTATCGAAGACGACGGCCAGACGCTCAACTATCGGAATGGGGATTTTTGCCGGACATCGTTTTCATGGAACGACCAGACGAAAACACTGAGCTGGAAGATCACCGGGAGTTACAAAGGGAAAAACTGCTTTCGCACACTGAAAGCAGTGCTCTTATCTCAGCAAGGAGCCACCTCTAGGAACGTCTCGCTGGAGCACGAAAGCTCGGTCAGCTTTCAATGATTCCGAGAAAGCAGATGACATTCACGCTAATTCACCAATACATCACCACATAAACCACAAATGAATCGCAATCTAGTACGCTGTAACAGTGACCAGTTCGGATCGCTAGACGATGGCAAAGCACGAAAAGTCGGGAGGGGCTCGGCAGTCGCGTCAGCGTCTTGGAGTGCGGGTAGTCCTCTACCGCTTTGGCAGTGCGCCTGGCTACGTCTGGCGTCAACTCCAGGCGCAACATCTTCTGTCGGAGAGTTGCGGAAAGCTCTGATGGCAAAG
>Ga0316225_1002689_pt1 | contig 14482 bp, 10 predicted proteins | sample TBH18015metaG_FD_206010 | JGI IMG/M metagenome (GOLD analysis project Ga0316225, IMG submission 206010) | Freshwater microbial communities from Trout Bog Lake, Wisconsin, USA - TBH18015 | ecosystem: Environmental > Aquatic > Freshwater > Lake > Hypolimnion/Profundal zone | place: USA: Wisconsin... | reverse complement strand
GCTGCCGAAATTGCCTCGGTGCTCGCCTTCTCCGCCATCCGGAACAATGACAAGGTCGGGCTCATCCTCTTCAGCGACGAGGTCGAGAAGTTCATCCCCCCCCGCAAGGGCCGCCGCCACGTCTTGCGGGTCATTCGCGAAGTGCTCTTCTTCGAACCCAAACGCCGCGGCACCGACCTGAACGGCGCCCTGGAGTTCCTCCTGCGGGTTACGCCGCACAAGGCCATTGCGGTGGTCATTTCCGACTTTATCGGATCGCCCGCCGCCAACCCGGCCCGGCGCGCCGGCAAGCCCCGCCCCCAGATGATGCTGCTGGAGTCCCTGGCCCAAGCCTCCTTCACCATGCTCCGCCAGGCCAACCGCCGGCACGACCTGGTGGCGGTCCAAATCACCGACCGCTACGAACTGGAACTGCCCGCCCTGGGCCGACTGGTGCTCAATGACGCCGAGACCGGCGAATTGGTCGAGGTCAATACCGGCGACGCCCGCAAACGCGCCTCGTTCGCCGAGCGCCAGACCCGCGCCCGGGCTGACCTGGCCAGGCTCTTCCGCTCGGCCGGCATCGATGCCATCCAGTTGCGCACCGACCAACCCTATGCCATCGGCCTGGCGCGTTTTTTCGAGACGCGTGAAAAACGGAGACTCCGCGGATGACCGCCACCAACCTCACCCACGCGCCTGCCCTGGCCGCCCCCTCCGGAACCAACAGCCTGCGCGACATCAAACCGCCGGTCGAAATCCCGAGTGGCTGGGCTTGGCTGTGGTGGACCCTGGCGGCGCTGGCCCTGGCGGCGCTCCTCGTTTGGCTCTGGCGCGTCTGGAGCCGGCGCCGCGCCCTGGCGCCACCGGTCCCCATCATCCCCCCCCATGTCCGGGCCAAACAGAAACTTAAGGACGCGCTGGAGATGATCGGGCAGCCTCGGGAGTTCTGTATCCTGGTCTCCGACACCCTCCGGCAATACCTCGAGGAGCGTTTTGATTTCCGTGCCCCCGAGCGTACCACCGAGGAGTTCCTCTACGAACTCAAGGGAACGCACCTGCTCACCCGCGACCAGAAAGACAGCCTAAGCCTCTTCCTGGAACGGTGCGACCTCGTCAAGTTCGCGCGCTACGAACCCCGCGAACCCGAACTGCGCGACCTGCACACCGCCGCCGTCCGGCTCGTGGAAGAGACCGAACCGGAACCGGCGCCCACACCCGCATGACCTTCGGCCATCCCTACATTCTGTTGCTCCTGGCGCTGCTGCCACTGCTGGCCTGGCTCAAGGGGAAGCTGGGCAGCCGGCCCGCCTTCGTCTATTCCTCGGTGCAACTGGTGCGGGGCATCCTGAATGTGACCCAATCGCGCTCGGGCGGATTCGTGGCCGCCTTGCGCTGGTTTACCCTGGCCTTGCTCATCGTCGCCCTGGCCCAACCGCGGCTCACCCGCAGCGAGACCAAAATCAACGCCAGCGGTGTGGACATCGTGGTGGCCCTCGATATGTCCGGCAGTATGGCATCCGAGGACTTCGAGGTGGGCAACGGACGCATCAGCCGGGTCGTCATGGCCAAGGAGGTGCTCAAGAAGTTTGTGGCCAAACGGCCCAGCGACCGCATCGGCCTGGTGGTCTTCGCCACCCAGGCCTACATCGCCTCTCCCCTGACCCTGGACCACGACTTTCTGCTCGAGAATATCGAACGTCTCGAACTGGGGGACATCGACGACAGTTCCACCGCCATTGGCTCGGCGCTCAGCACGGCCGTCAACCGCCTCCGCGAGGTCAAATCCAAAAGCAAAATTGTCATCCTCATGACCGACGGCCAGAACAATGCGGGCAAGATCGAGCCCTTGACGGCCGCGGAAGCCGCCAAGGCCCTCAAAGTCAAAGTCTACACCATCGGCGTCGGCATGCGCGGCACCGCCCCCATGCCGGTAATCCGGAACGGCCGCAAGCTCGGCTACCAGATGGTCCCGGTGGATATTGACGAAGACACGCTTGGGAAGATCGCCCAGATGACCGGCGGCAAGTACTACCGCGCCGACAACACCCAGCGGTTCCAGGCGATCTACGCCGAGATCGACCAGTTGGAGAAGACCGAGGTTGACATCAAGAAATTCGCCCACCATGACGAACTGTTCGCCTGGCTGATCGCGCCGGGGATCGGGTTGCTCTTGTTGGAAGTTCTGCTCCGCCACACCCTGTTCCGGAGGTTGCCATGACCTTTGCCAATCCTCTGGTTCTCTGGTTGTTGCTGGTGTTTCCGCCGGCGATGGTCGTCTTTTTCTGGTGGGCCTGGCGGAAGAACCAGAGCTTGATGGCGCAGTTCATCCAGACCCGCCTTTTGCCCACCCTCACCGTCGGCCTCTCGCCCTTGCGGCGCAAGCTCCGATTCGGTTGCCTCGTCGGCGCGGCAGCCTGCCTGCTCCTGGCGCTAGCCCGGCCCCAGTGGGGATTCGATTGGGAAGAGGCCAAACTCCGCGGGTTGGACATCGTGGTGGCCATCGACACCTCCAAGAGCATGCTGGCTGAGGACGTCAACCCCAGCCGCCTGGCCCGCGCCAAGTTGGCCGCGCTCGAACTCATGCAGCGGGCGAAATCCGACCGCCTCGGGGTGGTCGCCTTCGCCGGCAGTGCCTTCTTGCAGTGCCCGCTCACGATCGACGACACCGCCTTCCGCCAGAGCGTTGATTCGCTCACTGTGAACACGATTCCCGAGGGCGGAACGGCCTTGGCCGAGGCCATCCAGACCGCCCTGACCGCCTTTAAGGAGGGCGATAATCACAAGGTGCTCGTACTCATCTCGGATGGCGAGGATCACGACTCCGGCGCGCTGGAGGCCGCCCAGAAAGCCGGCCAGGAAGGCTTGCGCATCTATACGATCGGCGTCGGCACCGCCGCCGGGGAAGTCCTCCGCCTCAAGGCGCCCGATGGCCATTCGGATTTTCTGCTCGACGACGAGGGCCATGCCGTCAAATCCCATCTCAACGAAGACCTGCTCCGGCAGATCGCCAGCGCCGCCCAAGGCTTCTACCTGCCCCTGCGCGGAGCCCTCACCATGGACACCCTCTACGAGCAAGGCCTCTCGAAATTGCCCAAGTCTGAACACCAGGAAAAACTGATCAAACGGTACCACGAACGCTATCACTGGCCGCTCGCCCTCGCGATCGGGTTGCTGATCGCCGAGGCCTTGCTTCCCGAGCGCAAACGCGATCCCAAGCTCCCACCCGGAGCCCTCGCCCCCACTCCATGAGAACGCTCTGCTTTTGCCTGCTCCTCTGCTCCGCCCACGGACTCCTGGCCTCCTCCGCGGCCGCCTTGCGTGACTACCAGGCCGGCAAATACGACCAGGCCCTGAAGGATTATCAGCACTTGATCGATCGCAAAGGCGACGACCCCCGCCTCCATTTCAACGCCGGCGCCGCCGCCTATCGTGACCAGCAACTTGACGAGGCGGCCAAACAATTTGACGAGGCCCTCAAATCACCCGACCTGAAGCTCCAGGAACGCGCTTATTACAACCGCGGCAACACCCTCTTTTATCAAGGTGAACACAACCCCGATCCCGCCAAACGCACCGAAACCTGGAAAAAGGCGCTCCAGGATTTCGAGAGCAGCATGAAACTGGCCCCTCAGGACAAGGACGCTCAATTCAACCGCGACTTTGTTAAACAGAAGATCGAAGAGCTCAAGCAAGAGCAACAGAAGCAGGAGCAACAGAAGAATGTTGAACCGAGCGAGGATGCCAAACGAGCCAAGGCCGCGGCAGACCAGGCCGTGCAGCGCCGGGATTACGCCGGAGCATTCGAAATCATGCAAAAACAGCTCGCGAAAGACCCCACCACCGCTCATTACAACGATTACATCCAACGATTAAAGGAGGTAAACGGTGTCCAAGACACTACTGCTAAGCCTTAGCCTGTTTCTGATGGTGTTCGGAGTGAATGCCCAGTTGAAAGACGCGGACGATTTTTTCCACAGCGGGGCGCAATTTTACGTCCACGGCAAAAAGGAAGAATCAAAAAACGAGATTCTCACCGGTCTGAAGTTTTACCCGAACGACCCGAAGCTCAACGGGATGGCAGTGCTGCTCAAGAAGGAGGAACAGCAGCAGCAGCAACAAAACCAGCAATCCAAGGACGACCAGCAGAAACAGGACCAACAGAAACAGCAAGATCAGCAACAGAAGCAACCAGACCAGTCGCAGCAGAAGCAGGATGCCTCCAAGCAGGACCAGCAGAAACAACAGCAGCAGGAGCAACAGCAGTCACAGGCCGGCAAACCCGACGAACCGAAACCCAAGGAGCAGCCGACCGGCAAACCGAGCGAAGACCAAAAGGAGCCCTCCGAGGAGGAGAAGCAGGAAGCCGCTGCCGCCGCTGCGGGCGAGATGACCCCAAAACAGGCCGCCCAGTTACTCGACGCCCAAAAGGGCAACGAGCAGATGATGCCCTCCAAGCCCCACAAACCTTCCGAACGCACCAAACGGGTGAAGGACTGGTAAGGACGGGATGGCACTCGACGCTGGGCGATGACAGCCGTCGGCTTCGGCCTCACCCAGCAAGACGACGCACCGAACGGTCTGAGCTTTGCGCCAGGGCTCGCCTGCGGGCCGGTTGCTAAAGCCAAACCCCTCGATGGCTATCACCTCGGAGGCGACCAGTTCCGGGGTTGCGCCTTCGAGGAGATCGTGGAGATGGACCAGCCTGGCCGTGAGCATCGCCTCGCATTGCTGGAGCCGCAGGCCGGTCGCATGGCAGGCCGCGGCAAAGTCCTCGGCGAGTTTGGGAGCCGCGGGCGATTCGCCCGTATCATGCAGAGCATCGGAAATTCTGCGGACCAGCCGCTGGATGTCGAAGAGGGTCATGGCCGTGGTTGTGGGGCAATTTGGCTTCCAAAGCTCTCCGGTTTGTGGCAGTTCGAGCCTATCGAAATCGCGATTCCAGTGGGTGACATCATCGGACGGCTCCAGAATCGGTGGCTGGCACGCCTTGCCGAAACAGCCGAGGAGTGGAGTGCCTTCGTCTCCATCCTCAGCCGATGGGAGGATAACAACCTCCTGGATAATCCCACGCCGGAACTGCTGGCCGACCACAAGGCCACCGTCGAGCGGTTGCTGGCTTTCGGCAGTTCCCTTTCGCTGGCCACGGAAAACCGCAGGTTTCCCGACCGCCGCGTTGCCGAAATGGTGGCCGCCACCCAAGTCGTCCTGCAAGACAAGCTGCGCATGTGGCACAGCCCCCGCATGAGCCGGACTGAGTCAGATCGCCTTCTGGCGGCTTGTTTTTCAGACACCCAATGAGTCTCGAGCTGGAACGGCTCCTCAACGCGCTTTGGGAACGGGATTACTGCGAGCCCAAAGACCGCGCCCGGTGGAAAGCAACCGCCGAGAGGCTTATCGCCGACGCTTGCACCGGATGCCCTGGCCTCGGCCGCGAGCAGTTCATGGACGCCCTCACCCCCCCGTTATGAGGAGTTCCGCCGAGCCCGGCGTAAACCAACCACGCTCCCGCCTACAGCCTGACACGAGATCCCTAGCCAGGGTGGCTTGGGATCTCGCTCTATCTCCTGCCATGCGCGGCCGATTCTCCCTAGCTGTCCCCCCGATCGAAACGAAGCCAGCATATGGGATAGTTGTGCTCGCCCTCGATATTAGGTGCGGGCACAGAGGGCGACGGCCCACAGGGGAATTCAGGTGGTGGCGGAACCTCCTGAGGCTCGGTTTCGGGAATCATTTCCGGCACCAGGAATTCGCCCTGGCAGTCAGGGCAATCCACCGCCCTGCCAGCAGCACCCTCTTCGGCCTTCAACTTCCGCCCGCAAAAGGGGCATAAGAAAACGAACTTCCATAACTCCAGAATCCCCGGCCGTTCAAATCCCCTCAATCCGGGCCAACTGTTCATCCAACCGTTTGGGTGACACCGGGAACGCGGTACCCAATTCCTGGGCAAAGACGGACACTTTGAATTCCTCGAACATCCAGCGGAAATCCCGCGCCGCCTGGAGCCCGGCGTCGGATTTTGGGAGCGCGGCCCGGATCCGCCGTAGGGCTTCACGATACGGGGCGAGCAACCGGGCGCGTTCCTGGTCCTTGATGGGGTTGAGCGAGGCCCGTTCGGCACGGATATACAGGGCCTTGAGATAACGGGGGATTTGCGGCAGTTGGTCGAAAGGTATCACGAGCAGAAAATTGCCGGGCACCAACGCTTCCAGCTCGCCGGCTAGCGGATGGGGCTGGGGAGCGACCGCCGGAGTCCGCCCGAGCTGGTCGAGGCCGGTTAACGCGCGCGCGCGCGGTGGGGCGGAGGCAACCATCGGAACCGGCTTGAAACGTCGGAGATAGTCCTGCCGAAACTTCAGGATCGGCTCCACGCGCGCCAGCAGCAGGGCCGCCAGTCCCGGCAAGCGGGATCGAGCTTGAACGACGGCCGCGTCGAAGAGGGGGCGGGTCAAGGCCGGCAGCGGCGGCCCGGCGAGGGCATGCCGTTTGAGGTTCTCGAACGCGGCGCTCTGCAGTTCCTCGCTAGTGCAAAGCCCGGCGCAGAGCGGTTCGAGCCGGGCGAGCAACCGCAAGTCCTTCTGCAGCCAGCCCAGGTCTTTTTGGATCGCCAGTTCAATGAGCCGCCGCACACCGCCCGGGCTGGCAGCCCGAGCGGCCGCCTGGGCACGAAACAGCCGCAGGTTCACCTGTCCGTCCTCGATCTCCACGCCGGGCCAGGCATAGAGCGGGGCTTTCGGATCTTCACTCGCCACCAGGCGCTCGGGCAAATCCCCAAAGGTCCAGTCCGTCAGACCGAACCGCTCCCATTCCCGGACCAAGTGTGTCCAGGCCGGGGGATCACCCGCCGGAGCGGGCTCGACCTTGGTCCGCTCCAGATGTAGTCGGAGTTGGTTGAGATCGCGCCCGGTGACGATCGGTTTCCGATCCTGACCGACGATCTCGACGCGCGGGCGCAAATGGGCGGGCAGCGCGTCCGCCGGCCAGGCGGAGAGGGGGACCTCGACGCCATACCGCTGCCGGATGAATCGCGACAGGTCGTGCAAAAGCGTATGGTTGCCGGGGCGCAGGTCGCGAACCATCTCGGCCACTTTGGGGGGAAAGGGCATTAGTTCCCGGCGGATGGCCTTGGGCAAGGCGCGCAACAACTCACCCACCTGGGCTTCGCGCAAGCCCGGGACCGCCCACTCGACGCTGGCCGAGGACAGCGCTTGAGCCATCGCATGTCCGAGTTGCACCGTCACCCCGTCCTGCTCCTCGCCCGGAGTATAAGCATAAGAGAGCGGGACCGGTTGCCCCCCCAGCGGCACCGAGTCCGGAAACGCGGAGGCGTCATAGCTGATATCCTGTCCGCCGATCAAATCGGTCTCGGTCACCTGCAGCACCTCCGGCTTGGGGAGCCCTCGGAGGAAGCGGTTCAATTCGTCGCGCGACGACACGTTCTCGATCTGGCGCGCGTAGAACTCGAGTAAGGCCTGGTCGAGGTCACCGAGGTCATGGCGGCGCGTGCGGGTCTGCCAGGTCTCGATCTTCTGACGGACCTTCCGGTTGTGCTCGAGGAACGGGTACGGCGAAGGCCGCCGATCCTCCCGGCCAGCGGCGGCGGTGAGCAGTTGGCTGGCGGAGGCCGCCCTCGGGTCCGCTTCCCGACCGCTCTCCTGCGGCTCCGGAACGAGGTCCCCCTCGACAAGCGCCGAGCGGAGAAAGATGGCGGTAGCCTCCTTGGGATTCACATTCCCGTAGGCCACGTTGCGTTTGCGGACCTCCAAGCCGTAGAACGTGGTTCGCTCCTCCGCGAGCACCCGGCCCGCCTGGACGCTCCAATGGGGATTATGATGCGTCACCTTGCACAAGTGCGGCGCCAACTCGACGATCCATAACGGATCGATGGCCGCCACCGTGCGCGCGAAGACTTGCGAAGTCTCCACGATCTCGCCGGCCATAATCCACTCCGGTTGATTGGTCTTCTCGGGCTTCGGCGCGTGCCGGGCGTTTCGCTGGCCGGCCTTTTTCGGCTTCTCCCCGCGCTCGAACAGGGCCGAGCCGGGAAAGAGGTTCAACTCCCGGTTGGCAGCCCCTTTAAAGAGGTTGCGTTCTTCCCGCATCGCGACATGGCCGAGCAACCCGGCCAGGATCGATCGGTGGATCGCCTCATAGGCGGCGTTGCTGTCGTTGAGCCGAACCGAGCCGATGTCCTCCAGCGCATTGTGAAGCTGGGCATAGAGATCCTGCCACTCACGCATGCGGAGGTAGGACAGGAAGTTGGCTTTGCAGAACTTGCGGCGCTGCCCTTGCGTGCGGAGGGTCTCCCACTGGTCGTGGACGGCGTTCCACACGTTGAGCAGGGCGAGAAAGTCGGATTGCGGATCGGCAAATCGCTTGTGCGCCGCCGTTGCGGTGTCTTTCTGCTCCAACGGGCGCTCGCGCGGGTCCTGGATGCTCAGGCCCGCGGCGATGATCAACAGTTCACGCGTGGCGTGCTCGGCCTGGGATTGCAACAGCATCCGGCCCAAGGTTGGATCAATCGGCAACCGCGCCAGGTCTCGGCCTAGCGGAGTCAATTCGCGCGCCTCGTTGAGCGCCCCCAATTCCTGGAGCAGTTCGTACCCGCCCTGGATAGCCGCCGGCGCCGGGGGATTGATGAACGGAAAGGTCTCGATCTCCCCCAACCGGAAGGCTTTCATCCGCAGGATGACCTCCGCCAGGTTCGACCGCTGGATCTCCGGCTGGGTGTAGGGTGGACGCGCGGCGAAGTCGTCCTCGGCGTAGAGCCGGATGCAGACCCCGTTCTGGACGCGTCCGCTGCGGCCTTTGCGCTGGTTGGCGCTGCTCTGCGAAATGGGTTCGATGGGCAGCCGCTTGGTCCGCGTCCGCGAGTTGTACCGGCTCATCCGCGCCAACCCGGAATCGATCACGTACCGGATGCCGGGAATGGTCAGGGAAGTCTCGGCGATGTTGGTAGCGATCACGATTTTGCGCCGGGCCGCCGGGGCAAAGACGCGTTGTTGGTCGCCCGCGCTGAGCCGGCCAAACAGCGGAATGATCTCCGCCTGCTCCCCGAACCGGGTCTTGAGCAAATCGCCGGTCTCACGGATGTCCCGTTCGCCCGGCATGAAAATGAGTACATCGCCGTCGCCCGGCTCGCACAGGGCCTGCTCGGCCGCCCGAGCAGCCGCCTCGATATAGGTAAGGTCCCCGCTCTCTTCCGAAACCGCGTCAAACGGCGCATAGATGACCTCGACCGGGTAGAGCCGGCCGGAGACCTCGATAATGGGTGCGTTGTCGAACGCCTGGGAAAAGGCCGCCGTGTCAATCGTCGCCGAGGTGATGATGAGTTTGAGCGCGGGGCGCTTGACCAGCAGGCCCTTGAGGTACCCGAGCAGGAAATCAATGTTGAGGCTGCGTTCATGGGCCTCGTCGATGATGATCGCGTTATAATCGCAGAGCAACGGATCACCTTGCGTCTCCGCCAGGAGAATGCCGTCCGTCATCAGCTTGATATACGTCTCGGGGCTGGACCGGTCGTCGAACCGGATCTTGCAGCCCACGTCACGACCCCAGGGAACATTCAGTTCCTCGGCGATGCGGCGGGAGATCGAGAGGGCCGCCACGCGCCGGGGCTGGGTGCAACCGATCTTGGCCTCGATCCCCAAACCCGCCTCGAGACACATCTTCGGGATTTGCGTGGTCTTGCCCGAGCCGGTCTCCCCGGCGATGACCACCACCTGGTGTTTCCGGATGGCCGCGACGATGTCATCCTTCCGCGGCGTGATGGGCAGATTCGCGGGATAACTGACCGGGGGCAGGTTCAACCGCCGGTGTTCCCGCAGATCCGCCGAGGCCCGGGCCTGGTCCAACAGCCGGTTCAGAATGGCGTCATGCGTTTCCGGATGCCGCTGGTCCCGCAAAAGCCGCACCAACCGCGAGCCGAGCCGCACCCAGTCGGCGAGCAGCCCCTGCGGCAGCAGATTCCGTATCTCTTGTATTCGGGTGTCCGTCATGCCAGAACGAAAACTATAGCCTGATCCACCCCGGACCGCCACAGGGAGTTCAAGAGAGGGCGGAAGCGGTCGTGGTCGCTCTGCCACGAGGGAAAGGGCAGGCTGGATGCGATTCTACCACTGGCTAAAACGAAGTTTGCCGGTTGACACCTGCATCCTCATTCGATTCTATGCCCAATAGAATGACTATGATGCGCTCTGCCCCGCTCCGCCCCATCCGTGGAATCGCCTTTAGCCTGGCCTGCGCAACGCTGGTCTGCGCCCACGCGCCGGCAGACACGGGGAATGCGCAAAAGGTCAGGCTGCAGGTGGACCCGAAGACGGTGCTGAACCACCTCTCGCCCAGCTTTCTTGGGCTGGGCTATGAGAGTTCTGCCGTCGCCCAATCGAATTTCTTCACGGCGAAAAATGCCCCGTTGGTGCGCCTTTACCGTAATCTGAGCCCTCACGGCCTGATTCGCATCGGCGGGAACGTGTCCGACCACACCAAATACCTGCCCGACGGCGCTGCCGCCCCGCACACCGAGCGAGAAGTGACCATCATCAACCATGAATGCCTGGTGGATTTGGGGGGATTTGCCCGGGCGACCGGCTGGAAAGTGATGTGGGGGCTGAATCTGGGTTCAGGATCCCCCGAGGAAGCGGTCCAGGAAGCCGTGGCGGTGGCCTCGGCCTTGGGCAACCAGCTTCACTCGTTTGAGCTCGGTAATGAGGTGGAAGCGTTGCCTCGTTTCAAGAACAGTTACGCCGCCTATCACGCGGCTTTCCTCGAGTACAAGGCCGCCATCCGCGTGGCGATCCCCAACGCGCCGTTTTCCGGTCCCGACAGCATCGGGCGGATGGACTGGATTACCTCCTTCGCCGAGACGGAATCGAGCGACATCAAACTCCTCACCCAACACTACTACCGCGGCGGCGCGAAAGACCCCGCCTCCACGATCGAAAAGCTGCTCAAGCCCGATGAGGGCTGGGAAAGCCGGCTGGCCAAACTGCAAGAGATTAGCCGGGAGCACGGCATTCCTTTCCGAATCAACGAGGTGAACTCCTGCTATGGCGGAGGAAAGCCCGGCGTCAGCGACACCTTTGGCTCGGCGCTCTGGTGTCTGGACTACATGTTCCGCTTGGCCGCCCACGGCGCTGAGGGCATTAACCTGGAAACGGACCTGAACCAACTGGGTTGGATCAGCCATTATTCACCGATTGTCCATGATCCAACCGGGAATTGCACAGCCCGCCCCGAGTACTACGGGATGCTGGCCTTTGCGGCGGCGGGGAATGGAGACCTGGTAAAACTGACCGTGGACCAGCCCCCCGGTGGCATCAACCTGTCAGCCTACGCGACCAAGAACCCGGGCGGTTGGTACTGGATCACGGTGGTGAACAAAGATCTGACTGTGGATGCCCAGGTCGAAATCGCCCTGCCCGAAGGGTGTTCAGCTGCCGAGGCCCACCGGCTGAGCGCGCCCTCCGCGGAAAGCCAGGACCAGGTCACTTTCTCCGGTGCGGAGGTATCAGCCGATGGCAACTGGACTCCCCGACCACCGGAGAAGGTGGCCGTCAAGGACGGCGCAGCCCGGTGGCTGGCGCCCCATGCCAGCGCGGTCGTGGTGCGGTTGGGCCCGTAATCCGGACTTTTCTCTTTGCCTTTTGGGACGTCGTCCGCCACTTTCTGTGGCGTCGCCGGCTGCGGTGCACGGCGTTAATGCTTTCATGACATGCTGAATGGACTGACGATTTCTGAATTGGTGGCGAAGTTGGCCGGCGGGGAAATTTCCTCGCGGGCGGCCACACAAGCGTGCCTGGACCAGGTCGGACGGGTCGATGGCCGAATTCGGGCCTTCATCAGCTACGACGCGGCGGACGCCCTGGCGCAAGCCGACGCCGCAGATCGCGCCCTAGCCGCCGGCCAGACTCACACCCAACGTCCCCTCCTGGGAGTTCCCATCGCCACCAAGGACGTCATCGCCGTCAAAGGCCAACCGCTCAACTGCGGCTCGAAGATCCTCGGCCACTTCATCTCGCCCTATGACGCCACCGTCATCGAGAAACTCAAGGCGGCGGGGGCGGTGGTTTTCGGACGTTTGAACATGGACGAGTTCGCCATGGGGAGTTCCACGGAGAATTCAGCGTTCCAGGTCACTCGCAATCCCTGGGACCTGACCCGCGTCGCCGGCGGTTCCTCGGGCGGTTCCGCCGCGGCCGTGGCCTCCGACCAATGCCTCGCCGCGCTCGGTTCGGACACGGGTGGCTCGATCCGCCAACCGGCCTCGTTCTGCAGTTGCGTCGGGCTGAAGCCCTCCTACGGACGCGTCTCCCGTTACGGTTTGGTCGCCTATGCTTCGTCCCTCGACCAGATCGGCTGTTTCGGCAAACAGGTGCGCGACACGGCCACGGTGCTGGAGGTGCTGGCCGGACCGGACGCCCGCGACTCAACCAGCGTGCCCCGCCCCGTCCCGCCGTACACCGCCGCCCTCACCGGCGACATCCGCGGACTCAAGGTCGGGCTGCCCAAGGAGTACCTCATCGGTGGACTTGACCCCGAGGTGAAACAAGCAGTGGATGCCGCCATCCAAAAACTCGGGGCGCTGGGCGCCGAACTCGTCGAAATCTCACTGCCCCACACGGATTACGCCATCGCCGCCTACTACATCATCGCCACCGCCGAGGCGAGCACCAACCTCGCCCGGTTCGACGGCATCCGCTACGGCGCCCGCGTGGAAGGGGCCGATCCCATCGAGCTTTACAGCAAGACGCGCGGCGCGGGATTTGGCCCCGAGGTCAAGCGCCGTATCATCCTGGGCACCTACGTGCTGAGCAGCGGCTACTACGACGCCTACTACCTCCGCGCCCAAAAAGTCCGCACCCTCATCCGCGCCGATTTCCTCAAAGCGTTCGAGCAAGTCGATGCCATCGTCACCCCTACCGCCCCCACGCCCGCCTTCACGGTGGGTGAGAAATCTGAGGACCCCCTTCAGATGTATCTTTCCGATATCTTCACGATCTCGTGCAACCTGGCGGGGATTTGTGGGATCAGCGTTCCGTGTGGGTTCACAGCCGGAACCCCGCGACTGCCCATCGGCCTCCAACTCCTCGGCAAACCCTTCGGTGAGGAGACCATCCTGCGCATCGCCCACACCTTCGAACAGAGCACGAACTGGCATAAAGACCGACCCTCGCTCTAGCCGAACGATGGGATCTGCCCCCTGCCCCGGTTTCCCTTCAGGGCGTCGTCCGCCACACGCTATCCGTGGCGGTTTGGCTCTGGTTGGGCCTTTTCATTTTCTCAAACCCGTCTCATCCAGCCAGAGAGAGCCGCGGCGGCCATCTTGGTTGATTATGTTATCGGAATAAAGGTTTGCCCGCCGTGGGTCAAGCTGACAGGCTTGGCCGATGGATATAAAGATCTGTCTCAGCGCCCTCGGACTGTGCTCACTGCTTGGTCCGCTTTCGCCCTCGGTGGTTGCGGCGGAGTCCGCGAATCCGTCGGTGGACACCTTGGTGATCAGCGCCACCAAACCGCTTGATGCCAAAGAGACCGAGTTACGTCGGGCCGTTTATGCCCGTTGCCGTGAGATGCTGGATGCGGCGCCGGGCAAATTCGGTGCACACCCCTCCGCGGCGGTCTTCCCCGGATCGGTCGCCACGAACGCGCCCCGGATCGCCAAAACCATCACCATCAAGCATTTGCCGCCACCGCCGGAAATGCTGCCGCTCATTCGGCCGCTCGGCTATTCCAGTCCCTTCGCGCCAACGCTTTATTCCACCGGGTTCTACGCCGCGCCGGGGGAGATCATCACCATCGACGTGCCCAAGGAACTGGCCGGCAAACTGCGTGTGCAGATCGGTTGTCACAGCGACAACTTGAATCAATGGGTGGCGGGCAAAGAGGCCTGGCGGCGGATGCCCTTGCTGGTCAGCCACCGCAAACTCGACTTGGAACATACCGAGGCCTCGAATCCCTTTGGCGGCCTCGTCTATATCACTTGCCCGCCCACCGATGCAGCCTGGCAGGCCAGCATCACCATCTCGAACGCCGTCATGGCCCCGTGGTTTGTCCTCGGCCAAACCACCGAGTCGGAATGGAAGGCAATGCTGGACTCGACGGGAGCGCCGTGGGGCGAATTGGCCACGGAGAATATCATCATCATGCTACCGGTCTCGGTGCTCAAAACAGTGACTGACCCGGAGAATCGGATGAAGATTTGGGACCGCATCATCGGCGCGGAGATGGACCTGGCCCAACTACCCATGCCGTTTTATCGCGCCCAACGGTTGGTCACCGACGTGCACATCGGCGGCGGTTTTATGCACAGCGGTTACCCGATCATGGTCCACCACTGCCCGGAGAAAAACCTGGTAACCGAGGATTTCATTTCCGATCCCGTGAGGTTCTCGCAACCGGCCAATGGCGGCCCGAATTGGGGGTTTTTTCACGAGATCGGCCACAACATGCAGAACCTGGATTGGGTCTTCGATGGCACCACCGAAGTCAGCGTGAACCTCTT
>Ga0316225_1002682_pt1 | contig 14502 bp, 22 predicted proteins | sample TBH18015metaG_FD_206010 | JGI IMG/M metagenome (GOLD analysis project Ga0316225, IMG submission 206010) | Freshwater microbial communities from Trout Bog Lake, Wisconsin, USA - TBH18015 | ecosystem: Environmental > Aquatic > Freshwater > Lake > Hypolimnion/Profundal zone | place: USA: Wisconsin... | reverse complement strand
CTGGCCTTTTTCTGCTTCAACACTAACTGGTAGACCCATGCCTTCTAAAGTTTTAGAAATCATAATGCTAGGGCTGATAATCATAAACCAGTTAAAACCCGCATGCAAAATACACTTAATTGCAATGTTAAAATGCTTTAAGAACTCATTTGGGTTATCTGCACTAATTGTATAGATTTGGGCCTCGTGCGGCCTAATAATCCGTAGAATAAAAAGGCTATTGCCACTGCGCATTGTGCGCCAGTTATTTGTACCATGTAAAGCATTATGCAAGTGCTTGTAATGCTTTTTCCAACCGCCAGCTTGCCACGCCAAGCTATTATCACTTAATCTGACAATTTCTTGCGTTGACATCCTTCCATTGGCGTCTGTCTTTGGGTAAGACATTTACTCGGCAATATTTTTTGCTCGAGCGGCCAGTGCTTCCTCTACAGCTTTTTGAAAAACTGGATCAACTTTATGATCTTTGTTTTTAGCTATAATGGCATCAGCTACGGCTTTATCATTAAGATATTTCATGGTTTGCTGTCCGTGCATTTTGATTCCTTTTGTTGTTTGTCTCTATATACACTAATACGCGTAAATTACGATTTACGCCCTAAATCAATAACTTGGGCCGTTGATAATCAAGGTAAATTCAAGTGCCCAATCTTGCCAGTTTTCGAAGTTATTTGGGCTTGGAACTGGGTACGGCTCAAAGACAGCCAAGCTAGAAATATGCTGTGCTACTGTGCGCCATTCGTCTTCTGGCAGCATCATAATGTGCTCTTGGCTAAAGTAAATTGCCAAATTGCCATTCCAGTCTTCCCAACTCATTAACTCTGGAACACATGGGAAAAACGGCTGTATTGAAACACCCTTGGAACTAGGGGCGCTCATCGCCGTATTCCGCGGTAATTAGCAAACGACCCATTTCAAAATTACCACCAATTGTGTTGGAAGTAAATTGCAAACGAATTAAACGGTGCTCAACACGTAAGTCAATTTTACCAGTGTTAGGATCAAAATAAAATGGACCAGAATCTTCCTCATCAGCAACACCGCCGTTAGCAAATTTACGGCCTAGAATGTTCATTGTCATAGTGCCGGACTGCAAGAAGTTTGGCTCAATACGGCGTAAATGCATACGTCGATTCATACCAATTAATTGCTCTCCGCCGGGAGATCCAGAAATCCAACTAATATCGCTGGTGGTTATGCTGGATAAAACTGCAGCTTCACCAAGCCCGCTGATTTGATCTTGACCATATTCATGCTGCCAAATATTAAATCCATAGAGTGTATAGTAAACTTGGGTTCCCGGAATAGGATTTGGAGTAAGTGGTCCGTCAGCTGTACTAACTGTTACCAAGGTCACACCGGGTGCGCCAATGGTAGTATTGTAGATGTGCTGAGATGCAGTTATTAACCAAGTAGCATTGAACGTGGCTGGGCCTGTTGTAAATGATACATATGTGCCCGGATTAAAGTTAAATGTCTCATCGCCAGCTAAATAAAACTGGTACGCCGTTGGGGCCGATAAACTAGATGGGTGTTGAATAACTGTAAATGGTCGGCTAGACAATGTGTCATAATTCCAATCAGCCCAAATAGGTTGCGGGAACAATTCAACAGTGTAGCCGCAAGAGCGTTGTGCGCCAATTGCGGAACCAGCGTCGTACCAGATTTTATCTTTGGTATTGTAGATGATTGCGTCGGTGCATTCTGTTGCGGTACCGCGAGGATAAAAAAACCAAATCTCATTAAAGCGCGGAATCTTAGTAGCCCACACTTTTTGGCGGTATTCGTAATTGATGTTATCAAAGAGCCAGTTAATGTTCTTATCATTAGGAAGCACTGAAACTTGGCCGTTATATACATAGAAACGGTCAACACCCATCCACCAATACGCACCATCCATCTCCACAATAGCGTTAGAGGACATGATTGAAATTTGGCTGGAAACAATATCGTAATTCCAATAAGTAGACGGTATGGTATTTGCCGTCGCACCTGCTGAATTAAAGGTAACACGAATAAGAGAATCTGTTGCCCAGAACAGACCAGATGGTGAATTGGTACCGCCGCGCATCGGCATACCTTTAACGATTTTAGAAGCAGAGACGTTTACTTGGTTGGCTAACGGGCCATTCCAGTCAAAGAAACTCTGTTCATTGTATACGCCGTTAACGTTGTTATTGGCAATATAGCCGTTTGAGCCATACACAAAAATAAATGGATACAAACAGCAAACACCGCCGTCCACGGTAATTGGTTGGTATGTTGGATACTGGCCGCCGCTATCAGATAGGCCTTGGAAAGACCACGTGTAATTATTAGCTGGTGTAATATTACCAAATAAAACCTGTGTCTTAACGCCGTTATCGATGTTTTCTAGATTTAAACCCGGATGGGCCAATACAGCAAGCTGCTGACCTAATGGACTAAAGATGGTATCAAACTGCCAAGTAACACGATAATTGCCAACGGAAGGATCTGTTTGAAAATCTAAATCGCCCGTAAATGTCGGTACGTTGTTTAACCAAACAGTTGTTGAATTGGCAGGCACAGTGCCTGTATGTAATGTTACTGTTGTGTTTGATGATGCATAGGTTGCTGTTGATGTAACAGCATTTGCTGGTGATGTTTGATTGAAAATAACAACAGTGTTATTAGGGAAACTAGATGTTACATTACCAGCGATAGTAAATGATGTTGAGTTGCTCCCTACTAATTTAAATGGCACCGTGCCCGGTAAAATATCTACAGCAAACGGACCACTACCAGCGGCCAATGTTGTACCAGTGGTAAACACATCAAGCTCTTGGTAATTGCCTGCAAAGATGTAGTTCACGCCATTATACGGCTGAACAATCATGCCGCGATAAATACCCACTTGGCTAGTAAATAACGAGCGAAAGCCGCCCATTTTCTTTGGGATGCCACGTTGGAAACGACACCATACACCATCGGTGTATTCGTTCGTTTCAAAAGAAGTACCATCGCGCTTAATACCCGCTGGAATAGCTAAGGTATAAATTCTAGTAAACTGCGAGGTATCTTGCTGAATATCATCAGCTGCCATTAAAACGCTCCGCCGCTAATTAGTTCTGCATTTAATGTTGCGTTAATTGTTACTAAAGGTGCTAATAAATTTGAATTATCTAGCTGAGCAATTTCGTGACCATTTGCTGTTAAACCCAAAATGCCGCTACCAACAAGATACATACCAGTGGTAGTATCATTGTTAAAGGAGAAAGATGGCGCGCCCGCGGTACCGTTAGCTGCATAAAACAAACCAGTGGAAGAGCTTGTCAAAACATACAAATTCTCACCATCGCTTAGCACGGTAACAATGCTACCGGTAGCAATAACGATAGGTGGCTGTGAGCTACCTTGGTTTTGGAATGTAATGTTATAACCAGTTTGGTTAGTATCATTAACCAAAATGTAAAGCTGGGTAATTGCTGGTAATGTAACTGCTAAGGTTTGTGTACGAGTGCTAGATTGCGCAATATATGTTTGAATAATTGGCGCGTATGCTGTTAAATTCAATGTGTTGCCAGTAATTGAATCTACGTCGTAAGTTGCTGCAGTGAAAGCCGCACTCGTTGGGGAAATCAAACCAACGGTAATAAAGCCACCAGCTGTAACATCTTTCATTAAAAATCCGGAATCTCCCGGATTAATGTTTACAGATTGTTGGCCATTGAGCGTATCTGGAGATGTTGGTGTGATTGCTAAAGTGCCAGTTCCATTGTTACGAAAACCAATGAACCAACCACTTGATAAAGACTCTGAAGATGGTAGTGTAAATGTTCCAGCGCCAGCGTTCCAAACAAACGTAGAGGCTCGGCTGCTGTCATTAATTGTTGGACTGGAAGTTACATCGACTAAGTTTTGTGTTGTTGCTAATTTGCCGTTAACGGTAGTTAAACCAGCGCCGGCTAATGTTGCTGCGTCTGCGTAGGATGTTCCTGCTGCAAATGTGACGTTGTTCCACGTGCCGGCTGTAGTGGAGTTATTAACCAGATAAAAATACTTGGATATACCAACAGGAACAGTAACACTAGCGCCCCCTTCAAAATCTGTGATAGTGAATGCATTCGCGCCCAAGTTTCGGAATAAAATATCCGCACCCAATGTACCTTGATCGCCTTCAGGCAACGAAATAACTAAACCAGTGGTAGAAGCAACACAGTCAATGATTCGCGCCGCGGGAGTTTGCCCTAGCTCTTGATTAACAGTAGACGGCCAGAATAGGGGTGTATTAGCACTAAAACCAAGCGCGTAATAGGATACATCCGTCTGTGTTACAACGGTTCCGGTAAAGGGCGATACGTAAACTGGTGTAGTCATATTTTAAGGTTCTTGAATAGTAGTGTTACGATCAATACGCCGAGAATTATCTTCTTTCTTGAGTGCTGCAAGCGCGTCGGTGTAGTATTGTTTCCAAACAGGCAATTTATCCAGTGCTTTCAAATAGCCCTGAGCCTGTAATAGGGCACCATAAAGCATTGCCTGTGGGGCAATAGCTGTCCATAAATTTTGTTGGTTAGAAGCGTCTAGTGGCTGGATTTCAGCATAATAGATAATCTCTACAGGGTATGAAGCATTAGGCGCTGGAGCAAAGTTCCAGTTACTAAAATCATAATCTGCGTAATACTGTGGTTGACCACCGGATGATTCTGAAAGATACTGCGCTACATAATCTTGGCTACGAAGCAAAATGGGTTGGCCATTAACTTTCATAGATACGGTTTTGCGCCAGCGGGCTGGTTTATTGAGTACGGTTTGATTGGCTGCTAGGTTTGTCTCAACAACAATTAACTGCAAATATGTTTTGAGTTCAGCAGCAATAGATGATTCAGCAAGCGCGATTAGATTTGGAATTTGCGCTAAGAAGTCAGCGTCATCTCGTTCCATGTAGTCGGCAATATTAGCGACTAAACTATCGTAGGTCATTACAACTGACATTTAATTACCTCGTATAGTAAGAATAGTTGGGTTGGAAATAAATTGGCGACTTATCACGATCTTCTTCGCTTGCTTGTAAGAATGCTTTTTGAGCTAATTGATCTAGATAACCAATTCGGGCCATATCAACACCCGGAATCTGCAAAGCCATACTATGTGACAATTGTCTTTGTACACAATTTAACCAACGATCTGGAACATAAATTTGATTAGTCAACGAGCCAACGTCTTGCATTTGGACTTCAACAATCAACTGAAACATTTGGAAGTCGTTGTTTGGCACTGGCCATAGATACATTGATGGCTCAATAGTACGGTCAAACCAGTACTGCAATGAACGGACAGATGGAAACTGTTTGTTTGGGAGATTCCAGTAATCGTCGCGGTTTAAGCGGGCTAGCGGAATTACTTGCTGGCTTGTGGAGAAAACAATTTGACGAATTGAGAATGTTGATGCAACAGTCTCTCTGAGGCGATAATAGAGATATGGTGGTGTTGTGCCAATGTTGTAATATTGCCACTGTTTGTCTGTCATAGTAATGGATGGGAATTGCTGTACTGTCGTCCAGTGAATTCCATCATTACTAACTTCATAGGCAAAGTTGTATGTTACTGTTTCGCCTGCGGGGGCGTAAGCATTAAAGCCAACATAGAACACCGGATTAGAACCAGAATACTCTAAGCCAAACCAGTTTTCGCCAACGGTTGATGTCGATACTAAATCAAGATTTTGAGCAAATACTGCTGGGGATTCTGGGTTATCCGCTGGCAAATATTGCGCAGCAGAAGAGTTGATGATATATACCCAGTTTGCTTCACGAACATCAATAACTGTCTTTGGGAGAACTAATTGTTGCTGAGCTGTCAAAGCACCGTACAATTGATTTTCCAACAACCACAGATTTACACCTAGGTTGGACAAGTTTTGTAAGTTGTAAAATAAGGCTTGTTTAGCAGCGCCAATTAATTCAGGCGTCATCTCTTCTGCTGTTTTACCAGCATCACGAAATGCGTATGAAATTAATTGATCGACATTGACTGTCGTATTACCCGTTGTACCTGAGTAGGCCATATTAGCGTCCTCTGCCGGATTTGCGCAAAGGCAATGACTTTTTGGCTGGACCTGCCTTTATAAATTCTTTTCCGACTTTCTTTGGAATCCCCAAAGTGCTTTTACCTGCAGCTGCAGCTCCCATAGCACCTTTTTGTTTTTCACTGACATACGGCATGGTCTGTCCTTTTCATTTTTTTAATTGCTTCGACCATTTCTCTTTTAGATTCCATCATATCTTGTGTTTGTTTTTTATTTGATGTACCCCAAAATTTTCGGAAATATAAACAAGCATCTATTTGGTCTGATTTAATAATTGTGTAAGGTCTAATTAATTCACAAAATGTTTTGGCGTTTTCGCCTTGCACATGCCAAGAATACCCTTGTCGCCAGTTAGCTTTACCCGTTGATTTTTTGTGCACTTTGCCACCAACGTTGCTTTCCAACCATTGCATAATTCGCCAATCAGTATTAGCAATTTCAACTTTAAATTGCCAGTTACTAAATTTACTTTGTTTTTTAAACTCATAAATTCCTACCGAACCTTCGCCATCAAAAAGGCCTGCTAAATACGCAAGCTCTTTTTCTTTCAAAAGAATGTTTATTGGTTCGGTTTTGTAAGGCATATTATTTACGTTTTACTTTACCGCCGCGCTTTTGAGCAGGTACCATTGAGCTTGTTGGGCCAACTGGGGCTGCGCCAGGGGCTGTAGGGGCCATAGGAGCTTGCATGGCTGGGGCTGGGGCTGCGCCAACATTAGAAGTAGCAGCATTCATTGGGTTTAATCCGCTTAGCTTGTCCATAATGAATTTTTTGGCTTTACGAGCTGGATTCATTACCATATTGCGTGTTGCAATATTGTCTTGTGTATCTAATGCGGCTTGTGCTGCGGCTGGATCTGTTTCGAAGCTAGGTCCGCCAGTGGCCATCTTTTTGATTTTGCCGCCAGATTTGTACTTATTAGGACCCCCTTTGGCGCCAGAGGAAGCATTCGCTTCTTTAGGGCCTTCTGATACCTTTTTAGCTTTAGAAGAACCGGCCGGGAGCTTGTTTGTTTTAGCTACGTCAGAACCTTTGAAATTTGGACGCTTGGTTGCTGCATTAGGAGCATCGGCTTTACCAGCTTTGATGTTCTTTACTTTTTCGATGTTGTCTAAATCGCCAGAAGATTTCTTAGCGCTGTACTCATTGTCTACGCTACCACCAGCTTTGTATTTCTTAACTGTGCCCATTGCTTTTTTAGCACGGCCGCCTTTTTTGAGGTTAGATAAGTCTGTCTTTTCGCCATCATGCAATTGAGCATCATGTATACCAAAGGCTTTTTTAACAATTTTTTTGTCTTGTTTAACATCAGCTTCTGGAATTTCTTTGCGGTCACGCTTTGTGAAGTTTTCTACTGAGCGCTGAATAGAACCACCTTCTTTAAAACAGGCGATTTGTTTGGGTAATTTTTTGAAGCCGTCCATGGTAAATCCTCGAGGTTTGGTTATAAAGTGGATTGATCAGATCCTTATATCTACTAATACGTCAAATTGGGCTAAATCGCCCTTAAAAACAGCTCGCGCTCTTTCTCTCTGCGGGGGCGCAAGACGGGTGGGGTGACCCAATGCATAAAGGCGTTTGCGGCGCCATTATAGTCATTTTGGTTTAGTTTAAAAACTACTTCTGAGTTTTTGAAATTAGCCTCACCAATATTGAAGCAAAGGGAGTATAGGGCGTCTTGTTGGTTTTGGTTGAGGGGTACCCGCACCGAACTCATTAGAGCGTCTCCACACCACCTTAAATCGTCTTTAAACAGGTCTTCTACCTGTTGATCTGTCAGTGTGGCGCTAAGCATCCATTTTTCATTGGGTTTGATTAAATGCCCCACGCCAATGGTCCAAAGACCTTTAGAGTCTTTATAGGCTTTGTGGCGTTTGCCCTCAAAGCCCGTAATAAATTCAAATGTTGATTCGGTGATTGCCACGATGTCTTGTTCCACTAACCGCACGAATTTAAAGTCCTGGAGGACTAAAATCAACGTGCATAGCCATATTACTAAAAATAGTCTGATGTTCATACCAGCTCCTTTCTTTTGCGCCATATACTAATACGCAAATTGGGGTTACTTGGCGTTTTCGTACGCCTGAAGATCGGTGAGCTGTTTTGCTACTTTGAGGTATTTTGCGTTGTTTTCTGCTGCGACGCTGAGGACGGTAGCAAGGTCAAGGGAGGTGGTGGCACCATCAGAGCCGCTGGGGCTTGAGGTTTGACCAGTTGCACTTGCGTTGTACAGCCGCACATAGCCATTAGTAATAGCACAAGAGCTATTGTCGTCAGGATGTACAGCCTTAGAAATTTGGCGTTGGAGACTGTTGTTTGTGGCGTTGAGCTTGTCGATTTGCTGTATGTAGGTTGCGACAATTTGGTCGCCTTTTCGTTGAATATCATTTACTTTTTGCTCCGCTTCAATGTTTGATTTCTCTATTTTAGCAACATAATAGTCTGATGTCCAGCTGTATGCCCCGTATCCAGCTATCACACCAGATAGGCCAGCTACAATGAGGTAGATATAAATACCACCAGCTAGGCTTGTTATGTTAGTTAGTAGGGTTTTCCACATTGTTGGTTTCCTTTGGCTCTGTGTCTTTTTTGAGCATTACGGCTGCTCCGTGTGCGCCAGCGATAATACCAATGGCTTCGGCAAAGTCTTTTAGCACAGGCATGTCACCATGAATCATTTCGTAGGTTGCGCCAATTAGCACTGCAAAAAAAGAGAGCATCCAAGACCAACGCGCTATGTCGTGTGTCTTGTTATCTGCTCCAGTTAGTAGGTCGTTTAGAACCTTTTGAATCATTTATGTTCGCGCAGTGAGTCTAGTTTGTCCTCAATGCGATGTACCGCTTTGAGAACTTCTTCCCAGCGATCTGCAAAGTCAGATTTGTGCATGTAGTTTTCTGCTAGATGGGCGCGCAGACCAGTTACATCATCTTTTAAGTCCTGAACCGCAGTCCAGAGCTCTTTGCAAAACCAACCAATAGCAACACAGATCAGTGGCAGTACTGTGTTTATAAGAGTTTGGATATCCATCGCTGGGGCTTTCTTTTTATTGTTATTTAGCTTGGTGGCGGGCGGCTTCTTCACGAGCCCAACGAATTACTGGAGGCACATCAGCTTCTACCACAGGGGCCGGTGTTGGTGCTGGAACAGCTTCTACCACGGGAGCTGGAGCAGCCTCTTCGCCTTTAAGAACAGCTAGTTCAGCTTCGATTGATGCGAGGATAGTATCGTTTAATGCCATGGTTTAAGCTCCTGTATCTGCTGGTAGGGGTGTGTTACCCTCGGCTATTGGTTTCATAGCTTTTTCCATAGACCAGCCTCTAGCTAATCTTCCTTTAAGTGTTGTTGGTTTCATATTTAATTCTCTTTCCCATTGTGAACGAGTTTGACGCTTACCATTCCATTCAATAAACACATTTGCTCTAGTGTTATTGGCTTGCTGTTCACGAGTAGCCCAGCGACAGTTTTCTTTAGTATAGTTGCCATTTACATCAATTCTATCAAGACTCATTCCGTTTGGCACTTCGCCCATGTCAAGATAAAAATTTTCAAATGAATCCCATCTTTCGTCATAAGTAATGCCACGACAAGAATAATCTTGATTGATGCGGTTACAACGATTTCTCATGGCTTGCCAAATGCTATATGTACGTGTGTTTTTCATGCCATGTTTTGTGCTTGCTTTGGAGATACGCTTAATATGTTCGCAACCACAAGATTTAATTTTGCCTTCAACCATGTCAGATGCACGAACTTCCTTTTGGTTTCCACATTTACATTGGCATAGCCAAACTGCGCCATTACCTTTAGATTTTCCTAAAGATAGGACAGTTAGGCTTCCAAAGTGGAATCCTTGAAGGTTGTTCAATGGTTTACCCATTTACAGGTACTTCCTCATCAGCAGCATATACCTTGCCACCTTCAGCTTGGTACTTCAAAAAGGCTTGGTAGTCTGTGTTGGCTTCATCTAGTGGAATACCAGCATTATCAGAAACCCTAATAATAATTGTTATTTGACCTTTGTCGTTTTTACCTAATTTATACATCATAGCTCCGCAGAAGAAGTAAATGTTCTTGCAAATCTGTAGCCACCAGTTGTAGTTACTGTAGTTTCACCGCCAGCAGCATAATTTGTTGAACCAATATTTGATTGCGATGTTCCAGTTGCAGTATTTGTATTTAATGTATCTGTATAAGTAACTGTTGGTGTTGCTCTCATGGTTACAGCAAAAGGTGCTATTCCACCTACAGAACCGCTTGTAGTGTTATATCCAGAAAATGCAAGACCGCCAGTTTGATAATACCGCTGACACAAAGCTAACTCTTGACCATACTGACGATACTCAAATCCAGTAGCACTAGAACCTACTTCTAGTTGAACACCAGTAATGTAAAAGGTTGCTCCGTTTGTTCCTACTACGGATGTTGAGCCTGTGGCTGAAACATAGTTTGCAGAAGCCCAAGCACCCGCTGGACCACTGTAAGTTGTTCCAGTTCCTAAATTAAACAGTATTTGTAATCCTGTACCATTAGTTGTCAACCAAGTTCCAGATGAATCACCAACAATTGTAGTACTTACCTGTGTCCAAGTATTTGCTGCACCAATAGTGTATGTGAACGGGTAGCTTCTTGATTGTCCGCTATTGTTTAATGTTGCCCCAAATGTTCCTGTTAAACTTGAATAAACCCAAAATGAAACAGTTACAGATTTGGCATTGGCGGTGCCCCACCCTAAATCAGCAACATTAAATCCTTCTATTTTTTGACCAATATTAAAATAATCTCCAGCTGCAACAGAATACGCCGAAGAAGATGTAACGCCAAGGTAATTAGTAAAACCAACGGGTGGAGTTACAGAACCAGCGTTTTGCTGCACTGTAAATTTGCTTGCTTGAGATAAATTTGTAAGAAATCTATCTAATAGATATTGCCCTGTAACAGGAGTAAAACTACCACCATTATTTCTTTGGTCAATAACCATCGCACCATTAATAATGCGGTTCTTCATAATAGAAGCATTACCTGCTCCTAATGATGTATTTGCTACGCTTGACTGAATAACATCAGCCTGAACTGTGCCGTATGCCATATTACTTTCCTGTTGCCGTTAATTGCTCGGCTGTTGGTTGTGGGTTGCTATTAGTCCAGCTTTTAATGTAATCACCTTTACCATCACTGTCGTTTTGAAGGTGAATTGTGCCATTTGGCATAAAGTCTGCTTGAGTAAGCGTAGGATAGATTGCTAGAATTTGGTCGTAGAGTGCCATTATGCTGCCCTTATTAAAGAACCACTAAAAGAACAATATGCAAGAGTCATATTTGCATTTCCTTGCGAATAAATTTGAACATAATCAGAAGTCCCATTAAAGTAAATAACAGTAGAACCGCAAGCAGAACCGTAAGCAGTTGCTGTTGAAATCGCAGTAGCAAATAAACCATTTGCATAAGCAGAACCATTTTTATAAATAGAAATGTTTGTATACCCAGCAAGTGCATATAGATTTGACACAGTTGTATTTATTTGATAGTACCCAGCCACATTAGGAGCAAACGCATAAGCTGGCGTAGAAATCCCGTTTAATGTGACCGTACTTCCTGTGTTATTAAAACAACTTCCAGTATCAAAAGTTTTTGTGTTAAACACTGTATTTGTTTGAACTGTGGCAGTAATTGACTGTGAGCCGCTTTGATAAGCACTAAAAGCTGGCATATTGCCAGATACCATCATAGTACCTGTAGTATCAGGAATAGTAATTACATCTGTGTTATTGGTAGCAGGGGCTTGAAGTGTGACACTTCCTGTGCCTGATGCGCCTGCTGCTAAAGCTACTGAACTCATAATATTACCCACCTTTGATTTGAAGGAATTGTCACGGTGACTCCTGAATTAATTGTGATAGGGCCGACTGATTCGGCGTTGTATCCTGTTGTCAATGTATAATTTGTAGTTACAATTGCTTGGTTTTGCACAAACACTTGATCTGGGCCACCACCTGTTGCACCGCCGCCAATTTGACTCCAAGTGCTGCCGTTATATCCTTGAAATTCAGATACTGTGGTGTTAAAACGAATCATTCCAGTGGAAGCATTGGCGGGCTGTTGGGCTGCGTTACCGACAGGAATTTCTAACGCGCCGTTTGATAATACAATCAAAGTAGCGTTTGCTGCGTCCCATTTTAAATGTGAGTCTGCATTGGCGTTGGACAGAACTTGTACTGTACCAGTATTATCTTTGTAATACAGTATGCCGTCAACAATGTTAACAGCCAACTCCCCACTAACCAGATTAGCCGATGTGGGTACGTGACCAGCAACGTTGCTGTAGTATGACTGTATGGTGGTATAGCCGCTTTGTGCCATGTTTTAATCCTTGTATAGATACTGCAATACTTCTTTAGGTTTTACAAATCGGTCTGCTCGGTGTTCAGTATTCTCCCACCATAAAAATTGATTCTCTACTAAATAAGACCGATCTTTTAGTAAGTTGCTATTTTCTTTATGCCCAAATATCAGCGGATCAGATGGCCCCCACAACACAATCCCGGGTACACCTTCATCCCAAGCTAAGTGCTGGAAAAAACTATCTACTCCAATCCAAGTGGTACAATCTTTAAGCAGTGTACGTAACTCAGATATGTGTCGATTTTTTCTAAAATCATCGACAAGTTGTTTCTCACCCTCAATGCCAACTTGAATAATTGGCTCTTTTATCTTGCTGATCAACTCTTCCCAGTATGGATAGTTTTTAGGGTTTTCTTTACCATTGCGTAGTTTTTGGGCATACGGCGCTATGATGATCATAAATACAGCTTCCTATACGCATCCTCCAAACTACCCTTCCAGTTCCACTGTGCCATTTTGGCGTACACATTAAACTGTGTCAGATCGCCAAATAACTGTTCGGCTTCTTTTATTGATCTGCCGGGTACCACTTTAGGGTAACATGTAAAGACTTCAGCGCTAGGTATTGCAGGCAAAACGTGGCTAAATACAATGTGGTCGCCAAGCCCGCAATTGAGTACCACAATGTTCTTGCTACGGTATTCAATAGTGTTTTTAAAAATTTGCTCATCGTGCTCAAACATCTCCATTCTGGATCCATCTCGAATCCCACCTTGGGGGTTCTTTAAATGCCATGTTACTGCATTGGGCACCACTAACAGCTTGTAACCTTTATGATGCAGACCCCAACTAAAAAGTGTTTCCTCTCTGTGGGCTACTCGGGATAATCCCAAGTTATAATCATGCACTCCAGCACGATATAAAAAACTGCAATACAAATGCTCAACTTGTTTAACTTGCTTAATCAAACCCCACTGGATGTTTGGCTCATCGTTGATTTTATCAATAAGCCCAGTGGAGTTTAAGTAAGCTGGTTGGTGTGGTGGGTTTAGTACAGACCCACCAACTGCTCCTATACCATCGCCAATGTGTTTTGCTAGGTTCTCTAGTACATTAGGCTCTGGTACTGCATCATCATCTACACGCCAAACCCAATCAAAGCCCATCAAGTTAGCGCGTTGGTGGATGTGGTGCTGGCCTTTCTTCTCGGCAAACAACCACTCCCACTCAATACCCTTTGCACCAAGTTGCCAGAACAAGTTCTGGTACAATGGCTCATTGCGCATGTCCTTTGGCTCGTCGTTATCATCAAATATCACCAGCTTGTCAACTGGTTTAGTTTGGTTGATAATGGCACTTAATACCAAAGGCAATGTGCTAAAGTACCGCCCACGCGTTGCTACAGAACAGAGGATTTTCATCCCAATATTATAGCACAACCCAACGAGAACCACTTGAAACTGTGACTGTCTGCCCACTTGCTACCGTAATTGGGCCAGCAGACATCGCTGAATCACCGACAGCAATCGTATAACTTGCTGATACAGTTTTGCTGTTAACTATGATACCGTTACTTGCTCTGACTTCCGCACCAGTTAATAGGTTTGGTGTTGTGACGTTACCGTTTGTAGCAATGGTCAGTGCGTCAGTAGCGTTGTTACCAATAACAAAGTGAACCGCATTAGAGCTATATGTACCAATGGACAGGTCACCATTTTGTGCATACAAATAAGTCGCATTTGGTAAACTTAACGAGCCAGTTCCAACAAAGTTAGAACCATTGATACCAAAGTCGCCATAATAGGTTGATGCGTTACCAGCATTGCTAGATACAATAAAGTCAGCTGATGCCTGTGTTCCAGCGTTACTATTCTCTAATATTATCTGCGCGTAGTTATTGGCGCTGGTAGTAAAACTACCCATAATATTGATATCGGTGTAACTTAGGGTGCCGTAACTAAATGCTCCCATATTAGTTGCCGATGTGATACTGGCAGTCGCATTGACATAGGTAGAACTTAACAGCCCAGTACTTGGCGTGTACAGCAGTTCCGCATTGCTTGTGTAGATGGTGCTTGCTGTACCACTGGTTGCGTGCGAGAACAGCGGGTA
>Ga0316225_1002669_pt1 | contig 14548 bp, 25 predicted proteins | sample TBH18015metaG_FD_206010 | JGI IMG/M metagenome (GOLD analysis project Ga0316225, IMG submission 206010) | Freshwater microbial communities from Trout Bog Lake, Wisconsin, USA - TBH18015 | ecosystem: Environmental > Aquatic > Freshwater > Lake > Hypolimnion/Profundal zone | place: USA: Wisconsin... | reverse complement strand
CTACGTGACAGTATAGACATTTTGAATCAGGGTTAAAGCTCATCGCTAATCCTTAGAAACACTGTTGACATACTATCTACCCATCTCGAATAGATCTTCATCGCACAAATCGCAAATACCATTCCCAGTATTGTCAGAATGCATGCAATAATTATCAGGCTTATACTTGTTAAAAACTGTTGCACTATCAGTCACAACAGGTATTGTAGCCCCAGTAATCGATGGTAGTTTTTCTAAAAACTTTCTACATACGGCATAGCCATCTAACTTATTGCCATGTCTAGATAATAGTTTATGGCGCCAGCGAGCATGGTTACAACGACGACACCGTTCATTTTTGTATCTATATTGGTCTTGCTTAATTTGATCGTTCTTCTGTAATTCTTCCCATTTGCGCTGAGCTTTATCTTGATTCATAGTTTCTCTCCGCACTTGGGGCAGAAGTTGAAGTTGATACCAACTGGGTCGGTTCCGTGAAGGGCAATGGCAATGGCGTGGTCGCACTCAACTTTAGTTTTTAGGTCGTTAAACTTTAGGTTTTCGGTAGCGTCCAGTAACTTGATTACGTCGCAGGGCCACTCAACGCCCATTGCCCATCCGTACCACGCTTCTCCGTTGTCTCCTTCACGGCAATAATTGCAGTCGAGACCACCGTCACCATCGCCCATCGGCTTGTGCTTCTCTCGTAGGGCTTGGCGTTCGTCTTTAGTCATTCTTACTCTTCTCCAGGATAATAAAATTCAATCAATGAAAAAAGTATATCCTTGATCTCTTCTATGCTCAACCCTTTTAGGTCTTCTGCTTCGCCGGAGGATATAAATTCACTAATTGCTTCAACGTGGTCGTTCCAAGCATTGATGGTTACGTTTCTATCACAGTCTAGTGGCCCACCACAAGCACAGCGACAAACCATATCTTGTTTTTCGGGAGACCAATACCATTCGGGACCATGATGATTTTCTCTAAATGCTATTTTCTTAATCATAGCGTTGCCTCCCATGCGTCCAGTACCTTGATTACGTCGCAGGGTGATTGGGTGTTGCAGGTGGCGCACACCGGAAACCATTCCGTGTGCGGTTGAGGCTGGTGCTTCTCGGATTGGGCCAATGTACCAAGTATCTGGCTTTTTGCTTTGAGAACTTGGATGCCGTTTCATGCTTCGCTTGCGGCGGAGTGCGTGGTAAAATTTCATACTACCTGCTTTTTTTTAGATTGTTGTTCGGATTTCTTGCGTCGGTAATCAGCAATGTATTCACGGTGGGCAGCCTTGCATTCTTCGCAAGCGAGCGTTAGGCGTTTCATGTGCAATTGGTACCCGCGTTCTTCGCCGTGAGGGATTGGAACACTTAGTTTGGTTTTAACTTTTTGCGCCTCACGAGAAACCTGCCGGTTCATGGTTCGGTCAAAAAACGGTTGTGCTATCCCCTGAGCCCGGCGCATAGCAAAACGCTCCTCTTCCCTGGTGCCCGCCCAAAAACCGTAATGCTCGATTTCCATGGCTTGCTTAAGGCATTGAGTGCTTACCGGGCAAGTATCGCAAAGCAGATAGCATTCCCAGTCGGGTTGTTCCTGGAAAAAATCCAGTCCGCTATTCCGACACGCTGCGTCGTCTTGCCATTCAACGTCACGAATAGGATTCATTCGCAAACCTCAAGCCACTCGTCGGGCAATGACCAGTCCTCGGGAGAACCAAGGCGCACCATGTGCGCACACGGGTCACTTCCTTCGTCCCACGCTTTTTTTTCTGTTTCGTGCATTGGGTAGCAGTCGTGAGTATTGCAAAATTGCGGAGAGCAATATCCATTTTTGACACCTAAATTATACCATTCTTGAAAATTCATTGTCGTTCCTTTCATTAAAAACAATCCGTGTCTGCTGACCATTCGGGCAAAAACCCCCCGTTGGCTTTATAAACGTTTACTGCAACTGCGTCTTGCTCAATGCCACTCGCATATTGAGCCTCTTGCGCGTACTTTAGGCCACCGTAGTGCGCCCAAATATAATTCAAGAACTGGTAAAGCCCTCCCGCTTCTCCGTAAGAAACGGAGTTAACGTGATTCCTTGATTCGTGGTATCTTATGCAAGCAAAGGTCGCTTGGGCTGAGAGCAAAAGCGAGGCAATTGGGCTTGCTGTTGTTGGCCAGTAGGCCGTTGAATCTGTTGTTTTTGTGTCCCATTTGATTCCAGCGCTAAGCGGTCTTGGGGACGGTTTTGTTGTTGTGGTAACAACCGTGGTTGTTGTTGTAATTGTTGTTGTGGTGATTTCTGCATCTTTACTAATTGTACCAGAATGGGTACCGTTAATGCAAATCACTGAGGTGAAAAAAATCACCGCTACTAGGTATTTCATTGCAGCCTTTCTCTAGCGGCGCAGCGAATATTTTTCACTGGCCCAGAGACGCCGGTAGAGTATTTAATTGCTGCCTCTACCGCGCCGTCAAGAACGTCTGAATTGAACTCTTGGAAACCTTCAAGGTAACCAAGTGCGTAAGACGCCCCTGACCCAACCGCCATAAATGGCGACGTTATTTCTAAAACCGAAAGGTCGTTTTGTATAACAATTAACGGCTTTTTTGGCCACGCGCAAATAATCTCCATATCAAGCAAGGAGGGTTCTTCGGCCATGGTTTTTTTTAGCAAATCCACAATAATTTGTGGTGTGCAATTTTTAGATTTGAGACTTGAAATTAGATTGATGACTCGCCAAGAACCGGCAATTCCAACAAGTCCATTGCCCGCGTGCTTTATGACCTTGGGCGTGTTGACTTCCACGATAATGTCGCCACCGGACGCGCCGGAATCAAACGACATAATGCAATTTTTCTTGTCAGCATATGCTACTACAACGCTCATCAGTCCCACACGCCGTCAAAAAGGAACTGACGGTCACGAACAATACGGTTCGGCCAATCAACGCCCTGAATTCGGTCCCCTCGAAAACGCTTGACATGAAGCATGGTCGGGTCAACCTCGTCCTTGTAAAGAGAAATGCCCGTCTCCGGCCAAGCCATCCAACGCTGCGAACCCATTGGGGTCAACTCACGGTCGCCCTTGACGCCCTTAGCGGCGTGGTGCTCCATGACAAGGGCAAACTCGTACTTGGTACGTAGTTTATCCAAAACAGCCATAGCGCCATCAGCGGAGTCTTCGTACGTCTCGTTTGCGCCCCGTCGATACATCTTGTAAATTGGCCCAATGCAAACCAACTCGGGCCGGTGAGCAGCAATTTCCCTTTGGAGTTCGGCCAAGTCAGACAACTTGCGGATTTCGATGCCACCGGGACGACGAAAAAACTTCAGGCGGTTTTCGTCAAAGTTATCACCCATCCGCTCACGAAGCATGTTCATGTAAGGCACGCCCGTTTGAGTAATTGCTTGAGTCGGGTTTTCAAGGTCAACAATCAAAGCACGAATTGGAGGTATCTCTCGATGGCTAAAAGGGTGCATACCCTGAGAAGAAGCCATAGCAATGGTGCGCAAAATCATTGATTTTCCCGCGCCTTCCTCAGCAACAATTATGGTTCGACTTTCACGTGTCATCATTCCGGGAATGACAATCGGGGCAATCGCATCAGCGTTACGTTCCAACTCGGTCATAGTCATAGACTCGGGTTCGGATGACCTAACGGTTCCCACTTCACCCGTAAACTTTGTAACGGTTTGAGCCACCTCGTAAGGGTCGCCACCGGTGCGAATACCGTCAGCAGCCTCTTCAAGGTCTTTAAGTAAGTTTCGAGCAGAAGCGTGTTTAGCAACAATGGTTCCGTATTCCAAGGCGTTTGCCGCCGAAGGGGTGTTGAGCGCCATGTTAACCAAACGGTCAATAAGCGTACTGTCATTTAATTCCGCCGACACCGTAACCGCGTCCGCCTTTACCCCTGACGTAAACAAGTTGCAAATTGCACCAAAAACCGAGCCGTGCAAAGGGCTGTAAAAATCCTCTGCCCTGCAAGCATCGACAGCGCTAATAATTGCAATAGGTGAAAGCATCATTGCCCCAAGCAAAGCCTCTTCCGCCGCCAAATCGTGGGGGATTTTCTTTTCAGTCATAAAATCCTCTCTGTCCGTTACTTCAACCAATAATCGCCGGCTTTACGTTGCCCCTGTGCGTCCAGAGAATACGTTGAGCCGTCGGAATCCACCAACGCTCCTTTAGAGTTGGTAGGACGAGTATAACCGTATTTGGCAGGGTTGTCAAACTGACGCTCCAACGAGTTGCCATCCACCCAACCGCCACCGCTGTCGTAGGCATCGTAAACGGCTGCCGCCGTTTTCTGGTCCGCCGTCAACTCTTCGGATACATCAACGGCGCTCTTGTTGTCAATCCACTCTCGCCAGCGCTCGGCGTGGCCAAAAAACGTTTGACCGTAAATTGTGTATGCGGGGTCTTCGCCCTTGCGGCTGGCCGCATAATTCTGTGCTGCCTGAAGAAGAAGTGCCGGACTAATGCCGCGGGCCACGGTAGCCTTGTACTTATCAAAAGCACCGCTCTTGGAATCGTGACGTGGATAGAACTTCCACATCTCCTCAAAAGCATCCGGGTATTCCGCCCGTGGTTTGCGATTTTTCTTAGGCGTATCAACCGATGGGGATATTGTATTTATATTATTATTAATATATATATACCCCTCCTCACTGGTGACGACCCCCCTCCTCACTGGTGAGGACCCCCCCTGATTTGGTACGGCGGGCCAAAGGTAATAGATGTTGCCCACCTGCCGGCCCTCAGAAAAGGCATGAGCAATGTTGATTGCTCCAACATCTCGCAATTCGTAAACCGTACGTTCGGCGGTGCTATCGCTAACGTCAAGCAACGTTGCAATGGAGCGGTGGCTAGTCCCCGGAATGCTCAAAGTCCCGTTCAAAGCACCACGCATGTACGCCCACAAGCGAACCGCCCTGCTCGATAGAGTGGGGTGCGCAAGAATCCAAATTGGAATTCCAATAGACGTTTCACCCGTAATGTCCCCCACCAAAGTGTTACTTCCAAAGGACAGAGACGCAACTATTTGCTTCCCGTCTTGAGAGTAACGCTCCGGCTGTTGTGTGCTGTCCGTTCGTTTTGTCATAGGGTTCAAGGCTACAGCACAAAAGTATTCTTGTCAACATCATCAATTAAACATTTGTTCTGCTATAATGGCAACCAAGAGAAAGGTTGCTTATGGCAAGAAAAACAGCAAGCGGTCGTGATGCGCTTGAATTAGTAATGGCTCAGATTGACAAGGACTTTGGTGAGGGTTCAATTGTACGACTTAGTAACGATAAAGTAGTACCAGTTGAAGTTATCTCTACGGGCGTTTTGCCGCTTGACATGGCCCTTGGCGTTGCGGGATTGCCGCTCGGCCGCATTGTAGAATTTTACGGTCCGCCATCTTCAGGCAAATCAACGCTTGCGATGCACTCTATTGCAGAAGCGCAAAAGCGGGGAATGATTTGTGCGTACATTGACGCCGAACATGCCATTGACCCTATTTACGCCAAAGCATTGGGCGTTAATCTAGACGAACTGCTTTTGTCTCAACCCAGCACGGCCGAAGAGGGCTTGGAAATCACCATTCGTCTTGCTGAAACCGGTATGGTTTCTTTGATTGTTGTTGACTCCGTTGCCGCTTTGACCCCTCGTGCCGAGTTGGAGGGCGAAATGGGTGATGCGAATGTTGGCCTTCAGGCACGTTTAATGGGCAAGGCCCTTCGAAAGTTGGCCGGCCCCGCATTTGACAACAACACGCTGGTTATTTTTATCAACCAGTTGCGTGAATCCATTGGCAAAATGTACGGCCCTTCAGAGTACACCCCTGGTGGTAAGGCGCTTCCTTATTACGCCTCAGTTCGCTTGGACATTCGACGTATTAAAACAATCACCAAGGGAGATGAAGCCACGGCAAACCGGACCAAGGTAAAGGTCGTGAAAAACAAGGTTGCGGCGCCATACCGTCAAGCCGAATTTGACCTCGAATATGGAGTGGGTGTTCCAAAGGCAAACGCTCTTATTGACTGCGCTACCGACGCGGGCGTTTTGCAATCTCGTGGTGCTTGGATTTATTACGATGGCGAGCAGTTTGCCAACGGGCGCGCCAAGGCTAAAGCCAAGATTGAAGCCGACCCCAAGTTGTATGAAGAGTTATACAACCGCGTTATTTCGCTAATTAACGTTGTAAATGTAACGGAGGTGGAAGATGACTGAAAAAAACGCCAAGAAGAACAACGAGAGCCGGGTAGCGGAAGCAATCCATATGTGGTATTTAGGCCATTCCTACGGGCCAAGTTACCGAGACATTTCCCGCATTACTGGAATTTCTTTGGGAACTGTTTTTAACGTTTGCAAAGACCTTCGTGAGTCTGGTATTATTGAACTAAATGAAAAGGTGGCAAGGTCCATCAAATTGAAAGGAACAAAGTGAATAAAGTAAAGGTAATCCCAGTATGGGATATGAGTAACGATGAGTGGCTAGAGGCCCGCAAGGGCGGAATCGGCGGCTCGGACGCTGGAACCATTGTGGGCGTTAACAAGTACAAATCCGCTTACGCTTTGTGGGGTGAAAAGACCAACATTGTGCCTACGGAGTTTAGCGGCAATGACGCTACGGATTGGGGCCACGATTTGGAACGCCCTGTAGCAATTAACTACGCCCGCGCTCACAACAAGGCGGTTGTCGAGTGGCCCGTAATTTTGCAGTCTCTCGAAGAGGGGCGTGAGTTTATGTTTGCCAACCTTGACTTTCTTATTGTTGAACCCAGCGATGAATTCCCCGCCGGCAAGGTGCAGACGTGGCGCTTTGCCACCCCGCCGCCTAACGTTTTGGGCATTCTTGAGGTCAAGACAACGGGCATTGCAAGCCCCGGAAACGCGTTTGCTTGGGCCAACAACGGAATTCCCGACAGTTACCGGTTGCAGGGCTATCACTACGGTGTTGTTGCTGGTTTTCAGAAAACGCCTGTTGTTGTTTTTGCCGCCCTTGTTGCGGGTCAGGGATTGCAGGTTCGTGAAATGGAGTGGAACCAAAACATTGCCGACAACCTGATTATTGCAGAGGCGGAGTTTTGGGACCAAGTTACCTCGTTGGTTGCTCCCCCCACTGACGGCAGCGAAGCCACGGAGGCGGCTCAACGTCAGCGGTATCCTCGCCACGAAGAGGGCAAGGTCGTAAGCGCGGAAGCGGACCTTCTTGCTTTGATTGAAGAGTTTGAAATTGCCAAAGAGGCCGCTGACGTTGCCGATTCCAAGCGCAAGGCTTTGCGTGCTCAAATTGTAGAGTTGGTGGGCGATGCCGAGTCGGCAAAATACAATGACAAGGTTTTGTTGACGTACCGCGCAGGCAAGGAAGTTGAAAGCCTCGACTCGGACCGCATTAAAAAGGAAGCCCCAGAAATCTGGGAGCAGTACAAGAAGGTCCGTCCCGGCGCTCGTACACTGCGAATTGCAAAGTAATGGCTCCGCACGTACTGGTACACATTCTTGTTCGCAACGGGGAAGGGACTTTGCCTCTTTATCTTAAGTGCCTTGAGGCGCAGGACTACCCCAAAGAGGACATTACTCTTTACATCCGAACCAATGACAACACGGATAACACGGAGAGCATTCTTTGGGATTGGCTTGAACCGCTAGAAACCGAATATCGCAATGTTGTTTGGGACCCAACTTCCGTCACCATGGGCGGCGAAGAAAAAGTCAACAACCATTATTGGGATGGCAAGAGGCTAGACCTTATCCGGCATTTGCGGGACAAGGGGTTTTCAAAAGCGCGGGATTACAACTGTGATTTCTACTTTACCTGTGATGCTGACAATTTTATTGTTCCAAGCACGCTTAGTTCTTTGGTCGAAACAGGGTTGCCGGTTGTTGCGCCAATGTTGCGTTACGCCGTTAATCAGAATGAAAACATTAACGTACCAAGTGAAATTCTAAAGTGCAGCGATTACACAAGCGCTAATTTTACCAACGTAGTGACACCATACGGTGACGTACAAAACAATCTTGACGGCGGCGAAGAGAGGTTTCCTGATGGGTATATGGACCTTTTGAACCGGAGCAACCCCGGGTTGCACCCCGTTGATTTGGTTCACTGTTGTTATTTGGTAAACCGTGAGGTGTTCCGCCGAGTGTCGTATCAAAACGGCGTTGGCGGTGGATACGATTACATAATCTTGGCGTTTAATTTCCGGTACAACGGAATCCAACAGTGGCTTGACAATCGAATTAATTACGGTTGCTTTACTCTTTACAACAGCGATAAAACGGCAACCCATTACATGAAGCAACTTGAGCAAAACGAGTTGCCTGAAGAATGGCGTAAAAATAATTCCGCTGCTGGCTTGACTTTACCGGTTTTGTCTGATACAGTGGTATCACCTCAAACGAAAGGAAAGTAAATGAAGAGTGAATCAATCACAAATCTAGCAGTAGCGCTTGCTGGCGCTCAGGGAGAGTTCTCGGCCGTCCCCAAGGGGGCGGACAACCCATTCTTTAAGAGTAAGTACGCAGCATTGCCTGATGTAATCGCCACGGCAACCCCTGTCTTGGCTCGACACGGTTTGGCCGTTTCCCAGTTTATTGATTCGGACGAAATTGGCGACCTGCTTACCACGTATCTGCTGCACACCTCGGGCGAGTTTATTAGCCACTCGATGCGTTTGCACGTTGCGAAGTCCAACGACAGTCAAGCACTTGGTTCGTCTGTGACCTACGCGCGGCGTTACAGTTACATGAGCGCCCTTGGTTTGGTTGCAGATGTTGACGACGACGGCAACGCTTCTTCGGCTGCTTCGGCGGTTGCGGCGAGCAAGCGTGCGTACACTCCGCCCGCACCTCAGCAGTCGTTGGATTCCAAGGTTGCAGCCGCCGCAGGTCAGCCCGCGCCAGCAGCGCCGGCAGGGATGGCCACCGAAAAGATGACTCGAATGATTTGGGCCATTTGCCACAAGACCCTTAACTTGAATGATGCGCAGCAGTTTGCCACCATTGCTGAAGTTATCGGGCGACAGATTAACGACCTTACCAAGTTGACTTTTGACGAGGCTAAGAGCGTTATCGAACACCTACAAACTCTTTAACAGAAAGGAATTACCATGTCATCAACCATTACCATTACAGGCAATATCACCCGTGACCCCGAACTTAAGTTTGGAAACAGCGGGGTGGCCACTGTACGCTTTGGCGTTGCCGAGACGTACAAGTCCAAGGACAAGGAACACACCAGTTTTTACGACGTAGTTGCTTTTGGCAAGAACGCCGAAAACGTGCACGCTTCTCTTGTAAAGGGTTCGGGCGTTATTGTCAAGGGCCGGCAAGAGGTTCGTGAATACGACCGCAACGACGGCTCCAAGGGGACCAGCGTTCAAGTTGTTGCCGACGAAGTAGGCGCTTTGTTGCGATTTGCCACGGTTTCAATTCAGAAGAACGAGCGTTCCGCTCCGGCCAACGCGCCCCAGGAAAACCGCCCGCCCGCTAATGGTTACGTCTGGGACGAAGAGCAGTTCTAGGCTGAATTATGTCCGATTACTCCGCTCCGCTTACCTACAGCAACATTGAAAACTCTGTCTTGCGCGCAGTTGAGCGCATGGAAGAACTAACCAAAGTTTTTGCAGGTACAGCGGACGAGTACGGCAAGGCGGAGGCAGCATTTAAGTCAGCCTACGCTAAAAGCCGTCTAAATGCCCGTGTCGGGGGAGTTTATGAGGGAATCAAGGTAACCTCTGATATGGCCGAAGATGTTGCTACGGTCAGCACAGAGGTCGAGCGATTCGCCATGGAAGCGGCAAAGGCAAAAAATGATTCTACTCGTCAGGCGCTTATGTCTGTACGCAGTAGGTTGGAAGTGCTCCGAAGCCTGATGGCTTCTTACCGAGACTAGGAGGCTTTATGTACGAAGAAGAATTGCAGAAATACATCACAACGTTGGAGGCGAAGGTCGAAAGACTACACATCCAAATTGAGACGCTGCAAGCCGCTTTGCGGGAATCACACCGCTTAAACGCTATTCTTGATTCGCAGCAACAGCACATAGATTTGTAATTGAAGCGCAAAAAGCCCCTCGTTGCCCGTAAGGGATTACAGCGAGGGGCTCCTTTGCGTCAAAATAGCAGTCTAAAAAACAAAACGGGGCTAACAACGAATACATCGCTGTCGCCCCGGTCGAAAAAAATGAAAGAAGCGTACAAAGAAAGGCGACCGTTTGTGGCTGCGTTTCTTGACGCTAACCCGGAATGCCAAGCACGCTGGGATAATAACTGCTCAAATCGCTCTGTAGACGTCCACGAGGTCACCCCTCGTGGTGTTGGGGGTGCTATAGTGAGTGATGAAACAGACCAGTTTATGGCCGTGTGCCGCTACTGCCACACCATGATAACTGATAACCCCGCAGAAGCGCATAGAAGAGGATTTAGAAAATGGTCATGGGAACAGTAAACCATATTGTAGAAGTAGTGCTGGAAAAGGGTTCGTACAACACTTTGTGCACTTGCTATTGGAGTGCAAAGTTTCCTGCCCGTTTGAAGGCGCTTGAAGCGTCCCACCGTCACGTTTCTGAGTCTTTGGGTGCGTATGCCTCAGGCGTTTGATTTCACAGAGTTTGAAATCTACCAGTTTATTAGCGTGTTGGCTGACGAACGCCCGGATTTTTACAATTACGCTGCGTGCAAACAACAGGGTTTTGCGGCGTATTTTCCCGAACGAGGGCAATCGGCAAAGATTAAAAAGGCTGTTGCCACTTGTCAGTTTTGTCCCGTTCAATACGAGTGCTTTGAATACGCCATAAACACGCAAACCGAAGACGGCGTGTGGGGCGGAAGCACGCCCAAAGAAAGGTCACAGTGGATTCAATCCGGCGTCAGCGTAGAGGAATCTTGGCTAAGCCTGCAATCAAAAGAGTGAAGAAGGCGTTTCTACTTGCTTTCTTAGTTTTTCTAATTCTTTAATACGCTTTACGTACTCGGGTTCATACCGGCAAGTAACGTGGACTTCATCAAATTGAGCGTAAAAGCCCTCAATTTGTTGAGGACACAAATCACCACAAACAATGCAAGGAACCCAGGTGTACTTTTCGCCTCGGTTCTTTCGCAAATTAATTTGACGCGCTACGTCAACGTTTTGTGGCGTCTTGTTTCGCTTCATAGAATCTGTAGGTCGCTCCATCCAAACGGGCCGCAGTCAGCACCGACCAACAATGATAGCATGCCCGGAGGGCAGTTAACGCCGGCCGTGCTTGTAATCCAGTGGGAGCCCCCATCGGCGGCGGGCGCCATAAAGACTTGACGCCCGGTGGCGCTAGAAGAAACAAAGTGGTGCAAGTGCCCGCAAAAAAGAATCTGGGCTTTGGAGACGGGTTGGTTTCCCATAACTTGACCCTGCCACCACGACTCAATTTTTCCAATGCTGCCGTTAGTTTTGACCCAGTTTTTACTACTGCCGTTTCGGAATGTGTGTCCATGGGCAAAAGCACAAATAACTCCGGCAATGTCCAGAGTCATCGTAAGGTCTTCTGAGATGGCCCCAAACGGGATGCTTACGTTAGCGTAACGCTCCGGGTTGTGCTTGCAAATCTCCGCAACGCCATCAAAAATGGCAAGGTCGTCGTTGTCGGTCCATGAGGTGAAAGCCTTGCCAAAAGCGTTTCGGTTTTCTCCGTGGTTTCCGGGCACCGCGCCCAAAACAACATTGTAACCGGCGTCAACCAAAAGGTCAACGTGACGCATTATAAGCCTTCGTGCAATTCGCATTTGCTCACGACGGTCTAAATCAGTATTGGCCGTTTGCATTGCGTAGTGTCCCGCGCATTGCTCGATAAGGTCACCCAAACCGACAAGGTACACCGTGTTAATAACGTGGCCCAACTTTTTTAAGTCCTTAAGGCGAGCCATTGAACGGTCTTGGAAAATAACAAGACGGTCAACAATAAGTTGACTTCCTCCGCCCTCCATTTTTCCCATCTGCCAATCGGCTAAAAGAAGTAGCATGGCTTTTTCGCCAGTGGGCAGAGTGGGCTTAGCAGGCTTCTTGTTCTCTATAAATTTACAAAGGGCCGTAAGGTCGTCGTAATCAACTTCTAGCGGCTCAAGGCGATGGCGATAAAACTCGCTCATGTCGATTTTGCTTTTAGAGGCCATAGCAGATACATTCTTTCTTGCGGTGCCTAAGCACGGCGGGGTGTTTGGCATCAAGACCACGTTTCTGAATAAAACGGGTTATAGATGCTGCGTCAATAGACGTTTCGGCAAGTGCCGCCTCTGCCTTTTCACGGTCTTCTTTTTCAAGCCGTTGAATAAGTTGACCGGCGATACAAGGACGCTTGGGCTTTTCAAAAAACTCTGATAAATCTGGTTTAAGCACGACATGGCTCCTTTCAGAATCTATAAGAGTATACCACAAATTAGCCCAAGGGGAACGATGGTTGACGGATAATACACTGCCGCTCTTTGGAGCGCACCTTGGTCTTGGTTGAATCAAGGTTTACGGCGCTTGAAGGCTCGCCCATCCAAGAATAAATCCAAACACCGGGCTGGTACAAAGAAGAGTCAATCGCGGCTTGATAAAGGCCAGTGCCAGTGCGGACAATTGTGCTCGTGGGGTCTCCGGTTCCGCGCGTATAAGTATACGTAACCAAAGTCGTGGAATTATCGTTGCCGTTAATTTGAAGGCCGAGAAGAACAACGTCGGGGTCAACAATGGTTCCGCCAAAAGAGGTAAAAGGCTCGCCTGTTGTCAATACAACGTCGGTCCCTTGCTCGTATTCGTTTACTGTAACTGGGTACATTATTGCTCCTGAACTAAATCTTTGCTATACAGTGGGGCTGCGTAATCTGCTCCAACGACACAAGCCGAAGCATCCTTGCCATAAATCTTTGCCGACCCGTCCACCGGCCAAACAAACGCCGAAGCGTCTTTGCCGCAAACAAATGCCGAAGAATCTGCCGCGCACACCTTTCCAGGTTGTGGCGTTAAATAAACATACGTTGGGCTTGTATACCATGTTAATGGTAACCCATAATAACCTTGGTTAAAAGACGTTGGCATTTTATTGAGTCGGCTGAGTATCGTCTGTTGGGTCGGAAAAGTTAGTCCCGTCATAAGTCCAACCGACCAAAGGCGGGGAAGTCAAATTGCTAACGTCAACAATGTGCGCAGATTGAGTAAATGACGGGGACAATGAAGGGTCGGTGTTTAACACAAGCGTTACGTTTCCGTTTGTGTCTACAAAAGCAAGCGTGGACATTAGTTGTAAACCTCGTTAGTAGTTGTTCCGACATTTGTGTTTGTTGCAAAACTGCGACCAGCGCCCCACAGGACTCGAACCGCTCCCGACCCGCCGCCGCCGCCGTAGTTGCTACCGTCAAGGCCGCCTACCCCCACTACGACTGTGTAAGTATTACCAGGTGTTACTGCAACTGTATTGTAGCAAAGGTATCCGCCCTTGCCGCCCGCGTAAGCCGTGCCGTTGTTACCACCACCGGCTCCACCGCCAAATGCACCACCACCGGCTCCGTAGGCCGTACCGATTGCGGTTACGTTACCGCCACCGCTTGTAGATGCGCTTGACGACGTTGTTCCTGCCGTCACACCCGTGGGAAGTCCAGCAGTTGCCGAGCCAACGCCAGTTGTTGCGACCGTACCACCTGCGCCACCGTTTTCGTTTGAGTTAGTGCCAAGACCACCACCGCCACCGTTACCGCCGGTGCCACCGCCCGTTGATGCACCAGCCGCGTAACCGTAAAGGTTGGAGCCACCGCCGCCACCACCGCCGTGGGCTGATGTAGAAGCGGAACCACCACCAGCGCCAGAACCTTGACCACCGTTTGCACCACCAGCGTTCGACCCGCCGTTTCCACCAGCGACGCCGTAACCACCTGCACCACCGCCACCGCCACCTTTACCACCTGTTGCCGCACCGCCCGTACCACCAGCAGAAGCGTTACCGTAAGCGGTAGTCGAACTAGACCCACCAGGAGCACAAACAGTTGTGAGAGAACTAAAGTAGGAATCACCGCCAACGGTTGCATTTCCGCCCGCGCCGCCACCAATGGCAACAACCTGAACTGATGTAACACCCGTAGGACAAGTCCAGGTGTACGTTCCAGCGGTGAAGTAAACGTGTGAACCAATAAGCGCGGATGATAATGAAAACTCACCGAAAGACCGTGCTGACATTCCGCCACGGGTTGCAAGCATTGGGGTCATTAGAACTCCAGCGTCGAAGCGTCTGCTGCCGACCAAGCGGTTCCGCCCTGATAGTAGGACGTGATGCTGTTGTTTGTCGCGCCCTGAACCGGAAGGACTGATGACGAAGCGCCAGCCTGAACCGTGTTAATCGTAATGTTGCTGGGAAGGTACGCGGTAGCGCCGTTTATAACGCCGATGGCGACGGTGGCAGATTGTCCGGTTGTCGTCGGTGCGCCGGTTACGTTAAGCGCCCACGTCGCTGTCGGGTTGCCCGTGTAAAGGAATACCGCTTCGGAGCCAAGCGCGATAGATGCCGCCGTTGAACCTGACAAGGCGGTTGCGGAAATAAGGACTGTCTCAAAAGGCGCAACGATTGTCGGGTTGGTGCTAAGTACGT
>Ga0316225_1002660_pt1 | contig 14592 bp, 10 predicted proteins | sample TBH18015metaG_FD_206010 | JGI IMG/M metagenome (GOLD analysis project Ga0316225, IMG submission 206010) | Freshwater microbial communities from Trout Bog Lake, Wisconsin, USA - TBH18015 | ecosystem: Environmental > Aquatic > Freshwater > Lake > Hypolimnion/Profundal zone | place: USA: Wisconsin... | reverse complement strand
TGGACCTCGCCATTTCCTAAATTGACAACCTTCGTCATTCCAATTCCTTCCATGCCCACCATAGCTGAGACGAGTGCAAAGTTTCTGTCTCAACATTGTTGGCACGGGGGGGACTGGCTCTGCCGGGTGCAGCCTCACGCCAACCGCAGCCTCCAGCAGCGCCGCGTTCACGGCCGCAACCGCGGGGGTGTACCAGGTCACGGCCGCCGCCGCTGCCGATCCGGCAAAGTCGGCCACCATCACCGTGGACGTGCATGACGGCGTTCTGATGGGCTCCGGCTCCGGCGCGGCGGTCACTGGGCTCGACATCCTTTGCCTCGCCGGGAAGTGCGGGACCGTGGATGTGGCCGCGGATTTCAACGGCGACGGCACGGTGGACTCAATCGATCTGGCGATCCTCTTGCGGCTGTTGGGGTGGTAATGTGCGGATAATGATGATTCTCTCCGCCGGAATGGCACTAACGCTGGCGACCGCTTGCGGCGGAGGCAGCCAGGCTGGCACCTTCCGCGCTCCAGCCACCCGGCTCGTATACACCGATCCGACAGACGCCAGCCTCTGGCGACTGCTTCGGGACCCGGCCTCCACCCCGGAAAACCTGGTGCTGGATCTGGTGGCTCCCGCCGGCGCCTCGGGCCGGGGTGTCACATTGGTCCTCGTCACAGATCCGGCCAAGGCCGCCTGGGCCTTCGTCGCTGGCGCCTCGTACGCTGTGCAGACGGCTTATCCGGCCCCGCTGGTGGATGTCGCCAGTGTCCAAGGCCCGGCCCTGCGCATGGTGGCGGCCCAGACCTCAGCAACACTTTCAGTCTATGGCGCGAAGCCGGTCCTAGCCGTCGCCCTGGCCCTCGCCTCCGGCGCGGAACCCGGGGTTGCGGCCCTGGATGCGTTTCAGGCAGGGCACCTCGGCTCCTCGGGCCCTCCCGTCCCCATTACCGTCGCCCTGGGAAGCCTCCATACCCAATAGGCGAGGATCCTGAAGGGAAATGAGCTCAAGGCTTCAGTGCTGTCTCATCAGCCGGTTCATGCACGGTCTCTTGATGCGCTTCTCGATTTCCCTCCTTTCCTTCCTTTCTTGGATGGCCATGAATGTCTCCATAGATTTGGAATCCATCCCCCTTGCGATTCTTGACCGCGTACATCGCCAAGTCGGCCCTCTTGAACAAGGTCTCGGCATCCCAGCCATGAATCGGGAAGATGGCGATGCCGATGCTCGCCGTGATCTCCATGGTGGTGGGTGGCGCCGTCTTCACCTGATAGGGGCGCGTCATGGTCTGGAGGATCTTGTTCAGGACGATACGAACTTTTCCGATATCCGAAATCCCGGAGAGCACCACGGTGAATTCGTCCCCGCCGCGGCGGGCCACGGTGTCACCCCTGCGAACGCACTGGCGCAGGCGCCTCGCCGCTGCTTTCAGCAGGCCATCACCCGCTTCATGGCCAAAGTTATCATTGACCTGCTTGAAATGATCGAGATTGAGGCACGCTACCGCTGTCAGGCCATCGCCTCTGCGCGCCTGCACCAGGGCATGGTCCACGCGATCAGCCAGCAGCCAACGGTTGGGAAGCCCCGTCAGTGCATCGTAAAAGGCTGGGTGGCGGTGGGTTTGTTCATTTTCCGGTAAGGCGGCCTCCTTCCTTCTCTGTTCTGTGATGTCCGCGATGAACGCCACTGTATGGCTGATCTGGCGCTGGCCGTCCTTGATCGTGGTGGCGGAAATTGCGACGGGCACATGCCCGCCATCCTTTTTCGTGACCCAGGCCTCAAGGGGCGCGCCGTCCTTGGCGCCCACGGTTTCCAAAACCAGCCCAGGCATGGCCCAATCGGGCCGGATCGGACTGAAGAGGTCCCATCCACGTTCATGGAGTTCTTCGCTGGCGCGACCAGTGAGGGCGCTGAAGGCGGGATTGGCCCACTCGATGAGGCCCTCCGGCCCGAACAGGGCAATGCCCTGGCCGGCGCACCAGCAAGCCCGCGAGAGATGGATGCCCGCGATGGACTTGCCTTGGAACTTGGGGAGGTAGCTGAGGTTGGCCATGCCCAGGGGGGCCTTGCCATGCGCTTGACCAGGTGAGATCAAGGGGAAGACCCCAGAGTCGCGCTTGTCGACTTCCGCCAAGAATTCCGCAACCGACACGCTTGGCGCAAGATAGTTGGAAAGGATGCCCTGCATGAAGGGCCCTGCCAGCATGGCAAGGGCCTCGTCATTGGATAGGGGCATGAACTGTTCCGGCTGTTGCGCCAAGCCAGGCATGGTGTCCTTTTCCCCAAACCGGATGGGGCTGTCCATTAGTTTCGGCTGGACCTGACAAGGCCTGCTGTTTCCTTGGCGCCCTGCATCCAAGGGGGCATGATGGCAGGGTGAGTGCGGAACTCTGGGCGATCGAGAATGGGATCCGCCTGACGGGCGGGGCGCCTGTCACCTGTATTGTCGGGCACTTTGGCGAGTCCGAAGTCAAGGGCTGCCGGTTCCAGGGATCGAGTCGCCCCGAGGTGGTGACCATTGCCTTGGCGTGTGGCCCCTGCATCCAGGTCTCTGGGCGCCTTGGCCGACGCACCTTCCGGGGTCGCCGGTTCCAGGGATCGAGTCGCCCCGAGGTGGTGACCATTGCCTTGGCGTGTGGCCCCTGCATCCAGGTCTCTGGGCGCCTTGGCCGACGCACCTTCCGGGGCGGATGTTTCCAGGGACTCAGTTGGATTGAATTTGTGGCTTTTCCCCTGGAGGGTGGCGCCTTCGTCCACGATGAGGGTACCCCAGCCCGCCTCCCCGATCACAAACCCCTGGTTCCGGATTTCAAGGCTTTCCGAGATCCGCAAGGTGCCCTCCACCCTGCCATTGACGATGAGCCTCACGGCCTGGATGGTGCCCCTCACCAGTCCGGAGGGGGCGATGGACACTTCGCCATTGCTCATGATGTTGCCGTCGACCGTGCCCTCAATGCACAAAGCCTGCTCGCCGGTAATGATATCGCCCTTCCAGTTCATTCCCTTCGCCAAGCTATGGATCACGGTCATCCGCCGCTCCTTGCGGGATTCGGCCTCAGGACTGCGCTCTCTACTCATGACCGTCTGCCCAAAAGATCTGTTCATCGTAAGCCTCTCAAATGATTTGGTTCTTCCTCAGCCCATAGCTTTGACTAAATCCATGAGGTTGTTGGGCGGGACTTTGGGAAGCGGGATGAGCGTGTTCCAATGGATGATGATGCTCTGGCTCCTGAATTCGATGCCTTGACTGACGAACTGCTTGATGTCCGAATCGTCGTTGAGATCCATGGGCGGGCCGACATGGGTATCCACCATATCGATGGAAAGCCGGGAGTCCGAAAGATACTCGACTGTGGCCACGTATTCGGCGAAATAACCTTTGATGTCCTTGAGGAGGAAGTTGCAGTACATGTAGCCTGCGACGCGGTTGAACACCACCAGCATGCAGGACTGGGCTGGAATCACTGTGCTGTCGCCCACCTTGGAAAGTACGCTCAAGGTTTTGCCGGTAGCCTTGTCGATGATGGTCAGTGTGCCCATTCTGGCTTTGACACCCTCGACCATGGCTATCGTCCACGGTTGGCCGGAGTGGTTCACCAGCTGTCTGCGCTCCTGGGCCTGGGACGAAACGGTGGCCGCCAGTGCGAACAGGGCCGTGCAGAGTGTGGACCGGGCGGTCATTGGACTACAATCCTGGGGTGTAGAGACGACAGAAGCCGATGGCAGTCTTTCAATGCAATAGCCTTGATTAATGAGAAGAAAGGAACCATTTAATACCTCCAACGCCTTTTCTAACACTAAGTGTCAGCTGCCGCCTGTCCCTGGACAATCGCCTTGATTAGCTAGATTTACGCATTTTCGGGGGGAAATAATGCTGGACCATCAGCATGGGGGATATTCAGAAATGGTCACCGGAGCAGCCAGGCTCCTGAGCCGTCCCGCTTCAGGTGCAGGCCGCTTGTAGTGGAAACTGGATGATGAAAGTGGTCCCCTCGCCGGGCTGGGTCTCGAAGAAGATACGGCCGCCATGGCGTCCGGTCACAGTCTGGTAGCTCACCATCAGGCCCTGCCCGCTGCCGACCCCCACCTCCTTGGTGGTGAAGAAGGGATCAAATACCTTCGGTGCGTCTTCGATGGCAATCCCGGTGCCGGTATCCCGGATACGGATCTCCGCACCCCCGGCAAGCCTGGCGGTGGTGATGTGGATTTTTCCGCACGGCTCTTCCAGGCCGGCCTTGGCTTTGATGGCCTGGGCGGCGTTGATGATCAGTTCCAGGAACACTTGGTTCATTTCCGCAGCGAAGCCCTGGATCCTAGGCAGGTCGGGCGCGAGGTCCAGGGTCACCTGGGCGACGTGCTTCCACTCGTTCCGGGATACCGTGACAGCGGTTTCCAGGCAGTGATTGAGGTCCACGGGCACCGGCTCGGGGCTTCCGGGATGACTGAAATCCTTCAAGGCGCGCACGATTCGCGCAACATGGTCGATGCCCTCCATGGAATCGCTCAACACCTTGGGGATTTCCTTCTCGATCCAGGCCAGGCTGACAAGTTCGCCGGCCGGCTGCGCTGCCGGGACCGAAGACCTGGCCGAGTCAAGGGCCTGGATCAGCTTGCTGTATGTCTTCTGCAGGAACTTCAGGTTGACGTCCAGGAACTGGATGGGCGTGTTGATCTCATGGGCGATGCCCGCAGCGAGCCGGCCGACCGACTCGAGCTTCTGGGCCTGCTGGAGGTGGGCCTGGGCCTTGTTGCGCTCCTCCTCTGCCTTCACTCGGCTGGCCATCTCCTCCTGCAGTTCCAGGTTGGCCTGGCTCAACTCCAAGGTCCGCTGGCCGATCCGCTGCTCAAGGTCGGCCTGGGCGGTCATGACCTGGTTCAAGGCCTTCTGGAGTTGGCCGGCGTGGCTGGCCAGGGACTGCTGGAGGGTGATGATCCGCCTGCCCACTCCGATCCGGGCCCGGAGCTCGATGGGATCCACGGGCTTGGTTAGAAACCCGTCGGCCCCGGCGTCAAGGGCATCGATCACGTCGGTCTCTGTTCGCCGGGCGGTGAGGATGATCACGTAAAGAGGCTGAGTGTTTTCCGGGTTGTGGACCCGCTGGCATACCTCGACTCCGGACATGACCGGCATCATCCAGTCGAGGATGGCGATCGGGGGGGCGTCCGGACCCTGGAGGACCTCACAGGCCTGGAGGCCGTTCTCCACCTCCAGCACTTCGTAGCCCAACCTCTCCAGCACCGAGCAAAGCATACTCCGGGAAACGGAATCGTCCTCCGCGATCAGGATTCTCATGAGGCTCCCTTCCCAGGCCCAGCATAGATGCAGAAGCGGAATAACGCCAATGTCGATACCCCTTAACTAATCAAGGCTATTTCCCCTCCGCTCCGGATGCATGATTATTTGATTGGACAAAGGTTTGAACGTCGAAATTTACTTTTCGTGGAATGGGGGCATGAAATGACCCGAACTTTGTGCTCCGGAACGCCTGCACGAAGGCCGCGGGCCAAGACCGGGCTTGGCCTGGCGGTCCTTGCCCTCTTCAGCCTCCTTTCTGCGGCATGCGCAACTTCCGGCAACCCTGCGATCAAGGAGATCACCGTCGGCGGTCCGGTCGCCAAGGAGTCCGGGGCTCAACAGTCCACCATCCGGATCACGCTCATCATGAAAACCCTGACTAATCCCTTCTTCGTGGAGATGGAAAAAGGGGCGCGCACGGCCCAGCGGGAGACCCATATCGATCTGCAGGTCAAGACAGCCACCCAGGAGACATCCATCGAACAGCAGATCCAACTGGTGGAGGATGAAATCAAGGCCAAAGCCAAAGCCATCGTCATCGCGCCTGGCGATTCGAGTCGGCTGGTCCCTGTGCTCGGTAAGGCTCAGAGCGCCGGCATCTGCATCGTCAACATCGACAATCACCTCAATCCCGAGGCGATCAGGGCCGCCGGCATGAAGCCGGTTCCGTTCATCAGCGTCGACAATGAAAAAGGCGCATTCCTGGCCACGAAATTCATTGTGGATGGGATCCGCAGCCCGACCGAAGCCGCCCTGATCGAGGGTATCCGTACCGCGGACAACGCCCGTTTGCGCAAACTTGGTGCTGAACGAGGGTTCCATTCGAACCCGAATCTGAAGATCGTCGCCGAGGAAACGGCCAACTGGAAGATCGATGAAGCGTTTCGGGTAGCGCGTAAACTTTTCAAGAGCCATCCCAGGATCGGGGTGCTGTTCTGCGCCAATGACATGATGGCCATCGGCGTCATCAAGTATTTGCAGGAAACCGGGAGGACCGGGGTGAAGGTCATCGGTTTCGATGATCTGGAAGAGGCCAGGGCCGCGATCCGGGCCGGGCTGATGGCAGTGACGGTCAACCAGCAGGCTGACCGGCAGGGCTACCTGGGGGTCATGACCGCGCTGAAACTGCTCCAGGGTGACCGCCCCCCGGCGGAGATCGAGGTGGATACCCGGCTGGTCACCCAGGGGACCCTGAAGTGACCCATCCTCTTCCCGGCGCCCGCGAGGAGCAAAGCGACAAAAGCCACTTCGCCCTGCTCCTGACAGGCATCCTGCTCGCCATGATCATCTTTCCGCTGGTTGCCTTTTACCTGGTCTCCTATCGGACCACCGAGAAGACGATCCTGAACATCGCTTCCAAGCACAGTCTGGAGATGCTGCGGAACCAGCGCGACTACCTCACCCTGGAACTGGACCAGATTGAGGCGCTGGCGAGCAACCTGGGCCAAGTGGACGAAATCAGCGCAGCCCTGGCCAAGCTGAACGGCCCTGCGAAGGTTTCGGACTACGATCTGTTGGCGACAAAGGCCCGGATCGGCTACCTGCTCAGCAACTACAGGAACCTCAACGGGCTCGTCTCCATCGACGTGTTCTCGCTCAACGGCACCCATTTCCACGTCGGTGATTCCCTGGCCGAAGTGGACGAGCGCAAGGACCTGATCCAGAGCCTCTGGGACCGGACCGTCCGGTCCACCGAAACGATCACCTGGCACGGGGTCGAAGACAATGTCCAGACCTACTCCAGTTCGACCAAGGTGATCGCGGCGACCAAGCTGCTGGTGAATCCGGATTCGTCGTGGCTGAAGCCTGAACCTATCGGCCTCTTGCTGATCAATTATTCCACAGACTACCTCTACAACCACTTCAGCGCCGTCAGCAGCGACCCCAAGTCCTACCTGCTGGTCCTGGACGGCCAAAGACGCCTGATCTTCCATCCGGACAAGAAGATGATCGGGAGGCCCATCGCCAGCGATTTCGGCCAGCTGATCACGGGACCCTCCGGGTCCTTCATCCAGCGGATCGGCGGGAGCGATGTCCTGTTGAGTTACGAATGCATCGAGGAGAAGAACTGGTATATCGTCAGCCTGGTTCCCAAAGAGACCCTCCTGGCGACCATGGGCAGCTTCCGCAAGATCGGCGGGTTCCTCCTCGCCGTCAGCCTGGTGCTGATCGTTCTGTATGTCAGGCTGTTCACCCAGCGGGTGGTTGCGCCGATCGGGCAGATCGGTGAGGGCTTCAGGAATTTCCAGTTGAACAAGATCACCCCCGGCTGGCGCATGTCCAGGCCCAAGTCCCTGCAGCAGATTGCAGACCTGGTGATGTGGTTCAATGTTTTTCTCGAAAGCATGGAGAAACGTCGGGAAGCGGACACCCAATTGCGGATCGCGGCGACGACCTTCGAATCCCAGGAGGGCATGTTCATCGCCGATCAGAACGATGTGGTGCTCCAGGTGAATACCGCCTTCATGACCATAACCGGCTATGGCGCGGAGGACATCGTCGGGAAGCCTTCCCGCCTCCTCTATTCCGAACAGAACCATGACGATTTCTACCGGACCATGGACCAGGCGATCCTGGACAGCGGCGCCTGGAGCGGAGAGATCTGGAACCGCCGCAAGAACCAGGAGGTGTATCCCGCGCTTCTCACGATCACCGGGGTCAAGAGCGACAGCGGCGCCGTGACCCACTATGTATCGACCCTCACGGATATCACTGAACTTAAGGTGGCTCATTTCAGGCTCAAGGAGATGAATGAACGCCTGGAAGACCGCACCCGCCAGGCCGAGGAGGCCAGTTTCGCCAAGAGTCATTTCCTGGCCAACATGAGCCACGAGATCCGGACCCCGATGAACGGTGTCATCGGCATGGTCAGCCTGCTGCTCGGCACCCGGCTTGATGACAAGCAGCGGCGCTTCGCGGAGTCCGCCCGGATCAGTGGCGCCTCGCTGCTCTCGCTCATCGACGATATCCTCGACCTGTCCAAGGTCGAAGCCGGCAAGCTCAAGCTGGACGAGGTGGATTTCGATCTGAACGCCGCGCTGGACGAGATCGCGACCAGCATGGCCGGCCGGGCCCAGGACAAGAAACTGGAATTCCGCTGCACGATCCGGGAAGGCACTCCGCGCCACCTGAGGGGCGATCCCGGGCGGCTCAAGCAGGTGCTCGTGAACCTGGTGGGCAACGGCATCAAGTTCACCTCCTCCGGGGTGGTGGAAGCCGTCCTGGAAGGGGTGGCCGAGACCGGCGAGGACGTCCTGGTCCGCTTCACGGTCCGGGATACCGGGATCGGCATCCCGGCCGGGAAGCTGGACACCCTCTTCCAGAGCTTCTCCCAGGGCGACCCCTCCACCACCCGGAAATACGGCGGCACCGGCCTGGGGCTGGCCATCTCCCGCCAGCTGGTCACCCTCCTGGGCGGCGAGATCGGTGTCTCCAGCCGGGAAGGGGAGGGCTCGGAATTCTGGTTCACGGCCCGCTTCCGCAGACAGGCCGGGGACGGAAGCTTCATCGAGCCCGAATCAGCAAGGGCCCTTGAGCCCATGCTGCGGGTCCAGGCCCCAGGGCGGGTGCGGATCCTCCTGGTGGAGGACAACCAGGTCAATCAGGAAGTGGCCTTGGCCATCATGGAACAGTGGGGGCTGGCTGCGGACACCGCCTGGAACGGGGCCGAGGCTGTCCAGGCCCTGCGGCGCGCCCATTACGACCTGGTGCTCATGGATGTGCAGATGCCGGAAATGGATGGACTGGAGGCCACCCAGACCATCCGGGATCCCCATTCGGGGGTGCTCGACTCCACCGTGCCCATCATCGCGCTCACGGCCCACGCCATGCAGGAGGACCGGCAACGGTGCCTGGACGCCGGGATGGACGGCTACCTCGCCAAGCCGATCACGCCGGAGGCGCTGGCCTCGGTCCTGAACCGTGTCCTGGTGGACGGAGAGCGAGGCAAAACGCCTTGCCAGGAGCCCTCGAAGCCGGACCTGGCCCTTCCGGTGTTCGACCGGCAGGCCTTCCTCGGTCGGGTCATGGGCGACGAGAATGCCGCGAAACGGGCCGTGCGGGCCTTCCTCAAGGACATGCCCGGGCGCCTCCTGCGGATCCAGGACAGCCTGGTGAGTGGCGATGCGGAACTGGCCGGCAGGGAACTCCATACGGTCAAGGGGGCCTCCGCGGCCCTTGGGGGTGAGGTCCTGAAGGCGCAAGCCTCGGAAGCCGGAAGGAGCCTCAAGGAGGGTGGCATGGCGTCCCTGGCCGCCCAGTTCCCGGCGTTCCTGGTCGCCTACGAACAGTTCCGGTCCGTCCTGGAGCAAGAGGGGGTGTGACCTTCCGGGCGCCTGCCCAGGCCGGATCCCTCTGCTGCTCGATCATGCTTCCGGGCGGGGAATCATGTATCATGAGCGCAGACAATCACGCTGCTCCGAGCCTTCCCGCCCCCTCGCAACCCTGAAGGTAGACCTTTCAGCTGGTCGTCAAATCCTGGAAAGACCCCTCCAGGAATGGCCCGTAGCGCCACATGACTGAGTGATCCACCGATGCAGGTTCTGATTGTAGACGATGAACGATTTCTTCTGACTTCCATCATCCGGGGGCTTCAGGTGGATCGTCCCCACTGGAGCGTCTTGACCGCCTCGGAGGGTGGCGAGGCCATGCGGATCCTCAAGTCGGAACCTGTGGACATCCTGGTCACCGATATCCAGATGCCAGGCATGGACGGCATGGCCCTCCTGACCCAGGTGCGGACGGATCCCGGGTTTTCGCGCCTTCCGCTCATCTTCATCACCGCCCGGGTTGATCGCGCTTCAATGCGCCAGGGCATGGAAGCCGGCGCCCACGATTACCTGACCAAGCCTTTCACGACGGAAGAACTGATAAAGGCGATCGAAAGCCAGCTCCTCCGCAGCGAACGCGAGGCCTCGCCCATGGTGAACCCGGTGCGTGAGCGGCTCCTCCAGGTCTTGACCGAACGTGAAGTGGAGGTTCTCGCCTGCATCGGCAAGGGGATGGTCACCAAGAGCATAAGCCAGGCCTTGAACCTGAGTCATTTCACTGTGAGCGCCCATCGGGGGAACATCATGCGCAAGCTCGATCTCCATAACGCTGCCGCCCTCGCCGCTTTGGCCGTCCAGGCCGACTTCACCTGATCAGGCGCCCGTGCCTAGTTAGTCTGAGCGATGGTTCCAGCTCCGGTCACAACCTATGCTTGGCAAGGGGCGCATCCGGGCCAGTCAGGAGCCGTGTTGGACAAAGACAGTAGGAAGCCGAAGCTGCCGGGAACGGCTTGGCTGCTGCTCTGCGGAGTGGTTGTCGGCGGCCTTTCCCTGACGTCCGGCCTGTACAGCTGGACCCAGGCCCAAGTAATGCAGGAATATCATGAAGCGATCCAGCTCCGGATCGCGCCACAGAACGCCCGCATCCAGTCCTATCTCGACGCCCGCATCCTGTTCCTGGAGGATCTCGCTCGCTGCATGGAACTGCAGGAACCACCTTCAAGGGCGGATTTCCAGGCCTTCGTGGCCCGGGAACGATCGAGGGTCAAGGGCATCCAGGCCCTGGAGTGGGCGCCCAAGGTTCTTCCCGCCCAGCGGCCGGGTTTCGAGGTCCGGCTGCGGGGAATGGCGGGCGGGCCCGCCGCCATCACGGAGCGCGACGGGGCCGGCCACCTTCGCCAGGCGCTTTCCCGGCCGGCACATTTTCCGGTCTTCTTCCTGGAACCCCTGGCCGGCAACGAGGCCGCCCAGGGCTACGATCTGGGCTCCAATGCCCAGCGGCTCGCCGCCATCGAGGCGGCCAGGGATTCGGGACAGCCCCGGATCACCGAGCCCATCAGGCTGGTGCAGGACGAGAAGGAACGGGTTGGGTTCCTGATCTTCGCTCCGGTGTTCGCCAAGGGGATGCCCGCCGGCAGCCAGGAAGAGCGGCGGATGGTCTTCCGGGGCGTGGTCCTCGGGGTCTTTTTCACGGACGATGTCCTGGCCGCGGCCCTTGCCCAGGGCCAGGATCCGGAACTGGCGGTCGACCTTTCGGACCCCGCCGCCATGGCTTCAGGGATCCATCGCGTCACGTGGCGCTGGCCGCAGCCGGCCACAGCCAACGGGTCCGCGCTCAGCGATCGGGCGTTCCCCGGGAGCGCCGGGCGCGTGGACTCACTGCTGCCCATCGCGGGCCGGACCTGGAAAGTCAGCTACATGCCCAGCGCCGCCTTCCGCGAATCGCACCTGAAGCTGCTCCCGTCCTACATGGCCCCGGCCGGTATCGTCCTGACCCTGCTCCTTACCGCGTATCTCTTCCAGCTTCTGACGGGCAAGCGCCGGGCAGAAAAAATGGTGGAGAACCGGAGCATGGAACTTCGGGCCAGCCTGACGGCACTTTCCGAGCAGGATGATGACCTGCGCCTGCTCCTGGATTCCACCGCCGAGGCTATCTACGGCATCGATCTGCAGGGGCGATGCGTCTTCTGCAACGCATCCCTGCTCCGGACCCTGGGCTACCCGGGCCCGGAGGCGGTGATCGGCCGCAACATGCATGAGCTCATCCACCATTCCCACCAGGATGGTTCCGCCTTCGAGGGAAAGGACTGCCGGATCTTCAAGGCGTTCCGCGAAGGATGCGAGGTTCACGTGGATGACGAGGTTCTGTGGCGGTCAGACGGCTCCTGCTTCCCGGCGGAGTACTGGTCCTTCCCGAAACGGCGCGGCGGGGCCGTGGTGGGGGCGGTGATGACCTTCGTCGACATTTCCGACCGGCACAATGCGCTCCGGCAAGCCAGGGAGGCCGAAGCACTCTGGAAAGTGGTCGTGGATGGAACAGGGGACGGGGTGTGGGACTGGTGTCTCGATACCGGAAATGTGTCCTATTCCCCGCGCGCCCTGGAAATGATCGGCCATGCCCCGGAGGAAATGACCAATTCCCTTACCGATTGGAGCTGCCGCGTCCATCCGGATGACTTCGAGGGCGTCACTCGGGCGGTTGAGGAATGTCTCACCGGCCAGAGCCCGGTCTATGCCTTTGAACACCGCCTCCGGTGCAGGGACGGTTCCTGGAAATGGGTCCTGGGCCGCGGAACGGTCATCCAGCGGGACTCGGCGGGCCGACCCTTGAGGATGCTCGGGACCAACGTTGACATCTCGGTCCGGAAGGCGCTGCAGCATGAACTCGCACGGAGAGATGAGATCCTTGAGGCCTTGGGGCACTCCGTGGTGGCCTTGATGGACGGGAACGACCTTGAGCCGTTCACCCAGTATCTTGAAACCCTTGGCAATGGGGCCAAAGCCAGTCGAGTCTGCCTTTACCAGACCGATCCGGAGCTTTCCACCCATGCCTTCACCCGCATGGATCTGGTCCAGGAGTGGTGCCAGGCCGAAATCGTCGGCCACCTCCAGGCGACCGGGAAGCATCACCTTTCTTTGCAGAAAATGGATCCTGGGAAATTGCTTGAATTGTATTCCGGGCATGCGCTGACTGGAAGGGCGGAGACGGCCAGCCCTCAGGAACCCGCCTTCTATGCGGACAAGGACCTCCGCTCATATCTCGCGTTGCCCGTCTTGGTTCGCGGAAACCTGTGGGGCATGGTCCAGTTCGAGGAGTGCACCGGCCTGCGTTCCTGGACCCGGGCGGAGCAGGAGATCCTGCGCCTGTCGGCCCAGGCGCTCGGGTTCGTGCTGGAACGCCTGGCGTTCAATTCCGAACTCCTCCACGCCCGGATCAACCTCGAAGAACGGGTCCTCCAGCGAACCGAGGAACTGCTCCAGGCCAACCAGAACCTCCGGGAGGAGATGGCTGGACGGCGCGAACTGGAGGCCCGGCTGACGGGCATGATGGAAGGCCTGCTCAAGCTCGGTCCCGATGTGCGCACGAACCTGGGCATCCTGGTGGGCCTCCTGAAGTCCCTCACGGGGGCGGCCAGTTCCTGCTACCTGGAGAAGCGCGAAGCCGCGTTCCTTCCCGCGCATGCCGCGCCGGAAGATGCTGAAGCCTATGGGGAAGCCCTGTCGGGACTTGACCTGGAGGAGGTGCCCGCCGGCATGTGCGTGAGCGTCGAGTTCACCGGCCAGGGCAGCGGATTGCCCGTGACCCTCATTGCCGCGCCCGTCCTGGTGGAGCATGAGATCGTCGGCATCCTGGCGGCCGCTAAGCCGGCGGAAACCCCCTGGCTCCCGGGGGACCGGACACTGCTAGGCGTGCTGTCCGCGGCGGCCGGCATCGAAGAGAAGCGCGGGCGGGCCAGAGCCGAGGGCCGCCTGATCCAGATTCAGCTCCTGCAGGCCCAGAAGCTCGAATCGGTCGGCCGGCTAGCGGCCGGCATCGCCCACGAGATCAACACGCCGATCCAGTACCTCTCCATGAACCTGAAGTTCCTGAAGAAAACCTACGATAGCCTCTTCCAGGCCGTCCCTGTCGCCGGATCGGCGGCAGCGCCCCAGGAACAAGGCGGAGGGCACCTGAACAAGGAATGGGTCATGAAGGAAACGCTCAAGGTGATCACCGAATCCATGGAAGGGATCGAGCGGGTGGCGCATATCGTGCGCGCGATGAAGGAGTTCAGCCATCCCGGGAACCCGACGCCAACGCCCCTGGACCTCAACAGGAGCCTCGAATCTGCGGCGACGGTCTCCAGGAACGAATGGAAATATGTGGCCAACCTCGTCCTGGACCTCGCCCCCAACCTGCCGATGGTCCAGGGCTACAATGCGGAGCTGAACCAGGTGTTCCTCAATCTCATCATCAATGCGGCCCAGGCCATCCAGATCAAGCCCAGGGCCGATGGCGAGCGGGGACAGATCACCCTTTCGACCTCGGTGGTCCCGGACGGTGTGGAAGCCCGCGTACGCGACACGGGAACCGGAATCGCGCCGGAACATCAGGGCAAGGTGTTCGACCCATTCTTCACCACCAAGGACGTGGGTGTCGGCAGCGGGCAGGGCCTGATGGTCAGCTACCAGACGGTGGTCAACATGCATGGTGGCCGGATCACCTTTGAAACCAAGCCGGGGGAGGGCACCACCTTCATCGTCCGCCTCCCGCTCCTGGCTGCGCCCACCGTAAGGCCCGAAAGGAATGCGGAATGAAAATCCTGCTGGTAGATGATGAACCAAAGCTCCTGGACAGCCTCAGCCGGTACTTGTGGGTAGACCGGCCGCAATGGGAAGTCAATACCGTCAGCAGCGGCGAGGAAGCCATCCAGCTTATGGGCGGCAACGCCTACGATATCCTGGTGACTGACATGATGATGCCGGGCATGGACGGCGGCGCCCTGCTGAAGCAGGCGAAGCAGGTCTCCCCGGGGACAGTGAGGCTGGTCCTATCCGGCCACGC
>Ga0316225_1002626_pt1 | contig 14745 bp, 10 predicted proteins | sample TBH18015metaG_FD_206010 | JGI IMG/M metagenome (GOLD analysis project Ga0316225, IMG submission 206010) | Freshwater microbial communities from Trout Bog Lake, Wisconsin, USA - TBH18015 | ecosystem: Environmental > Aquatic > Freshwater > Lake > Hypolimnion/Profundal zone | place: USA: Wisconsin... | reverse complement strand
AAAACAAGTCATACCAGTACAATTTATATAATTATATATGTTAATTCATTTTCATTTTTTTGAGAACTTAACAGACTAATTTTGCCTTATCAATTTAAAAACACGAATCAGTTAATCAGAAATAAATGCCTGAATGGTATAATTTAAGGATAAAAGAGAATAAGGATTCTGAGGATACCCTAAGTTTCCAGAGATGGTTTAAATGGTGATCGAATGGACATATTTAAAAGTGGTTTAAGGTAGAAATAGAAAAAATGATTTGATGGGAATTCCTTCAAATTTACTAAACAGAATAATCATTAGCAAAATAAAAACAGACAAATTTCCTGTTGATTATTTGATTTTCCAATAATAATTTAACACTTATTTCTTCGGGTAACTGTTAAATAAGATAAAATGTATAACTCCACGATTTTACTCTGAAAATTTGCAACATTGGTATTTAATATTTTCGTATATTAGCTAAATGACAATTTGTAAATAATTTGACATCAACGCATTATTCTGCTAATTAAAATTTATTGTTATGGCAAGTACTTCGGAAACAGGCCATTCAAAAAATGTGGCCAACATGGATGAACTCGCATCCTTCACCCTGGGTTACGGACCCGCTTACAACCCCACCAAACCTTCCATTAAGACGGACTCCCTGCACGAAATCTCAACAATCGCAAGAAAAGCAATTAATGAGGTAAATGGCACGATGCCGGTTTACAGCAACGCCGTTGCCGATCGGGAAGCCGCTTTTATTCCAATCAGCAAACTGGTAACCCGGGTATTGAACGCCCTTAAGGCGACAGATACTTCCGCACAGGTCATTGATAATGCAAAAACCCTGGTCCGCAAAATTCAGGGACAACGTGCCACCCCCAAAAAAACACCGGAACAAAAAAAAGTATTGGAGGCTGCAGGCAAGGAAGTGGTGGAAATCTCCTCCTCTCAAATGAGTTTTAACAGCCGGATGGAAAGTTTCGACAAACTCATTAAATTGTTAACCAATGTACCACTTTATGGGCCGAACGAAACCGATTTGACCATCGATTCCCTGACAACCCTTTACAATAATTTAAGAGATAAAAATGCTGCGGTTTTAAGTGCAGCCATACCGTTAAGTAACGCCCGCCTCACGCGAAATGATATTCTTTACAAAACGGATACCGGTCTGATAGATACTGCCAGGAATGCCAAATTCTATATCAAATCGCTCTTTGGCGCGACGAGTCCCCAATACAAGCAGGTATCGAAACTCGGTTTCAGAAAATATCCGGTCTAAACTGTTCCGGGTAATTCCAAACCGATCAGGTGATTCTTATTTTTAAGACCGGGGTTTTTATTTTAAGGTCCCCGGTTTTTATTTGCGGATCAGCGGAGTTTAAAATGATGAACTTAATTTATCAAACAGCCAACTAAAAGTTACTTTTTAACTCCGTAGCTTTTAAAGTAGTCCACTTCAGATAACTTTTTGCTTGGGTAACTTTTAAAACAGAGAACTTAATTCATAAAGTAAGGCTTGGGGAAATCCTCATGGTAAATTCTAAAAAGATGTTTTTATGAAAACCTTATTTTTTTCACAAAGCCTTAGTAGCTTTGATACAAAAGAATATCTATCTCAACCTTATTTACCTTATTGACATGAAGATAGAGTATAATAATTTATATACACATTTTGTTTTTACTACCTCAGGCCGGCAATTTATGATTCCAGAAAAAAATCGCATCAGGATAGAGAAACATGTAACTGGTATTGCAAAAAATAATTCGTCAAAGCTATATGCTATTTACGCAAATCCAGAGCATGTTCACTTATTAGTATCACGGTCCCCAACCCTTTCTGAGGAAGAATTGGCAATGATTATTGCTGAAAGTACGGAAAGCTTTATCAATAAAAACAAACTTGTTTCTGGTAAATTTAGTTGGCAACAATCAGCATCGGCATTTTCTGTTTCTAAATCAGATATTGATAAGGTTTGCAAATACATATTAAACCAATCAGCGCACCATCGGAAAGTGAGCTTTGCTGAAGAGTATAGCCAATTCTTGAAATATGATGAGAACAAATTGAAAGAATAAGGTAAATAAGGTTATTGGTTGGTGATATCATGTATATTACTAAGGTCAAAGGAATGGAAATAAGGTTTTTATACCTATGTTTAATATAGCTGATTTTATCCTAAATTTCAAGATCATTCCCCCACAACTTTTTAAATTGGGCGATATCCTGGCCTGGTGTTTAATGCCGAATCATTTTCATCTGATGGTTTAGGTTTATTAGGTTGAGATGGATTTTAGTCCGGACTTTAAAAAAAAACTCCGGGTCCTACTTAAAGTGGGGCCCGGAGTTTGAACATTCCGGTTGCGACCTGGAGTCGCGCTCAGACTAAATTATTATTCCTGTTTTGCAGCTGGAAGCTCCCAGTTCTGGGAAGCCATACGCTGGTATGAACGATATCTCCATTTGGCATTCTCTTCGGCAGCCAGGAATAGTTCGTGTGCCTCGGCGGGGAACGATTTCTTCAACGCGGTGTAACGAACTTCACCATTCAGGTAATCCTGGAATTTACTCCAGTCAGGCTCTTTGGAATCGAGCTGGAACGGATTCTTTCCCTCTTCCTCCAATTGCGGATTGAAGCGGTACAGGTGCCAGTAGCCACATTCCACAGCTAATTTCTCCTCTTCCTGGGTGCGGCCCATTGAACGGAGTCCGTGAGCAATACAAGGGGCATAGGCAATCACAATGGATGGTCCCGGGTAAGCTTCAGCCTCTCTAAGGGTTTTAAGAACCTGTGAATTGCTGGCACCCATCGAAACCTGTGCCACATAGATATAACCATAGGTCATAGAGATGGCGCCAAGATCTTTTTTGCGGATCCGTTTTCCGGAGGCGGCAAATTTGGCAACAGCTCCAACCGGTGTTGATTTGGAAGCCTGACCTCCGGTATTGGAATATACTTCAGTATCCAAAACCAGGACATTAATATCTTTTCCCGAGGCCAGAACATGGTCTAATCCGCCGTAACCGATATCATAGGCCCACCCGTCACCACCAAATATCCAGATCGATTTCTTGACCAGAAATTGGCTTAACGATAAAAGCTCTTTGGCATAGAGGGCATTATTCCCGTTTAAAACTTCAAGGACTTTTTTGGAAGCAACTTCAGAAGCCGCAGCATGGTTACGACCTTCAATCCATTCTTCAAAGACCACCTTTGTTTCTTCCGAAACACCTGCCTCGATTGCTGCAAGCATAACCGATTTGATTCTGTCGCGGCTGGCAGCCACCCCTTCGGACATTCCGAAACCATATTCGGCGTTATCCTCGAAGAGTGAATTTGCCCAGGCAGGACCATGACCCGATTCATCGTTCGTACAATAGGATGTTGCAGGTGCCGACCCGCCATAAATTGAAGAACAACCTGTGGCATTGGCAACCATCATCCGTTCGCCAAACAGCTGGGTAATCAGCTTGATATAGGGAGTTTCACCACAACCGGCACAGGCTCCTGAAAATTCGAATAAAGGCTGGGCAAACTGGGTATTCTTAATGGTTTTATCTTTTTCAACGATCTTATCCTTGTAAGTAACGTTCGCGGCAAAATGATCCCAACGGGCAACCTCAGCTATTTGAGATTCAAGCGGTTTCATAATCAGTGACTTTTCCTTCGAAGGACAGACATCGGCGCAATTGCCGCAACCGGTACAATCAAGCGGTGCAATCTGGATGCGGAACTGATGCCCGGCAAATTGTTTTCCGTTTGGTTTGATCGTAGCCGTATCTGCAGGAAGAGCCGCTAATTCTGTATCATCGATCAGGAAAGGACGGATTGCAGCGTGAGGACAGACATACGAACACTGATTACACTGAATACAATTCTCAGGGATCCATTGAGGAACGTCTACCGCAATACCCCGTTTTTCAAAAGCGGTGGTTCCGGCATCAAATGTTCCGTCTTCTCTTCCGTTAAAGGTAGAAACGGGCAGATCATCCCCTTTCTGGGCATTGATCACATCCACAACATTCTTGATAAAATCAGGGCGGGTACTTACGGTATCATCGGCTCCGACCTTAATCTTTGCCCATTCAGCAGGAACAGTGATCTTCTGAACATTGTTTCCACCTGCATCAACAGCTGCAAAGTTCATCTTGACAATCGATTCACCCTTCATTCCATAAGACTTAACAATCGCCTTTTTCATGTGTTCCTGAGCCAGTTCGTAAGGAATCACGTTGGTAATCCGGAAGAATGCTGCCTGCATAATGGTATTGGTACGACCGCCAAGACCAAGATCGGCAGCGAGTTTTGTCCCGTTGATAATGTAAAAATTGATCTCCTTTTCTGCCAAAGTTTTTTTCATTCCATCGGGCAACCGGAGTTTTACCTCTTCCTCTTCCCAAATGGTATTCAGCAGGAATGAACCCCCTTTTTTCAACCCTTTTAAGACGTCATACAGATTGACATAAGCCTGAACATGGCAGGCCACGAAGTCGGGAGTGGTAATCAAATAGGTAGACCGGATATGACTGTCGCCAAAGCGGAGATGTGAGGCGGTAAAACCTCCCGATTTCTTCGAGTCATAGGCGAAATAGGCCTGGCAATATTTGTCGGTTGCCGTTCCAATGATTTTGATTGAGTTTTTATTGGCACCCACGGTTCCGTCAGAGCCCAGTCCGTAGAATTTTGCTTCGTAAATATCCTCGGAAGAAACTTTAATTTCAGGAATTAAAGGAAGTGAGTGGAAAGTAACATCATCCTCAATACCGATGGTGAAATTATTCTTTGGCTCGTTCATCTCGAGGTTTTTGTAAACCGCGATAATCTGTGATGGGGTAACATCTTTGGATCCGAGTCCATAGCGACCTCCAACGATAATGGGAGCATTTGGCCGGTCGTAGAAGGCATCGCGCATATCCAGGTGAAGTGGTTCTCCGTTTGCCCCCGGCTCTTTGGTCCGGTCGAGAACTGCAATCCGTTTCACGGTGGAAGGAACCACATTTAAAAGGTATTTAACCGAGAAAGGGCGATAAAGGTGGACACTGACCAATCCGTAATTTTTCCCCTGTGCATTCAGGTAGTCGATTGTTTCCTTGATTGTTTCAGTCACAGAGCCCATAGCGACGATGATATTCTCAGCATCAGGTGCACCGTAATAGGTAAACGGATGGTATTCCCTTCCGGTAATCCGGGTTATCTCCTTCATATAGGACTCAACCATATCGGGAACAGCATCGTAATACTTATTTCCGGCTTCACGGGCCTGGAAGAAGATATCGGGGTTCTGCGCTGTTCCGCGGGTAACCGGGTGTTCCGGATTCAATGCACGGTTTCTGAAGGCCTCAAGCGCTTCCATATCGAGTAAAGCAGCCAGGTCTTCCTGGGCAATGGTCTCGATTTTCTGAACCTCATGAGAGGTACGGAAACCGTCAAAGAAGTTCATAAACGGGACACGGCTCTTAATGGTCGTAAGGTGAGAAACTCCGCTCAGATCCATCACTTCCTGGACAGATCCGGAGGCAAGCATTGCAAAACCCGCCTGACGGCAAGAGTAAACGTCACTATGATCACCAAAAATGGAGAGAGCATGGCTGGCCAGAGCCCGTGCACTGACATGAAAAACTGTTGGCAACAATTCGCCGGCAATCTTATACATGTTGGGAATCATCAGCAACAATCCTTGCGAAGCGGTATAAGTGGTAGTCAGCGAACCCGACTGCAACGCTCCATGAACAGCTCCTGCTGCACCACCTTCACTCTGCATTTCTGCAAGGCGGACCGGCTGACCAAAAATGTTCTTGCGGCCATTGGCAGCCCATTCATCAACCACCTCTGCCATTGTGGAGGATGGAGTAATAGGATAAATACAAGCAACCTCGCTAAACATATAACTAATGTAAGAGGCAGCATAGTTCCCGTCACAGGTAATAAATTTTTTCTCTTTTGCCATTTTGATTTAATTTTTATTCAATATAAATTCGTATATTACTAAATTCAAGGTAATTAATAGAGGAATCCAAATAGCCACAGTGGTATTGTATTCCCCTCTCCCACTTCAATCATATCCGCCGCTGCAAAACTGTTCGCCCCTTCAGCCTGGGTATATTTTCCGCCGACTGAAAAATTGAACTGATCATCGACCCGAAAATCATAATCAGAAGAACTGGATACTTTATGATGATAAGCCATCTGGTTGTAAAGAAAGGTCAGCCGGAGATTCCGGTTATTTATATTATCCGGTGCAATGATATGCAGTAAATTGGTGTTTTGAAGGTAAACCAGATCAGGTTTTTGAAGCTGACCGTTAGTATTGTTTGAGAACAGTAAGTTAATAAGCCGGGCATTTTTCAAATAATGCAGATAATTAATTACGGTTGCCCTTGAAGTCTCAATCTCGGCACTGATCTTGCTCACATTGGGGGAAAATGGCATCTGTCCCCCAATCAGCTGCAGTAATTTCCGCAGTTTTGGAAGATACTTCAGTTCGATCTGGTTCAGATAGGTTACGTCGATCTCAAGGGCCAGATTGACGTGACGCAACAGGCTTTCCCTGTAAAATTCAGGATTCTTGATAAAATAAGGGTAAAAACCGCTTTTCAGATACTCGGGAAAAAAAGCAAGGGGTCTTACCTTATTGATAATGTCAGGCACAATTTCCCGGTGATGACTCAGGATATCCTCCAAACCAAGTTTTGGGAATTCCTCGCCCGTCTTGTAATTGAGAAATTCGCGGAATGACAAGCCTTCAAGATGGTAGATTCTGGCAATCTCCTTCAACTCATTATTCCCTTCCAGAATTCTCAGGACCGGTGAACTGCTGAAGACGATTTTCAGTCCCGGAAGTTCGTCATAACATTGTCTCAGATCTTTGGACCACTCTTCATACTTGTGAATCTGATCCAAAACCAGTACCTTCCCGCCCCGTTTATAAAATTCATCCGCAAAAGAGAATATACGTCTTTTGGCAAAGTAAAAATCGTTGAGATTGACATATAAACAATCGCGTGAATTGCCAAAGTTCTTCCGGATATAGTCTAACAGGAAGGTCGTTTTTCCCACACCCCGAAATCCCTTTACGCCGATAAGACGGTGAGACCAATCTATTTCATTATACAACTCCCTGTTTATCAAATCAGAAGAGGCCTCCACCAAGACTTTATGTGCTTCGAAAAAATTTTCCACGTCAATTATTTAATGAGACAAAAATAATCAATTCAGAATCGATATTGTCATGTAGAGTTTACATTTTACAGTATTTGTGCAATTTATATTTAGTAAAAATAAGCTGATTAGGTATGATCAATGAACAAAAAAAGGATAAACCTGATAATTTCAGGTATGATTTATCAAGGTTCAGGGGATGCTAAAGGTAAAAAGCCTATCAATGTGCCAATACAAAACAAAAAAAGGAACCCTCTGGCTCCTTCTCATTTTATTTTTAAACGACAGCATTAATCGCTGTTCATAGATACGAGGAATTCCTCATTTGAAGAGGTTTTAACGAGCCGGTCTTTAACAAAGTCCATCGCTTCAACAGGGTTCATTCCGTTCAGGAAATTGCGTAAGACCCAGATTTTATCGAGCATCGCCTTGTCGAGCAATAGATCTTCACGGCGGGTGGAGGAGGCAATAATATCGACCGAAGGAAAGATGCGGCGGTTTGAAAGTTTACGGTCGAGCTGAAGCTCCATATTACCGGTTCCCTTGAATTCTTCGAAAATCACATCATCCATTTTTGAACCGGTATCGGTAAGTGCCGTAGCCAGAATCGTCAGTGAACCACCCTCTTCAATGTTACGGGCGGCGCCAAAGAACCGTTTTGGTTTATGGAGCGCATTGGCATCAACACCACCTGACAATACCTTTCCGGAAGCCGGAGCCACTGTATTATAGGCTCTTGCCAGACGGGTAATGGAATCAAGAAGGATCACCACATCATGGCCGCATTCGACCAGACGTTTCGCTTTTTCAAGCACCATATTCGCCACACGCACGTGTCTTTCAGCTGGTTCATCGAAGGTTGAAGCGATTACTTCGGCGTTCACACTGCGAGCCATATCGGTGACCTCTTCGGGCCTTTCATCGATTAGCAGCACAATCATGTAAACTTCCGGATGGTTTGCAGCAATAGCATTTGCGATATCCTTTAATAACACAGTCTTACCTGTTTTTGGCTGCGCAACAATCAGCCCGCGCTGACCTTTACCTATAGGGGCAAATAAATCAACCACACGTGCTGAAAGACTACTGGCCTTACCGGTAATATTAAATTTCTCATCCGGGAAGAGCGGCGTAAGATGTTCGAACGGGACCCGGTCGCGGATATATTCCGGACTTCTTCCATTGATTTCTATCACCTTAACCAATGGAAAATATTTTTCACCCTCTTTAGGCGGGCGAATAATTCCGTTGACTGTATCTCCGGTTTTAAGTCCGAATAATTTGATCTGCGACTGAGAAACATAGACATCGTCCGGTGAGGTGAGGTAGTTATAATCAGAAGAGCGTAAAAAACCATAACCCTCCTGCATAATTTCCAGTACGCCGGTTGCGCTGATAATCCCTTCGAAATCATAGGATTTCTCAGGTTCACGTGGTTTCTGGGATGGATGAACCGGTTTGGGTTGGTTTGGTCCAGCCTGATGGGTATTTTTTTTCTGAAAAATAGGTCGGGCTGGCTGCTCAGTTTCAGTCCTCACCTCCTTAGCGGGCTCACTTATTAAGAGCGTCTCAACCACAGGATCCTTTATTTCAGGATCATTTTCAGCAGCTAATGGTGTAATTGCCTTATCAACGGTAATGGTAATTAATGGCTCAGTTCTTAAAACCCTGGGACGTCTCTCTTTGGTATCATTTGATTCCAGTCTGGGTTTCTCAATTCTTTTGGGGAAAGGACGAATTAAAGGTTGTCTCTCAGCAGGGGGATTTTCAGTGATAATTTCGGTGATTTCAGGAATAATTTCTTTTTCAGGAGTTGATTCAGATTTGGTTGGTTCAGGGTCTTTTACAATCACGGTGGCATCGGATTTCACAATTCTTGGTAAGACCTTTTTTTCCGGCTTTTTAATTTCTGAAGCCAAAATTGCTTGATTATCAAGTATTTTGTAAATAAGTTCCTGTTTTTTAAATGATTCTACCCGCTTAATATTCAGCTCTTTGCCTATTTCGCGCAATTCGGGCAATAGTTTCTTGCTTAATTCAAGAATGTCGTACATATTGTATTTTTGATTATTTGTTGATTACCAGGATTTTATCAATAACGAGATTATTGAAAAATCTGACAGTTTAATTTTATTAAAATTTGGAAGTGATTCAGGATTCAATGAAGATTACGTGCCATGTTGTATTTGAAATACTTTGCAAAAATAGGGATAAGATTTGAATTTACAAATTATCATACTTTTTTTTGTAGGTATATTTATGACCATCAAAATTTATGCCAGAAATTGACTAACCAACTATTCTATCAAAAAGCGGTAAGACTCGAAAAAATCAAATACTTATTGATAATTTAACGCTAATTTTAAATAAATTTAACCTACCTTTGAAGTTGAAAAGAAATCCTAACCTGATTTTTTTTTATGAGACAGCTAAGAATCTCGAAACAGATTACCAACAGAGACGAGTCATCCTTAGATCTATATCTTCATGAAATAGGCAAATTAAGTCTTATTTCTGCTGAGGAGGAAGTAAATCTTGCACGAGCTATTAAAAGTGGAGATCAAAAAGCTTTAGAGGCACTTATTCAGGCCAATCTGCGTTTTGTGGTTTCTGTTGCAAAACAATATCAAAATCAGGGTTTGACATTACCAGATTTAATCAATGAAGGTAATTTAGGGTTGATAAAAGCTGCTCAGCGTTTTGATGAAACCCGTGGATTTAAGTTTATCTCTTATGCGGTGTGGTGGATCAGACAATCCATTTTACAAGCAATTGCAGAGCAGTCCAGAATAGTCAGATTGCCGATGAATAAGATAGGATCCCTGTTAAAGATTAACAATGCTTTTATCAAACTTGAACAAAACTATCAGCGGGAACCCTTACCTGATGAAATTGCGGAATTATTAAAACTTGAACCTAATATCATTAGGGAAGCTTTGCAAATCTCTAATTTTCATCTTTCGGCTGATGCCCCCTTGCGTGAAAGTGACAGTGATGATTATACACTCTGGGATACTTTAATTAATAATGACGAACCTAGTCCGGATATCTCCCTGTTAAACAATTCATTATTAACTGAAATTGAGCGGGCATTCCGAGTTTTGGAAGCCCGGGAAGCTCAAATCCTTCGTTATAATTTTGGGTTAATTGGAGAACATCCTTTATCGATAGATGAAGTTGCTGAGGTAATGAATCTGACCCGCGAAAGAGTCAGACAGCTTAAGATAAAAGCGCTCAGGAAATTAAAGAATATCCAAAAGAACAATCCCTTACGATCGTTCTTAGGATAGTTCCCCAAAACTCATGGTCAGCCATCCCCGTATCCTTAATAAAGAGAAGAAGAAGATCACTGAATAAATTTCATCCCATCCGGAATGAAACCGCAGGCATAATTCAACTCTTGACATCAATTTAAGCTCTTACAGGATTGAAAATCCTATTTTCCCAACTGTTCATCCAATCAGGTTTTTGACCTGTCTAATTTATTCAAACAGGATAATTTCAAATTAATCAAAATTATTCTTCAATACCCCAGTTTTTATTTGGCTTGTCAGCCATCCTGAGTTCCAGAGTCCCTCCCTGAAGAATCTGTTGATAGTCGAGGTAACATTTTCGATAATCCTTACCGTTCAGCCTGGCAGCTTGAATAAATACATTTCCCGGACCGTCGTTTACAGCTATAATGCTAAATTTCTTTTCTTTGCCTCCTATTATATCAATCCGGTCAAAGGTAGGGCTTGTTATTTCAAAGCGCGTTTCCCCGGGACAAACCGGATAGATACCGCATGACGGGAGGACATACCATGCCGACATTTGTCCCACATCTTCATCCCCAATCAGCCCTGATACCGATTAAGCGTTTTTGCATATAAACCGCACCTGCTTTTGCGTTTCCCATGGTTCCCCCCGCCGGTTATAGAGGTATGGCACATGATGCACTGGTTCGTTGGAATGATTGTAGTATTCATTCCAACGAAAATCAGGAGGTGTCTTTTCAAGGAAGTTATTCAAGTTACTCTTTGTGATTCAGACCAGTCAGGGAGATAAATAACTGCTGTAGTGTTGGCCGGAATGGTTGTTTTCAGCAAAAATGTTTTCCCCGATTTATTTTTAAATGAAACCAATATTGGACCCCGGATAGTCGGGTATTTGATTTGGGCATATTCAAGGCTGGCCGACTGAGGCTTTATCTTAATTTTGCGGAATCCCGGCTGAAGCGGTTCGATATCCATCAGCTTACGAGGGATAATCTTTGCCGGAGCTGCCGCCCAGGCATGGTTCCAATCCTGATTCGGCTTGTAAATATTATCCCAGGCCTCCTTGGTCATCGTAGAACCTGCCTTTAACATGTTGAACCAACTCCTGTCGGTAGTCGAGGTTAACAGTTCCAGTCCGTAAGATGAGTTATTACTATTATATATGGACCCGAGTAAAAACTGTGAACCGTAAACGCTGCAGGCCATTCCCTTTGACTGAATAAACTTCGTAATTCCATCCAGACAGTTTTCGGGCACAAGACCAAATGCAAGGGGGAAAATATTGGCATGAAGGGAAGCGTGACCGGTTCCTGTCCCGTCAACGTAAACATACCTTTTTTCTGTCCAACAAATTACTGTTAAAAGCTTTTTCCAGTTTTTCTGCCTTTTCGATAAAAGTTTTACAATCGCGCTCTTTTCCAAGAAGACAGGCCACCTGAGCCATAATGATCAGGGCCCTGTAGTGGAATGCGTTGACAACTGTATTTATATCCCTGAAAATGAAGCCATCAGTTTCACCAGGATCTTTTTTCCAGGACCACCGGCCACCGGAATGCGGCCAGTCCACAATATCCCGAAGCTTTTCATCAAGATGGACCGATACCAGAAATTCAGGAGTTTGCTTTCCTAGGGTGGTACTGATAAAACCTTGCCCGTCTTCCAATGGCAAGAGTGTTTTTGCTTTCAAATCATCATAATCCCTCACCAGAAAATCGCTATTCCCAGTATACAGGTAATCGTTCCAGGCCAACAATACCGATTGCAAAATCCATTCAGTGGGCCATGTACCATGATTGATGAGGTATTCCTCAGAATATCGGGCCATACTGTATTCACGAATCACACTATATTGGCCGAGTTGGTTTATCAAGGCATCCGCTTCGTACGGGATCCGTTCACGGTCACCATCCACATAAATTCCGGCAAACGAAGTTGCCTTCATCGTGTACCTGCATAAATTCCAAACCCGATTCAGGAGGGTATCTGAACTCAAAAAATCGGAATCAGTCTCCTCGAACGGATAATGGGTCATCTCTCTTATGACCTGATTTTTCTGTAGTTGATAATTGTAACCCTCTATCTCACAATACCGGAATGGGGCAACCTCACCCGTATAACCGGGTAATTTTATCGCCCTGCCTCCAGTATTTCGTTTATCCGGTTTGATTGCAATCAGATACGTTTCCTTCCCCAGGCTTAAACCAAGTTTATATTCAGAATAACGAATAGTGCCTCCGGGATTCCGGTCAATCCGGCCATTTTTTTGGGCTTCTCCCAGGCGGATCGTAAGGCTGTCGAACCTAATTTTTCCCGGCAGATTTAATTTTAAACGACCAAAAGCATCTTTCCCGAAATCGATGAAGATAAGGTTCCCGGGCAATTGCTTTACAAATGCCGGATAGTTATCCTCTTTTTGTAATGGGTAGCGGGCAGTCGCATAATCTGATAATTCGGATGCCATTTTAAAGCAGGCAACATCAGAAAAATCTGAACCATAGCCATGATTATTCCAGCTTTTCACCCTCCAATAGTATATCTTACCCGGAACAAGCTCCTTTCCTTCGTAAGTTACATTAAGAGACTGGTCACTCATAATCTTCCCGGAATCCCATGAATCACCAATATTTTTAAGGATGTTTTCACGAGTTGTGGCTACCTGAATCCGGTAAGCAATCTGCAGGGTATTATCCTGATCCGAATTGACCAACCAGCCAAAAAAAGGATGACGTTGTGCAATTTCGGTAAATTGTAAATTTTCTTTTCCGGCTAATGCATTATCCAAAGGGGTATCGGAAAGATAACCGTTCAAAAAAAACACGATCTGTGTGGGTCAGAAAGTTAACAGACAATCCGGTTGGACAGTTGAGCTTATCTTTGGTTCCGATTACAGAGAAACTATAGGCGGGAAGGAAAAGGATCAGAGCCAATGCTGCACGGTATTTCCAGGCTATTTTGATCCTTTTAAAATTACATTTATTTTCAGCTGGAATGGTTTCGGATGCAGATAGGTCAGACTTTTTCAGACAAGAAAGAAAAAACTGAAGGGATTAGGAGGACGTTTATATCAATTATCAGATTATATAAGATTCAACAGGGGATCAATTCCAACATCAGGGAGTTCAGAATAGTTGTGCGAACACGTATTTTAAAACCATTTTATCCCGGATTACAGAAAAAACTGCAATCCGGGATTTATTCATTTACCTTTCTCGGTTTCTTTTTTCCTGAGGTTTCATCATATTTCGTTGAACCTTTACAGGCTGCCCAATTTGTTTACCATAATATTTCATGGGTTGTGCGGGACGGGTTGACCTTTCAGGTTGATCGCGCTTAAGACCCTGAACAGGTCTGGCTTCATTTCGGTTACCCGAAAAATTACCCGGTCGGTTGTTATAAACCAGTCCTTTCCCGTTCTCATTAAATCCACGCAAAGGGCGGGCATTATCATGATAACCATCCCTATTTATTGATTTATAATAAAACCGTGGATAATGGGCCACATAATAATGAAAGTGCATCCAGGGTTCATGAACCGAATTATTGAGAATTACGGTGAAACAATTATTCAGATCATAACCGGCGTAGATCGGAGGCAAGGTGGGGCTGAACTGCCAGTTACCCTCTTCAAGATAAACGAATTCACGATTCCATAAATCATAATAGCACTCAATATCAGGTAAATAGTAATAATGTGCCGAATTTTGAGAATCATAATCCGGAGCCCATGACGGGGGTGCAACATTCATCTGGTCCCGGTCCTGGGCTGCAACATTTGAGACTTTGACTGTGCATAAAATAAAGAGAAACAGTACTGAAAGGATTTGAATGAATTTCATTCGGGGAAGGAATATTCCTTGAGTATTTCTTCCCAATTTAGTTTTTAAAATTTCCATATATACTAATTTATGCAAGTAAAAGTAGTACTTTATTCCCAAAACAATGCCTGCCGGGAAGAATCCTGATTGATTTTGGACATAAAAAAACACACGCCTCACTTAAAACTGGATGAAGGTTCGTGTGTTTTTTGTTTTTATGTTCTGAAATTCAACAGATCGTGGAGCTGCGGGGAGTCGAACCCCGGTCCAAACGAGGAAGCAATACGCTTTCTACATGCTTATCCAAGATTTGATTTTCGAATGAAGACTGGATCAAGGCCACCGATCCTCACCTTATCTCCTTTATTTCATTGGCTTAACGGAGCATTTAGCCAACTATTTCCGATATTACTGCACCTCCGGACCGGGCCGCTTCGGATCTACAGCACCCGGGAGATGTCCCACTCCAGCATCTAATGCCGGATTAGCGTAATCTACTTGATTCGATTAAGCGGCAAGAGC
>Ga0316225_1002592_pt1 | contig 14881 bp, 14 predicted proteins | sample TBH18015metaG_FD_206010 | JGI IMG/M metagenome (GOLD analysis project Ga0316225, IMG submission 206010) | Freshwater microbial communities from Trout Bog Lake, Wisconsin, USA - TBH18015 | ecosystem: Environmental > Aquatic > Freshwater > Lake > Hypolimnion/Profundal zone | place: USA: Wisconsin... | reverse complement strand
ATGTCGTTTGGTTCGTCGGTGTCTCTTTCGACGACCTCCTTCTTGGCTAAGATCTTGTATCTGTTGTTGAACATCACGAATGGCTTCTTCTACTTCATCCAAATGCTTCATGGCCTCTTCATCTTGCGCCTGTTGAGAGTAGATGTGAGTGTGGAGACGAGCCTGCTCCGCCTGTAGGAGTTGTAATTGTCTACGAAGGCGAGTCTCGTATCCATCGATCTGATCCACATTCCACGCATTGGCATTTTGCGTAGCGCCATTAAACGGATGGTTCATTCTACTCTATCCATCGATTTTACCCGAACCTCTACCGTAGAGAAAAGAGACGCAGAAAAGAACGCTCCTTTGAATAGAATCCATGGGACAGACCCTATCCACTCCCGTGACCTCTCTTCGGCTGGTATTGGTCGATTCCCCTCATGAAGCACGAAGAAGACTACAACACGCTGAACTCATCGACGGATATCTTTCCACGTGTTACCATGATCCGCGAAACAGGGCGGCTCGTCGTGAAGGAACGTATCATCCCAACACGATCTCCACGGATGACCACGCCTTTTTTCAGTATCAATTAGATCAGGCTCTTCCTCGTCTCCCCCTTCGTCTCCGCACCGATCTCAGCATCGTCCATGTCATTTCATTGATGCCTTCCGCAGAGGGAGGAATGCCCCATACACGTCCCACAGGGCTGATCTGTGCGCCTCATCTCCGCTCTCTTACCACCTTTTCCACGCTCGTCCACGAACTATGGCACGTTCACCAGCGCCTCTATCGCGCCGAATGGGACGCGATCTTTTTTCGGATGAAATGGAGGCCCTGGTCAGGACAGCTTCCCGCGCCACTTGAACAGGCTCGGCGCTACAATCCTGATACGGTGGAGACACCATTATGGATCTTTCAGGATACCTGGGTACCCGTTCCCGTCTTCGACCATCTGAGTACGCCCCATATCAAAGAAGTCACAGTATGGTTCTATCACGTGGCGGAGCATTATCACATCAAGCATGTTCCAGGGGAACTCCATCACATGGCCCCTGATCTGCCCCCTTCTGCCTGGGAACATCCTCGTGAAATGGCGGCGTATCTCCTCTCGGACCCCGCCACCTATCAGCATTCGATTCTGTTTCAGCACCTTGTTCAGGACATGGGAAACATTTCTATTTCCCCCTAGTAGGGTCCGTGTGAATGTGTCTTCAAGACCATCGATGTTGTGCGTTTGTTTCATTATCTTCCATGGGAATTCCCGCACAGGGATGTTTGTATGATCGGGCGTGGGTTCGGTCGATTGAACTCCCCGTCTCCCCTAGCACCACGTGTTTTTTATCTCTTCCTCATCGAACCATTTTGTTTTGTCAGACCATCGCCCAGGGTTCTTTTGGATTCATCGATCGTGCTCACCATACGGAAGAGGAAAAAGACCTCTATGTGAAACGTCCCATCCGCCCTGGAACCACCCTCCTGTATGAAGCCTGCGTTCAACACCTTGTTTGCGAACTTCTGACACGGTATGGATGGCCCCATCGCGTACCTGCGGTGCGTGCGATCTTTCGGCTCCCCAATCAGTCTGTGGCATTTGCCATGGAAGAGATGGAGCACGCCGTGACCCTCCAGACCTATTTGGATGGATTGCCAGATCACGAATTTGTTCTTGTGGTCCAAGAGTGTATCCTTCAACTGTGTGGAATGTTGTGGCTGCTCCACCATTCGCTAGGGATGGATCATCGCGATGTCAAGCCGAGTAATCTATTGATTCGTCAAGGGATCGATCATCGTGTGATTCAGGTCGAACATGAACTCCTTGAATACACCTTTCATTATTCTCTTATTTTCATCGATTTCGGATTTTCCTGTGTAGGGACGGGCTTGTCATTAAGTTCCGTCTATCCACCCAATGATCCATGCCCCAAAGAGGGGCGTGACATGTATCTTTTTTTGGCCTTTCTGTATAATGATTATCATGCGCGACTCCCTCCGCGTCTGCGGGCGCTCTTTGAATCATGGATTGATCCTGCGGGGTCCATGTGTCGCTTGATGCGACAGGACCGTGAGAATTCCAAACAGTGGATTTATTTCATCACGGGTGATGAGCGCCTCCAACGCGTAGAGTGCTCCCCCTTGCGCGTCTTTCAGGAGTTGTGCGCACTGTGTGGACTTAAAGAATGATAGAGATCCCTACGGTAGGATGTATCTATCCTCTACTTCTCCTACGAGCCATGTCTTTGACGAGTCGTCACCGTTTGATAAAAATACTGCATGGTCAGTCATTTGATGGTAAAATGGAGTGGACATGAGGGAGATTTTCATGATGTTGTTCTGTGATCCTTGAAGGGTGACGGAACATCGTCTTTGTTTTATGTAGCGCGTTGTGGCGCGCCACCTTTTTTATAGGAAAGGGACAAGATGGCAGCGGCACACGCAGCAGACACGGTAGGGGCCACAGAGGAATCGGATCAAAAGCAGATCTCGATTGCTGTCCAACAAGGGCAAAAACGGCGCGTCATGAAAGGCATGACGTATCAGGTAGAGGAAAAGCACGGCTATTTGTATCTTGTCCGAACGCGTGAATTCAAGGCGCTGAACCGCCCCATTTATAAGGTCGGTCGCACGTCCCAGTGTCCTGATACACGTATCACGCGTCTTCACAAGTATACAAAGGGATCAGAGATCTATCTCATTCTACAGTGTCATGTGGAGGACGTTAGTCTGATCGAAAAAGAGATTTTGGAGCGCTTCTGTCACCAATGGGATCCAGGTCCTGATGGCTCGGAGGATTTTATCATTCCTACTCTGAACGAACTCATGGAGGCCAAACAGATCATCATGGACATCATTCGGCGATATGAAGAGCGGCGCATCGCAGCGTACCTTTGATCTAAAGAGTGACACCGTGTCTTCCTCCCAGTAAGAAAAGCAATGGTGGTTCCCCTATGTGTCGTCATTGCCCGATACAAAGAGGATGTCTCTTGGGCCGACGGCATCGTGGATGCGGTGATCTATCATAAATCCGATACATCATGTGTCTCCCCACATCCTGTGGTGCCTCTGGCCAATGTGGGGCGAGAAGGTCATACCTATGCGTATCACATTCTGACCCATTATGATGTGTTGGACGATTATACGGTCTTTCTTCAAGGCTATCCCTTTGATCATTCTCCTCGATTGGAGCAACAGCTTCACGAGATTCGTGATCGAATCGCACAGGGCACCCAGGAGGACTTTCAGTATCTCTCCTCGCGTGTGCTGTTTTCGAACCTCTCACGGTGCCCGTATGACGTCACGCTGGAGATGGGGTCCGTCTATGAGAGGGTCTTTGGACGCACGAGAAAAGAAGGGCACCCCTTTGTCTTTGGCGCGGGTGCCCAATTTGTCGTCTCCCGTGCGGCCCTCCAGTCGCGCCCTCGCTCGTTTTATCAGAATCTCTGCGAGGTGCTGGGTGGCGAGGTCAATCCTGTGGAGGGGTTCAGTGTGGAACGGTTTTGGCAGATGATCTTTACGCATTCCGAGTAGTCGTGGTCGGCAGAGCCGAGCCCTCCTACAACGCCGACGGATTCGGCGGAGTAGTCGTGGTCGGCAGAGCCGAGCCCTCCTACAACGCCGACGGATTCGGCGGAGTAGTCGTGGTCGGCAGAGCCGAGCCCTCCTACAACGCCGACGGATTCGGCGGAGTAGTCGTGGTCGCGTGAGTCGCAAGAAACGCATCCGTACTATTCAGTGCCGCCTCAATCGCCGCATCCATGTTATAGTATTTGTAGTGTGCCAAACGTCCCACAAAGTAGACTCCTTGTGCCTCATCGTTTGTCGCCCATTCCTGATACTGTTGGTAGAGCGCCTGATTCGCCTTCGTCGGAACAGGGTAATAGGGATCACCCTGCGCCGTGGTATACTCCTTCACAATGGTGGTGCGTCCTGGAGCGACCTGATTCAGAAAATGCTTGTATTCCACCACACGCGTATAGGGCACGGATAGAAGTGGATGATTCACGACTGAGTTGGTTTGATACTGATCGATCGGAAGATGCTCCGTTTCAAATCGAATGCTGCGATATTCCAAGGGAGGATAGTTGCGCGATCGATAGTATAGATCGATGGGTCCTGTATAAAACAGAAACGTGGCCTCCTTGCGCATGTCTTCCGTGTAGGGTGTATTCAGTTGGACGGTAATGTTCGGATGATCCAACAGCGCTTCAAAAAAGGCCGTGTAGCCGTTGGTAGGAAGGGCTTGATAGGGATCCGAAAAATAGTAGGGATTGTCATCGGTTCGCACGGGGATTCGTTCGAGCACACTCGGATCGAGCTCGGATGGATCTTTATCCCATTGTTTCATCGTATACGATTGGAACAAATAGCGATAGAGCACGGGACCGACGCGGCTCAGGGCGACCATCTCACTGTTTTGGGGCGCAGAGGTGGCATAGGGGGAGGTCTGTGTGGCCAACCATTCTTTCATGAGGGGCTCTGTGGTCACCGTGGGATCACACAGACGGCGAACGGTTTCTTGGTTCACGGGGACAGGAACATAAATGCCCTGAACGTCTGCGATCACTTGATGCTTCCACGGTGTCCACTCCGAAAAACGCTGAACATAGGCCCAGACACGCTCGGACGACGTGTGAAACAGATGGGCGCCATATTGATTCACACGGATTCCATGTTCGTTCACATAATCATAACAGTTTCCACCAATGTGGTCTCGCTGATCGATCACACGAACAAGATAGCCCTGTTCGGCCAATTGACGGGCCACGGTGGCTCCTGAGAGGCCTGCGCCGACGACAAGGACATTCATATGTGGCTTTCTTCTTCTACGAGGGAGGGATTTAGACTCGGTATCGGATCACGGGCAAGCGATTCATATTCGCGTTGGACGGCGACAGGATCATTCAAATAGTGCCCATTCATTCCTCGAGAGCGACTATGCTCATTTCGTGCGTATCGTCGGTGGTGTTTCTCTAGCAGATAGGGGAGACCGAGATAATTCATATGCTTGAGAAGATACGTGCGCGTGCTATAGACGATGGTGCCGACAGGATCGCATGTATGCGACCCCCACCCAAATCGAATGTCTACCTCGGGAATCTTAAAGAGGACGCGCTTCGAGAAATGTTCATCCAGAAACCCGTGGCGAAGATCGGCAAGGGTCGCATATGTCATATCCTGAAGGGTGGCCACCTGACTATCTCCTACGATCTGAAAGCCCTGGGTGGTAAGAATGGTTGTCCCTTTGCGGTCTTCTTCTTCCAGCTCCTTCTCTGTGATCATGAGCCATTCATCCATGTCGGCCATGATGATCCATCCGTCCTTCGCCTGCTTCCAGATATTGTTTCGCACATCTCTCATAATGGCCTCCTGTTGTTGATGTCCTGAAGAGAAAAAGGTGACATCGGCTCGATGGGCCACGGCGATCGAAACGGACCGATCGGTGCTCCCATTGTCTACGATCACAATGGAACACGTGGGAAACTGGGTTCGATAATGAGCGATCGTGTGGGCAATCAGCGCCTCTTCATTGAAACAGAGGAGAAAAATCGTGATCTTCATACTGCGTCTTTCTACAGATCCTGAGTGGGGCTTTATGTGTCATCGTCTATAAAAATAAAGGGCAATGAGGGGGCAAGACGGGGGCGATGAGGGCCTTTTATGTCTTCGAGCGCCATTGCTCTTTACACACCATACAGTTATAAAGAAACTTGAGATTCACAGGATCATACTTCAGGTATAATACATCACGTTCCTTTGCCCCCGTGTTGCTTTCGCACGCATCATTGGGGCATTTAATGCTTGTTACGTGGGGTAAGGTCGGATCAAATGCCGTGAATTCATTGAGAAGGATACGATACCCTTCCGAGGTCTTCTCCTTGAGATCAATCTCCAGAATAAGTCCTCCCTTCTTGTCCTCCTCCTGATACCCGCAATTCTTACACAATCGCATCAATTTATCTTCCTCTTGATGGAGATACAAGAAATAGGAGCAGACCTTACAGAAGTCAGACGGTTTCATGATTGGTTCTACTATCTACTAGATTGAATCCCGCTTCAATTTTATACGCCGTCGGGAGATAAACCAACCGCGCTCCCCGCGATCCTAGAGTCCGACACGACGCAGCGGCTCAGGGCCCCGTAAAAATTGATAGACCCAAAAAGGGATGGCGAGTGGTGTAACCACAATGTTTTCAAACGATCGCTTTCTCGAGAGCGGGCTCGGCCTGTTTCTCGACTCCCACCGAGTCACGGAGAAAGGGGATCCCTGTTCCTTCACAGGAATGGGCACGATGAGAGGCAAGTTCATGGTGAAGGATGATGACTATCCCTACTTTCTTGACCTCCTCCACGAATACCTGTTTACGCAGCAGCGTCGTCCTTTGAATCTGGTCGAGCAGCGTCGCTGTGATCTTCAGACGCCGATTCTGATTGATCTCGACTTCAAATACCCGATTGAGCGGGCCATTCAACGCCAATTTGAAATCTCCCATGTTCATGCGTTTCTCCACGAATACGTCAGCAATCTGACCCACTTTTATGATCTATCGGACCACCGTCCCCTCCGCTTCTTCATTACGATGCGCCCTGCGCCTTATGAAGACAAAAAGATGAGCGCTCTTCAACGTGCCATCAAGGACGGCGTTCACATCCAGTGCCCGGATCTGGTGCTGACCTCCGAGCATCAACAGGTTCTCCGTCATCGAAGTCTGGAACTCAAGCAGCTTGCGTCTGCCTTCCAGAACACGGGCTACATCAATGCTGAAAAGGACATCTTTGACGAGGCGATCGTAAAGAAGAATGGATGGTTCTTCTATGGAGAGTCCAAACCCGACATCCCCGCGTATTCCGTGGTATCCGTCTATGTCTATGATCCGCGCACACAGACGTTTGAGGAAGAAGACGCCTCCCAGTATTCTACGCGCGCCTTAGTGGAACTACTGTCCATTCGCTACCAAGTTCGTATTACTCCCCTTACGATGGAGGAGAAAACGCAAGAGGAATGGAAAGAGCGTCTGGACTACTGCTGTGGTCGCAAAGTCGTGACGGCGGTAGAAGAGTCCGAACCTGAACCGGTGGGGTCGTCCGCACCTCCCTCTCGTGGAACGGAACAGTATGTCCAGGATCGGGTGGATTTGGCGCGTCAGTTGGCGCGAGAGTGCCTGTCTGCCGATCGCGTGAGCTCCTATCAGGGCTGGATGGAAGTCGGATGGTGTCTTCACAACATTGATGAGTCCGACGAGATGTTTCAGGTATGGATGGATGTCAGTGCGAAGTCTCCCAAGGCAGGAGAGAACAACACAGCGGCACTTCTTCGCGATTGGAAACGTGGATGGTCGCGGTCCAGTTCGGAACGGTGCTTTACGATTCGCTCCCTTCACATGTGGGCGAAAGCCGACAGCCCCAAGCGCTACCGTCAGATCATGAATACGAGCTTCGTGAACTTTGTGGAAAGTGAGGTGGATGCGACCCACACGCACATCGCCCGTCTTATGAAACGAATGTATGAACACTCCTACTGCGCCTCGGTGGATTCACGCAAAGTGGAATGGTATGAATTTACGGGATGCTACTGGAAAAAGCTCCCCCAGGGCATTGAGCTCCGTAACAAAATGACGTCGGATGTGGCGGATGTCATCATCGAGGCGCGGCGCACCATTCGTGATCGCCTCATTCAGGCCAACATGGATCATGCGTTTGTAGAGAGTCGAATGAAAAAAATGATCAAGATTGAGCAATCCCTCTATCAATCGGGATTCAAGGATGCCGTCATGAAAGATTGCGTGGGCATCTTCTATGAAGAGGACTTTGCCCTCAAACTCAATGCGAATCCGTATCTCATCGGATTCACGAACGGCGTCCTGGATTTACATGCGGTGCGCAAGAAGGCAGCGAGTGCCGCGTCGGATGGAGGAAACGAGTTCTATGTTCAGTTCCGAAAGGCAGAGCCGTCAGACTTTGTGACCTTCTTGGCGGGTCGCTATGCGACAAAGAACTGTGAGCCGATGGAGTATATTGAATACGATCCTCATGATCCAGAACAGGCGCGAACGCATCGGGAGATTGACGACTTTATGGAGAAAGTATTTCCGAGACCCGAACTGCGACAGTATATGTGGCGAAAACTGGCCTCTTGTCTGGAGGGTTCCAACAAAGAGCAGACCTATGAAACATGGATCGGTGTGGGAGGCAATGGAAAGTCCAAGTTGGTCGATCTCATGTCGATGGTGCTCGGTGACTATGCGTCCTCCCTTCAATCCACGGCCATGACCCGCAAGCGCCCTGATTCGGGCGCGGCCAATCCCGATATCATGGCGATCCGCAACAAGCGCTTCATTTACATGGCAGAACCCGACGATCGTGAGCCACTCAATACATCGCGCATGAAACAATTTACGGGTGAGGATGACGTCGAGGCGCGTGGTCTCTTTGAAGACCAGACGAAATTCAAGATCACGGGCAAGATCTTTATGTTGTGTAACGCATTTCCTGCGATTCACACGATGGACCGTGGAACCTGGCGACGTGTCCGCGCCATTCCGTTTGAGTCCAAGTTCGTGGATCCTGAGACGGAGGAGGTCAAGCCCGCCGAAAACATCTATGCGCGCGACAATGAATTGGATGCGAAACTCCAGCGGTGGCGAACGCTGTTCATGTCTCGTCTTGTCCACATCTACCGCACACAATATCTTCCCCACGGACTGGGAAAGGTTCCCTCGATTGTGACGCAGGAGTCCAACAAATACCAGGAGTCCTTTGATTCCCTTGCGAAGTTCATTCATGCTCGTATCCGTGAGGTCAAGATGGGGGGTCACACGGCGATCATGGCGGATTTATGGCTGTCCTACCGATCATGGTTCGGAGAAAATGCGGGGTCGGGTCGGAAACTGACACAGACGGAACTGTATAAACGGTTGTCGGATAAATATGGCGAGCCATCCGACAAACGAACCTTCAAGCAAATGATTGTCTTTCAAAGCGACGCAGAAGTGGATGCGTATGAAAAGGAGATCATGGATGCCAAGGCGGGGCCCAAAGAGGGCATGGAATCGCGGATGGAAATCAAGGGTCTCTAACACACGTAATAGAGCACCATAAAGGCAAAAAGGGAGACAAAGAACGCGCCCACCACCGCCTCAAGGAGGCCCTTCACGATAAACGGAGAGCGAATCACATACCAATACATGGCCATGACAAGCATGAACAGATAAGAGAGAAGCAGAATGGCGACCGTATGATCCTCTATGACGCGAAGGACTGTTTTTGTTTCTTTGATGGGGTTGGTATCCGAAAAGTCGCGGTTGCTTGCGTGAACGAGGCGTTCCTTTTCTAGAATGTCGTCGTAGATCTTTTTCTTTTTGGATTCCAGATCGTCGAGTTGCTCTTGAACATAGGAGGCGATTTGCTTGCCTCCTGATTGACGAACCATGTTGTCTCCTAGCGTAAGAGCGTCTGTGATTTGTGATCGGAGAGTCGTAATGTCTTCACGGACTACATCATCGACGGTTGCCATTCCTACTACGGTCTCCTCTTTTCGTATCTTCTTTTTCTCTTCTTATGAGGCCTGCGTTCCCTGGGTCTGCTGCGCCTGGGTCTGCTGCGCCTGGGTCTGCTGCGCCTGTTGAGCCTGTGGCATCGTCGGGCACAGGGACAGCTGAAGAGCGCCCACATTCTTCGGACGATTCTCACGATTCCAATAGCGTTGATCGCGGACATGATTGGTGTATTGAGAGCGGTTGATGACAATGAACACAAAGATGATAACGATTGGCACGGCGTAGATCGATGCGGTGTAGCCATTCATGATTCCCATTCGCCACAAGACCGTAAGAAGCAAGAGGGAGGACAGCGCAATAAACAGAGAGGACATCACAAAGAGTGTGTCTTTTTTATTCTGAACCGTCCATTCATTCATTTCATACCGTCGTTTGGTCGTCTCTGCATCGTGAATGCGATCGTCCATGTCTAGAACATCAACAGAAATTCTACTCTTCCGCGGCCTTATAGACATAGACGAGTAGACCAAGAGCAACAACATTGAGAAAGGTATAGAGATGAAGAAGGCGATCCGAATAGCGCTTCTTCTCTTCCGAATAGCGCACCATTTGTTTGTAGAGTGCGGCGGGTGCCTGATTCGAACGAATCACCTTTTGTTGTGCCTCTAGTTTTCCCTGTTGTGCCTGGAGATCATGGGAGAAGGTCGCCATGGCGGGATCCACGGGCTGAGAGGCGTCTTGCCGTGCCTTCATGATGCCCTGAACCGTTTGAATAAAATCCATGAGCTGTTGATGGAGATGTTGAGCATGTGTCACATAAAAGGTGGATCGCGGAGGAAGGGATTTCAACGCATCGGGAGCGGTCTCTTGACGAAGACTTTCTACGATCTTTTCAATGGCATAGGTGTATCTCGCATAATAAAAACAATACTCGGAGACCATGTCTTCTACCGAGATCGGCGCGTTGGCAGAAGGGGCACCTGATGTTCCATTCGTAGGCTTGATCGGCTTCGAAAAGGATGCAATGGTGGCGGAGAGGGCATCAGGGCGGAGTAGCCCATACACGGTGCGATCTGTCGTGCCATAAGGGACACTCGGAAGAATCGTATGACCCGACTCATGATAATAGGTTTGCGTCAAATCAGAATCCGTAAGATTAGTAACAGATGGACAGGACATTCTACTAGTCTTTATAAAATCCCTCCTAATGTAAGGGCGATCACGACAACGGCTACGATGAGCAAGAAGATTCCTAGGTAGGTAGGGAGTGGATCATATTGCGCAAACGACTGAACCCAGAACGATCCCACAGCCTCCTCGGTGACAAGAGTGGGATGAATCATTTGAAAGACATAGATGCTGATTCCAATACATAACACAGACAGGATGAGTAAATAGGGAATTCGTTCGCGGCGAAGAGGGCGATCCAAGAGAAAGAGCTGATGGGAGGTCACACGACGGTCCTGAGACCGGAGCAACCGATCTCGTGCGAGGGCCGTGTCCACTTCTTCTTTTTTTGCCTGTTGAACCTTTTCTAGCTGAAGGACTTTCTGTTGAAGCTCTCCATGATTCTGGAGAGAGGTGGTCACATCATGCTGAGAGGACTCAAGGGCAACGGCCAACATAATATCCTTGTAGAGCTCTTTGTATTTCTCACGCTGATCCGTAAAGGATCCTGTCTCTTGTGCGAGAGCATCAAAACGACTTTGAAAGGCGGCGCGTTTGTCTGCCCACTCGGTCATACTCCTACCCTCTCTCTAGGATTACCTGGGACTCTCCATGGAGTGGGGACTCTCTGTGGAATGGGGAATCTCTTATGTCATAAAAAATAGAGGATCTTTATGGGGGGCACTTCGCACAAGGCTCGCAGTCCCCATACCCCCTTCCATAAGAGAGAAGATGACATCCTCTCTCTTATGAATAGGGCACCCTATGCGTTTTTAAGGGGTACACACTCTGTGCGATACCTTACACGCATAGCAGAACATTGTGTGCCCTAAGGCGCACATACTCTGTATACAATCGACTCTCCCGAAGAAGAACTCGGACGAGTGATTTTCACAATATCACCAGGAACCGCTCCAATACAACGAGCGATCGGGTCCACATGAAACTTGATTTCAGGAAACTTTGATTTGGACGTAATCAACAGGGACGCCATGAGCTCTTTGTGCTGGTCTTCGGGGACAATCTCATGTTTAGGGACCAATATGTGATTCAGCGGATTGATCACAAGCATATAGATGCTAAAGAAGGACACCCGCAATTTGCGACGCTGTTTCTCTCCTGATGCGGAAGGCTCTTCCTTTAGTTTCATATACTGCTTTAGCGCAATGCTATGGTTTGCATCTGTCACCGAGGCAATCATCATCACAATCACTTCGGTATTTTCACTGTCTTCATCGGAAATGTCGTCAAAATAGGTAGGTTTAGGACGGTTGGTCGTGGAGTAACGCACCTCACAAATCTGCGTCGGATTGTCTCGTTTCGATGTGCGAAAGTGTAATCCTGGAAGACTCGTGGAGGCAGCGGTGGCTTCGGCCGGAGAGAAGCGACGGTAGGCGTCCACATCATAGCCACGCGCATCCAATAGATCCAGTAACGTCAGCCGACTGCGATAGAGATTGTCAATGAACACGAAATTATCCGCCATGTCTGTCTGTATGGTATCTGAATGGTGGGCCGTCAATTTTATTTCTTATTCTAATTTCGTAACGGTGATCGCTCCCACCATGGGCTGCGTGGAAGGCATAGACGGCATCGAAGGGCCCATAGACGGCATGGAAGACCCTTCAAAGGATTCCGCCGTTCGTCTACGACGCCCACCCGATGGCGCATTCATCACAAGACCATCTTGTGCCATCGCACGTTCACTGGTGTCTACTGCCATCACGGGCATGATGGCGCTCGGCAGTTGTATCCCGCCCATTTGTTGCGCTTGTACTTGCGTCTGAATGGGTACTTGTGTCTGGATGGGCACTTGTGTCTGGATGGGCACTTGCGTATCGATCGGCACTTGTGTCTGGATCGGCTGGCCCATCGAAACCATTTGTGGACCCATCTGCGGACCCATCTGCGGACCCATCTGCGGACCCATCGGCTGGCCCATCGAAACCATTTGTGGAACCATCGGGGGACCCATGGGCTGTGGAGCCATGGAAACCATCTGTGGGCCTATCGGCGGTGGAGCCATGGAAATCATCTGCGGACCCATGGGTTGTGGAGCCATCTCCAGTTGAATCGGAATCTCCTCCTCTTGAATGGCCATGTCCTCTTCTTCTGAGAGCTGTTGAACCGAAGCACCCATAGACCGTAATTGCTCCAACGTCATGGTCACCTTTGGAGCCTCCTCTCGGTAGACGGGGACAACGGTTTCGGGCAAGAGCAACCGCGGTAATTCCTTGACCGCCTCCGTCGCATTCTCCGATAATTCCAAGGGGCGCAATTGTTGAACCCCGCTCGTCGTGATGTATCGCATACTGAGATTCAAATATCCCTCTTGCTCTTGTGTCAATAGCTTTGTGGAATATGGCATCTGAACCTGAACAATCTTGGATTTTGGACGTCCTAGTGGAGGCAGAAGCTCTAAATTATGAATCGTATCTCCCATATACTTCACAGGACCATCGCACATTGGACACAGAGACAGTTTTAGTTTCTTGTTGTCAATCGGAAAGGTGCCGCACGCCACACACAGCGCCACGGTTGCGCCATCGGAACGCTCCATAAACGACTCTTTCACAAAAGACATTCCCGCATGGGCAATGATCGCATCACGATCCATCTCACCGATCTTCAATCCACCCTGTGCGCCACGACCACCTGTTGGCTGATGCGTCAACATCTCTCTTCGTCCCTGACCGCGCGCCTGCCACTTGTCCTCTACCATATGCTTCAATCGCATGCCATAGACGGGCCCAATAAAGATCGCCATGGGGATCTGTTCTCCTGTTGCGCCATTATACATCACTTCATTTCCATACTTTTCGAATCCCATGTGTTCCAACACGCCTCCAATGGCCTCTTGGGGTGAACCATCATTCATAAATGACGTTCCATCGCCAATGGCGCCCGCGAGGGCCGCTGTTTTCCCCAGAAGCTGTTCCAAGTTTTGTGCGATGGTCATACGAGAGGGAATCGCATGAGGATTCATGATCATATCAGGAACAATACCTGATTCTGTGCGAGGCATGTCGTGACCTCGTAGGCGGGCACCAATCGTGCCTTTCTGGCCATGGCGATTTGAGTTTCCTGTCCAATAGGAGGTTGTCTCTCCTTTGCGACGCACCAGAAAAATGTGCTCAGGGACCGTCAAACAATACACCTTATCTCCTTTCTGATTGGTAGAATCATGGGTGACATTGGTAATAAGAAGCAATTGTCCATGTTCATCAATAAGATGATACTGTAACGAATCTACATAGAAGTCTTTACACGCATAATGCTTGTATAAGAGAGATGCCTTGATTTTTTGTGGAGCTCCCTCTTTTTCCTGAACATAGACATCATGATATCCAGTAACATAATGAGACGCGGTCGCTGTTTCAATCAAATACATGTCACCTGTGTGGTCAAATGTGATGAGATCGGTCGGATGAACCCACTCCATGCTCTGACCATGTCGCTGGGCTACTTTATCCTCCATGGTCACGGACGCAATCGACTTCCATCCTGTGGTGGTCAATACATCATGATCATCTGTCATACAGAATTTGTCGCCTAATTCAGGGATGCGATCCTGAACGACACGAATCTTCACCAGACGCAGGCCCTTGTTGTTCACCATGACGGCAACACGCTCCACTCGACCCTTTGTCCATACTTGAGGCGTGACCGAGGCATCTCGTATGCCACCCTGAGTCGTGAGATAGGCACCCACAAGAACTGTCGTTTCATCCACATAGGCGCCCTCTTTGATGATGCCATTTTCCTCTAGCTTGGAGTAATCCAGACCAGGGCGGAGGTCTCGCCACTCCGCAATCTTCGCAGGATGGCCAAATCGCACCTGGGTTTTCGCCTTCTCATCATCCTCTTCGAAGGCTTCATAGGAGCGAAAGGCCATCGAGCGAAACATGCCGCGCTGAATGGCGTCATCATTGATCACAATACCGTCTTCTTGATTGTATCCTGACCAACACGCAATGGCCAAAATACAGTTCATTCCATAGGCCATCTTTCCCTCTCCCACATACTGCTGGTAGAGCGTGCGTGTGAGTGGCATCTCTCCATAGCATAAGACGTGAGCGGTGTTGTCGAATCGATTGCGCCAATTCGTCGCATAAATGGATAGACCCTGTTTCGACTGCGAACACGATAACTGATTGCGCGGAGACTGATTGTGAGGCGCAAACGGAATCAGTGATGTCATCATGCTCATGATCGTAGACGGGTGAACCTCCATGTGCGTC
>Ga0316225_1002591_pt1 | contig 14883 bp, 15 predicted proteins | sample TBH18015metaG_FD_206010 | JGI IMG/M metagenome (GOLD analysis project Ga0316225, IMG submission 206010) | Freshwater microbial communities from Trout Bog Lake, Wisconsin, USA - TBH18015 | ecosystem: Environmental > Aquatic > Freshwater > Lake > Hypolimnion/Profundal zone | place: USA: Wisconsin... | reverse complement strand
GCCACAGGCCACACGACGCTCGCAAGGAGGGTGTCCCCTCCTTGACCTCCCATGAAAACCCGCCGCCAGCACGTTTTGAAAATCCGCCTTTCCGACTCGGAGCGGGCGCATTTCCAAAGCGTGTTCCCACGGCGGGCGCTCGGAACTTCGTTGCGGGCGCTTGCGCTCGGTCAGCCGTTGCCACGGCGTAACGAAGTTGCCGACAGTAAGCGCGATGTCACGCGGCACCTCGCGCGCATCGGAAACAACCTGAACCAGATCGCGCACGGCTTCAATCGCGCCGCCCTGACCGGCGAGCGGATTGACGCCGTGAGAATCGCGGTCGAGTTGGCCGCCATCCGCGCGGCGATGGAGGCGTTATGGTGATCAAGATGCTCGGCGGCAAACGCGCTTCCATTCGTTACCAGTTGCAGAACCCGACCGCGCGTGTCTTGCGCGGCGATCCGGCTATCACGCAACGGTTGATTGACCAGTCGAAATTCTCGCAGAGATACTGCGGCATCGTCTTGAGCTTCGAGGAAAACATCACGGATGCAACGGCAACGGCCATCCTTGATGACTTCCGCAATCTTTTGTGCGGTGGACTTGAAAAAGATGCGTTGGATGTGTTGGTCGTCGGCCATACCGACAAGGTTCATCCGACGACCAAGGCCGTCCGGCCTGACTACCACATCACCGCCGTTGAAACCGATTTACACACCGGCAAGCACGTCACCATTTATCACCACCGCCGCGACCACGATTTATTTTACGCATGGGAGCGCATGACCAACATCAAATACGGCTTGAGCCGCCCCGACGACCCCGCGCGGCGGCGCACGATCAACATCGGCAAAAAACTCGGCCAGAGCCGGAAGGATTTGCTCGCCGAAGTGGACGCGGCGGTTTGCGGCGAGGTGAAGGCCGGGCGCATCGCCGACCGCGCCGATGTTGTCCGGTTTCTTGAGCAGGCCGGATTCACCGTGCCGCGTCAGGGCGACAATTATCTCACGATTGCCGACCACGAAGGCAATCGGACGCGGTTGAAAGGATTATTTTATGAACGCGAATTCAGTCGCCAGCGACTTGAAGCTGGCCCAACAGCAGCGGGAACAGGAGGCGCGGACGAACTCCGAACGGCAACAGACCGAGTGGCAGAATTATTTGCGCGCCGAGTCGCAACTTTTCAAAAACTTTATCGCCGGGGCGGAAAGCCGGTGTCGGAGGTTGATGCTGCTGGCGCTGGCGGTGTTGCTGGCATCGGCCTTGATGTTGACGGCGGCATGGCGCACGGCGCGGGCGGAGTCGCAGCTTCACCAGTTGCAGACGGAGATCATGCAGAGCGAGGACAAGCTGGCGAAGTTGCGCGCCGCGCAATACGTCCCCGTCGGCCAGCCCGTCCGCACCCAGGGCAGAACTTTTATAGAAATCGAAAACGCGGAGTGATTTATGAAAAACGATCATCAGCCAGAATTAACGCAGATGTTGTTGCGCACATTGGAAGAATTGTTGCGCGATCACGAACGGCAACAGCAGGAACAACGACAATTTTTCGCGCAGCAGCAGCGGCAATGGGAACAGCAGGTGGCGGACTTGCGGCGGCAGTTGGAGGCTTTGTCGGCATCGTTGCAGCCGTTGACCGCGCAACTCGATTTTGTCAGTTCCCTTTACAGTTCCTTGCCCAAGTCCTGATTCACGAAATCCAGCGGCGGCAATCTTCACCACATCCCGCCCAGCCAATCATGCCGCCGCCAAGATTCACGCCGCCAGCCATCAAATGATCTTGTCAGGGATTGGCCAGCAGCTTGTCATAGTCCGCCCGGAAACTTCGATAGCACTGCACCGCCCGCTTTTCCCAATCCCGCCCAAGCGCATCCGGGTATGGCTGGCAAAATGTTTTGTCAAGGTGTGTGGCAAACAAGCCTCTCACCTGTTTTTGGACTGCGGCGCTTTTTATGCCAAGACACGCTGCCGTCATCCGGCTGACGGTCATCGCGTAGCGTTCCATCGACACAATCTTGCCGGTGTTCCTCCGCGTATAGACGGCAGGTTTACCGGTGATTTCGTCGGCATAGGCGACGACCGTATCCGAATCAATCATCACCAGCCTTTTGTCCGGCGTGAACAAGTAGTTTGAATCCCGGATGTCCCAAAAGGCCGTGCCGACCGCCCACAGCGGAATGACGATTTGACCGAATAGGTCATCCAGCATTTTCAAAACATCACCCCGCTCGATTTTGCCTTTAAGCATATCTTCCAGCGTTTCACCCTCGATCCATTCTTGAATGAGGAAGTCGTAAGCCGCGCCATCGGCGGCCACTTCGTTTCCGGCGTGAAATACCTCTTGGACATATTCACTTGGCAGGCCGGGCAAATGTTTTCTTAACTCATTGTGAAACTTGACCAACCGGGGTGATTCCTTGCGCGTGTCCTCGTTGGTCTTGAAAATTTTCAGCGCCAACTTTTTCCCCAGCTCGGAATACTTGTGCCGGATGTCCGGGTTGATGCTGATCACCGTTGCCGCAAACCGTCCGGGCGGATGCGCAACGCCCCAGCAAGTTTTGGCATCCGCCTTTGAGAGTCCCAAAATTTTCACGCCCAGCCGTTCAATGATTTCCTTTTCCAAAGGAATCATTCGCGTTTGGTTGACTTCCATCCACCGGTAACGGTCGTAATAATCACGCCAGTTCAGCTTGAGCTTGGGCACGATGTTGGTCGGGTCTATGCCTTGCAGCAAAAACGCAATGACCATGCCGTGACCAAAGGAATGTTCCGCGCGCACGCAATCTTCCGGTGTCATTGGCGTCCGCAGCGACGCCCAATCGTAGCCGTCACGGTCAAAAATTCTCAAATCGCAGCCCGGCTTGCCATCTCGGCTGGAATACGCTTCCCGCAGCAGCTTGAAGCCGCGCATTTTTACGACCTGTTCCCCGTAAAGCGTGGCGTAGATATGTTGTCGGGCTTGGACGGAGTCCAAAATCTTCCCGCCCCAATACCAGAACGCAATTTTTGAACCCTTTGGGAACGGATGCCGAACCGTCATCTTGGGCGATTTGCCTTTGGCCGGCTTGACATCAAATTCCGGGTGATCATACCGATAGCAGGGATTGTTGTAGGCCGCATCCCGCCAGGCAAACCAAGCCTCGGATGGAAACGGTTTGCCATCCGCATCGGTGGTAATGAATCGTTTGCTGACATCTTCCAGCTTGCCGGTTTCTTCGTTGATGATTTCCCGATAGACTTTGGAAAATTGCCAAGCGACCTCGATGCTAACTGCCGTCACAGTTCCCCATTTACCACCGCGTTTCTCGCGGTAGCAACCCACCGGGCCAAGCAGCATCGGTGACAATTCACGGAAAAATGGATCGGTGCTCTCACTGGTGACGTTGGCGCAAAAGGGTTCGCTTCCAGTGATGGCTTTTCGCTCGGCAGTCCACTTTTCAAAATCTGTCCAATAGCATCGCTCTCCATCCGGCACGTCCTTTTCATTCATTCGCCCATATAGATGAATTTGCGGGTGCGGATTCTTCGCCGGGCGGTGCGGATTAACAAAGGCGGCTAAATTCAATTCCGGTTCCGGCACGATGGTCTTGTCAGTCGCGGCCTTTTCCAGTAAGCGCACGACTTCTTCTTTGTTGTTCCCGGCGGCGAACGCTTTCAAAATTTCGATCCAGCCCAGGAAATCCTTCAAATCAATTTTTATGTTTTCAGGTGGTGCTGGCTTGGTTTTCGCCGTGAGGGGTGCAATTACCGCCGCTGCTTCCCGAATCGCCTCCGCGTTGAGCGCCATTTCCCCCTTGTTTTTTAATACCAATTTTAATACTTCCAGACGCTTTTCAGGCTGCTTGATACGCGCCAGTTCGCGCGCCTGAGCTTCGTTCTGGGGCACCAAAATTTCTCCAATTGGAGACTTTTGCCCGGCTTTACCATCGGCTCCTTGCAGTTTTTGGAGATCGGCGATGACTTTCGCCGACGCAAGCATCCGGTAGCTATGCGCCCGCCCGAAGTCAAATTTCACCCGGCAATACGTTTCAAAATCGCCATATTCTACAAACAGCTTCTCATCCTTGATTTTTTTTAGCGCCAGCACAACATCCACGAACTGTTGCAGGTTGGCCTCAATTACAGCCTCGCATTCAGCCAGCAATACCTTTTTGTCACCGTCGAGCTTTCCTTTTTCTTTTACCGGCGGCAGCACTTCCAATTTGCTGCTGCGAATCGGGGAGCCGTGCTTGCCGTTCACCGGCAAAGCCGAACGGCCGTTCGTTGAATTATTTTTGCGCCGGGCAGATGCCCGCAGTTTGGACTCTTGAATTGTTTTCATGGTGGCAGCGGATAGGCACAACCCGCTGTCGTATAAGCATTTTTTAAGCCGAATGGCAACCCCAGATCGCCCGCTTGTCTTCTTTCGGTTTCGCGATTCGGCGGCGCAGCTTTGCCCCTCCTCAAGACAACAGTCCTCCTGTTTTCAGGACAATCCGTTGACGGCCGTTAAAATTTCGGCTGAATCCTACTTATCAAGGATTGGACAGCCGGAAGAACAAATTCCCTGTTGGCGAGGTGAGGGTGATGCTGTTCGTGCCGTTCGCCGTGGTGATGCTGTAGCCGCTGGTCGCCCAATTGTTGACCGACGCGAGGTTCGCGCTTTGCTGCAAGGTATAGCTGCCGGTGTTCGGCCATGACACGGTGACGGTGCTGCCGGCATGGGTGATGATGAGATTGGGCAAGCCCGCCGTTTGCACCACGTTGATGAGACTCCAATAGCCGCCGCTCACGGAATACTGGCCGGAACTCATGGCCATGCTGGCGTCTGGCTGGCCGATGGTGCCGCTCACGGAATACTGCCCGTTGGTGCTGGTGCCGCCGCCGCCGGCGATCTTATGCCAGTCCACGGAGTAGCTTTGGGCGTGAAGTGTGGGCAATGCCAGCAGCAAGCCTGCAAGTATCAGGCAAAGTGTTTGGATTCTATTTTTCATATTTTTAATAAATTCCAGTTAAGCTGCAAATCGTCACCGGGGCGTTCGCAGACTGCCTGCTACCGGCCCCGATGATTCCTGTTTATTCGTTCCCCGAAATGGACCGCCGGGAAACAGGCTGCGTCCGGTGGGCTTTCGCTCGGGACACTGCGGAAGTCCGTGGACTCGCGCATTCCGCCCGCTCGAAGCGGACAGGTGTTGCCACCCGCCCCCTCCCGAATCCCCCTCACACAACGGAACCCGATATTGTTGTTGGCGTTGTTCGGGTTGTTGTTGTTGCGATTGGCGCAACGCGCGTTGTTGGCGTTGTTGTTCCAATTGCCGCCGCGCAACACACGGTTGCTCACGTTCCGGTCGCACCCAAAGCATATTTTAATTCCTGTTTTATTTTTTCAACTAGCGCGCCGCAATCGGCCTGCTCCGCGTGTCCCCGCCAACTGTTCCAGCGGCACAGCAAAGCGTCCTTGCTGATTTGACGGCTTTGGTATTGGCGCACATTCCAGCGCAACCGCCGCCGGGCATCCGCCACGTTTTGACGGCATAACCGCCGCCGCCCCGGCCAGATTCGTTGCCCCAAAAAAGTCACCCCATCCCGCGTTGGAAAACATCGCGACTTCCGGTCGTTCAAATGGAGCCGGTGTTTCTCCAAGCACCCGCTGATCGTCGTTCGCCATGCCGCCAGTTGCGCCTTGTCGGCGGCGAACAGCAAAAAATCATCCACATAACGCACATAGCCCGGACACCGCAGCGTCTCTTTCACCCAATGGTCAAACTCTGTCAGAAATACTCCGCCAAACCACTGGCTCGTCAGGTTGCCAATCGGCAGTCCCACGCGCCGCGTGGCCGCGTCAGCCAGGTCGTCGCCCGGAAAAATCTGGCAGACCGGCTCCTGCCGGTTGCTGCCGTCAATGATTTTGTCCAATAACCACAACGTATCGTGACAGGCAATCGTTCGGCGAATCATGCGCTTCAACACCGCATGATCCATGCTGGGGAAAAATTTCCGCACATCGCATTTCAAAACGTAATCAAATTGACCGCAATAATGCTGCGCCCGGCGGATGGCGGCGTGCGTTCCCTTGCCGGCGCGGTTCGAGTAAAGGTCAAAAATCATCTTCCGCTCAAACAATGGCATCGCCACCCGGCAAACCGCGTGATGCACCACCCGGTCGCGAAACGGCGCGGCGCTGATCATCCGGCGTTTCGGGCGCGTGATGATGGTTTCGCGGTAAGCTCCGGGCGTGTAGGTTTGCGCCAACAGCTCACGGCGCAACTGGAGCAGCTCCGCTTCCAAGTCCGTCCGAAACCTGCCAATCGTATCCTGCATCCGTTTGCCCTGTTCCGCCCGATGCGCCGCCGCCAGCAGGTTTTCAAACGAGCAAATCTCCGTGTAAAGATGGTTGTGCGTGATCATGCCCTGGTCTCCGCCGGACGCAGCCCGCCGGTAATGGATTTCAGCCAGCCGCCGATCATGCGCCCGACCTCGTCCATCTTTTCTGCCAGCACGCCGTAGGTGTGGTTGCTGAAGAGTTTCAAGGCGTTGGCCAGCCGCACCAGATGCCGCGTCACTTCCAGTTGCAGATTGGCTTCCAGCAGATGTCCGCGTTTGTCCCGGCTGTAATAGGCGCGCAGACAATCCTCCTGCACATCCAGCAACTTGTTTTCAATCCGATCGCCCAGCACAAATTTCTGGTCACGCGGAAATTTGTTCAGTTGCGGGATGAGGTAAAGCAACAGGTCTTGCAGCTTCGTCAGTATGTTATCGCTTTCGGCCATGTCTGTTTTCTAAAAAAAATTCCGCCGCTGCGCGGAGCTAATTTTCTTTTACCACGCTTTTCACCATGACTCCACGCTCTCTCATTCAAAAGCGTTAAAGAGTAAAAAGATAAAAATTAAAGCCCCCTCACACAACGGAACCCGATATAGAAGTTGGCGAAGTTCGAGACGTAGGCGTCGGTGCGATTGGCGCAACGCGCGTAGTTGGCGTAGTGGTCCCAAGAGCAGCCGCGCAACACACGGTTGCTCAACGGGCCGACAGGGCCGGTTGGATTCGTATTGCTTGGTTGACCATAAGGCGTCCCATACCAATCCCAACACCATTCAAGCACATTCCCCGCCATGTCATTTAACCCATAGCCGTTCGGCGCAAATGACCCCACCGGACTCGTCGCCGGTGACGTGCCACCCACATTCCCGACCGTGTTATATCCAGTCGGCCCCAAATCGTAGGTGTAGCTGGCGGTCGCGCCGTAGTAGTTGGCCAGGCTTTCATCAATGTTGTTGCCCCACGGAAACCGCTGCCCGCTCAAGCCGCCCCGCGCCGCCTTTTCCCATTCCGCCTCCGTGGGCAGCCGATACCCATTGGCGGCGGGATTCATATAAACCGTATAACTTTCCAAGTTGGTGTAAATATGCGTGTAGCCCGCATCCGTGTAATACACCGGCGTGCGACCCGCCTGCTGGGAACGCGCATTGCACCACTTCACACAATCAAACCAGTCCACGGTCTGCACCGGGTTGTTCGCCGCCTTGCCCGCACCGGCATCCGCAAAACCATAGCCGGCCTGGTTCGTCGCCCAATAATAAACCGACTTCCATTGGCTGTAAGAGACCAGATTCACATCCATGTAAATCGCGGACACCGTGATACTGATGGGCGTGGCGTCACTCTCGCCATCCAGATTGTCGCCCATGCTGAACGTTCCCGCCGGAATCAGCACCATGCCCACGGGCGGCGTGGCCGCCGCAGCGATGCCCGTCAACCCCGCGCCGCTGCCAACGAACGCCGTGGCCGTGACCGTGCCGGCGGAGAAATTACCGCTGCCATCGCGTTTCACGATCGTGCTGGCCGTATTGGCGCTGGTCGCCGCGTTCGCCAACAGTTCGGCGCTGTGGACATTGGCGGCAGAGGAGGTGCCCACCGTGCCCACCACCGTCGCGCCCTGCGTGCCGGTCACGTCACCCGCGAGCGTGCCGGAGAAATTATTCGCGGTGGTCGCGGTCGTGGCACTGGTTGCAGTCGTCGCCGTGCTGGCATTGCCGTTCAAAGTGGCAGTGATGGTGCCGGCGGAGAAATTGCCGCTGGCATCGCGTTTCACAATCGTGCTGGCGGTGTTGGCGCTGGTCGCCGCGTTCGCCGCCACCTCGGCGCTGTGGACATTGGCGGCAGAGGACGTGCCCACGGTGCTTACCACCGTCGCGCTTTGCGTGCCCGTCACATCACCCGCGAGTGAGCCGGAGAAATTATTCGCGGTGGTCGCGGTCGTGGCACTGGTTGCAGTCGTCGCAGTCGTCGCCGTGCTGGCATTGCCGTTCAAAGTGGCAGTGATGGTGCCGGCGGAGAAATTGCCGCTGCCATTGCGCTGAACCAGCGTGGCCGGTGTGTTCGCGCTGGTGGAAGTGTTCACCGCGCCCACCGCGCCCGCGACGTTGGCCGCACTCTGCCCGCCCACTTGGCTTACCACCGTCGCGCTTTGCGTGCCGGTGACATCACCTGAAAGTGCGCCGGTAAAATTATTTGCGGTCGTGGCACTGGTTGCGGTGGTCGCGCTGGTCGCCGTGGTGGCGGTCGCCGCGTTGCCGGAGATGTTGATGCCGGCGGTGCCCGCGCCGAGGTTGGCCGGATTCAATCCGGTCAACGCCGAGCCGTTGCCGGTAAAGGTGGCGGTAATCTGGTTTGCCGTATTCGTGGCGATGAGGACGCCATTGAAAAGGTTCGAGGCGGTAAAGGTTTGGTTGGTGGTAAGGTAGGCCAGATTCGGCACCAGCGGTCCCGCCGGGCCGGTTGCGCCCGTCGCGCCGTTGAGTCCGTTCGTGCCATTTAATCCGTTGGTGCCGTTGAGGCCGGCAATACCTTGGGGACCGGTCGCGCCCGTCAAACCGGTTGGACCTTGTGGCCCTGCTGGACCGGTCGCGCCGTTAAGACCATTGGTGCCATTCACACCGTTCGTGCCATTGATGCCGGCAATTCCTTGCGGTCCCGCCGGACCCGTTGCGCCCGTCAAACCAATCGGCCCCTGTGGTCCGGTGGCTCCGTCCAGCCCGTTGGTGCCATTCAGACCGTTCGTTGCGTTAATGCCTGGATTGCCCTGCGGGCCAGTCGCACCCGTTAAACCGATTGGCCCTTGTGGACCTGTTGCTCCGTTAAGTCCGTTCGTGCCATTGATGCCGGCAATGCCTTGCGGGCCTTGTGGTCCGACGGGACCCGTTGCGCCAGTCGCGCCGTTGAGTCCGTTCGTGCCATTCACGCCGTTCGTACCGGATGGCGTCAGGGCATAGAGCGCATACGGCACCGGGGTCAGCGGCTGGCGCGGCGTCAGGAGGCCAAAAGCGGCCACGCTGCCGTTGGTGCGCACGCCGATCTCCAGCCAGCAGTTTGTGCCGTTGAACACGCCGGAGCCAAAATCAATCGCCGTCGTGAACAGGCCGTTGCTCACCGCAGTGGCGCTGTTCGTCACCGGCCCGGCGACGGACACACCGGTGGTGTTGGTGTAATACAGCGAGAACGTGAGGTCGTAATTGCCGCTGGCGGGATTGCCGCCATCGTTCAACCGGCCCTGGTAGGTGAACGCCGTGCCTTGGGCGTCAACGTGATTGGTGAGGAGGCTGCCTAGGGCAGCAACAATGACGGCAAGGATTGAATTTCTCATGTTCTGATTCCCGTTGGCCGTGATCGCCTTAATTGCTGAGCTGGTGTCGCCAAAATTGGAGGTTCACGGCCTTGAAACCGGAAATCTGGCAACGACTCTATTCCAACGCATTAGCCCCCATGAGGCAAGATAAATCGCAATTTATTTTGCGCTTAGTATAGCAAGATTTGTCTATGGCTTCTTGGTTCCAGCGGCCCATGCCCGCCTGCTCGCGCTCCGCTTCGTTTCGTTCCGCAATCTGAATCCGGCGGAGACAGGCTTTTTCCCGCTCGGTGAGCGCGGACTGTCACGGTGAAACGCTAACGCTGCCATTCACCGTGCCCGCCCGCCCTTAAACCGCGCACCCAGCCGACCGCGCACGAAATACGCCAGCTACTTTGCCGGCGACATCAAGCCCGCTTGAGGAGGATTTTTGATTCTGACTTCACAAATTAAATTCGACTTGGCAACATTCGGCATGACCACATGCGTTTCATGTCTTCACAGTTTAACCGAGGTTAGACCCCACGGAGCAAAGCGGTTTTTTTGCGTGTTGTCGCAAAACCGCAAAATGGTCGGACTTGATGAGATACCAGTAGAGCGGAGTTTTTCCTGCCGCCGCTACAAACCCCGTCCCCGGAATAAAAAATCCCGTGTGCGCCCAGGCCCAATGTATTTAGCTCCTTTGAAGGTGTATCCAAAACTCTACACCGATCCACCAATGCCTGGAACCAAGTATGCCTCAACGCCTACGGCGGGCAGACTGTGACCTTTCTGCTGCCGCTTCGCTCGGCTGAAAATCACAGACTGCCCGCCGCAAAACCGGCCTGACTCCGTCCGGATCAGACCGCTTCACTTCACTTCTCTGCGCGTGACCACGCGACCTCTGCCCGCCTGCTCGCGCTCCGCTTCATTCCGTTCCGCAATCTGAATCCGTCGGAGACAGGCTTTCCCCGCAGTGTGAGCGCAAACTGGCATGGCAAATTGCTTTTGCATTTGCCCCGCCAGCCCGCCCTCACACCGCCCCGATTTTTGTCTGACATCCGCCGGTTTGATTTCCGCTGCGCTGCACGCAAACCAGCGGAAGTCAGAGCCGGCTAGACTTGAGCCTTTGGCGACTCTGCGAGGCTAGAGGATTTTTGTTTAGTGTTTTTGACATGGCGCGTTTTTTTAGAAGGGACGCCGCCGAGGTCTCTCCGCCTGCCGCTTGCTGCTCCGCCATCTTTTTCAAACTTTTATTTCCCGCTATCGCGCGGCGCTTTTTTTCCGGCGACGAAAGGCATGGGCCACGCCAGCGACTCGGCTATCAGGTAACGCCGAAACTTTCGCTGTCATGCCCCATGCACGCCGGAAAAAAACCGTAGTCAGTTCAAAAAATGTCTCCGCGATGGGTGAAGCAAGCGGCACACGGCGAGACACGGACGGCGATTATCAAAAAAAAAGCTTTATGAAAAACAAATCTCAAGTTGAAGCAGCGGCTCCAGCAAACGCCGTCCAGCAATCATCAATCGGAGCGGAAAAGCAACGGGCATTCGTCAAGCACAACGCGAACCGCGAATTGCGGACGCAGAAAGTTTTGGATTTGTTGAAGGCGCAACTGCCCCGCCAATACGAACTGGCGGAGATTGTCGGCAAGTGGGTTTGGATTGATTTTCCCGCCGCCAGCCACCGCGCCGCCGCGAATACGCTCTGGCGTTTGGGCTTCCATTGGAATCAACGCCGCTGCGTCTGGCAGCATCCGTGCGGAGCTTGTGCGCCTTACGCCGCGCATCCCGCCGACCCGCGCACGAAATACGGCAGCTACTTCGCCGCCGACATCAAACCCGCCTGATTTATGATTTTGACCTCACAGATGAAATTCGACTTGGGGCAGTTGGTCATAACGCCCGCCGCCCTAGAAGCCGTTCCCGCCGATGACATTTGCAACGCCATCAATCGGCATATTTGCGGTGACTTTGGCGACCTTGACGCCGCCGACCGGAGAGAAAACGAACTGGCGCTCCGCGCTGGCTTGCGCTTGCTTTCGGTTTATCACGCCACCAACGGCACCAAGTTTTATGTGCTGACCGAGGCTTGCCGCACCATCACCACAATTCTTTTACCGTCCGATTACTAATCCGCATGAGCCAGAAATTTTTGATTCCGATCTCGCATATTCGCCGGACTGTGCTAACTTCGCACCAACGCGCAACGGCGGGAAATGCCGTGGGCAGTTGCATCAATTTGCATCAGCGTTCAGTCGCCGCCGTGCTTTTTGATGCGGGAATGTCGAGGTTAGAAAGTTCGGAATGCAGTGTTATTGAGCAATTTAGCGAATTATGAAAATTTACAGCCATGATTCGATTCCCTTCACCCGCTCCATTGATTTCAAATGCTTTTACGATGAGTGCAGTAAAAGTGCAGTAAAGTGGCCCCAATTTTCACCCAGTTCCGGCGACGATTGGCTTCAGTTTCGCTGTGCCCGGTGGGCGACATGCCCCGGTTTTGGAAACGGTGAAAATCGATGACCAGCGAGATGATCCTAAAATTGAGCTCCGAATTCGGTATGGTTTAAATTATTGGACAGTACGCCATGCGTTTATGTCGGCATGACCGGGCTGACGCCGAAGGAACGTTTAGGCAGATCCTGATTTGCGCCTGCGTTATGTAGCCCTACCTCAAGCAGGAAACACACCAAAAATCAGAGAATGCCGAGCATACATATCATGGTGAACACCCCATAGACCGCATACGAACTTTGCGATTAGGATGCTATTCATGCCGACAAAATGCATGCCGCAAACTGAGGATCTCGCAAATGCATCGTTTTTGAGCCAGTCGGGCATGTGCGAACGTATTCTCGTGGTGGAGGAAGCCAGTGATTTGCGCCAACTCAACGCTGAAGTGTTGATTGACGCCGGCCATCAAGTGGATGTCGCCGAAGATGTGGCGACCGCTTGGGTCGCACTCCAACTTCACCGCTATGATCTACTGGTCACCGACCAATTCTTGCCGGACGCGTCAGTGGTCGGGCTGGCCAGACAAATTCACGTCGCCAAAATAGCGCTCCCAATCATCATTGTCTCCAAAAGCTTGCCCACTTGGGAATTTCCCCTGGATCCCTGGCCACAAACCGTCAAGGTGCTGTGCCAGCCTTATACAATCGAGAAATTGTTGAGCCTGGTGAAAAATGTTCTGCGACCAACGGCCACTGTCCGGGACCATGCCGCGCCTCCACCAGCCAAGGAGCGACGAGGAGCAATCGGTTTGCGGGCATGATAATTTCACTCCCAATTTAACCTTCCCTTAAAATTACACGTTTATGACACCCGCCAATATCCGCACTTCCGCACAAATCCCGACAGCCCCGCCACTCGCATGGATCATTCCCTCGCAACTCCTGTTGACGGAGAAGTCGTCGGGCACAATGGCCGTGCATTTCTTGGCCGAGAGAATTGATACCGTGGCGATTCGCGCCACCAGGGTGACCGTGATGATGGAAGAATTTGAGGGATACAGCCACTTCGGTCTTAACGACTGAAATTGTCAGGACCCCCCAGCGATAAAACCGAACGATGTGATTTGAACATCATTTGAACGCAGGGAAGCCAGCCAGCCCATTACTCGAAAGGGAACCGTGAGCAGCACACAACAAAATGGAAAACGAAACGGGCAGGAAGCCGGCACGGAGCAGGCGCTACGGGATTCCGAATTGAATTATCGCCGGCTGTTCGAGTCGGCGCAGGACGGCATTTTGATTCTGGACGCGGATACTGGACGCGTGAATGATGCCAACCCGTTCCTGATTAAACTGCTGGGTTTTTCTTATGTCGAAATGGTTGGCCACACGGTGGGCGAACTCAGTCCCTTCAGGGATATGGTTTCCAACCAAGCCATGTTGAAGCGGTTGCAGAAGGATGGATATGTGCGCTACGAGGACCTGCCACTGGAAACGAAAGCTGGGCGGAAGGTGGCCGTGGAGTTTGTCAGCAACGTGTATCGGGTGGGTGAAAAAAATGATTCAATGCAATATCCGAGACATCACGGCGCGCAAGCAGGCGGACGAGGTGATTCGGCAGCAGGTCAAACTACAAGAACAAATCGCACAGATCGCCGCCACGGTGCTCGGCATGATCTTTTCCTTTGAATTACGACCGGACGGTTCCACCCGGATACCCTACGCCAGCGGCGCCTTGAAAACCATTTTTGAACTGCAAGCCGCGGAGGTCATTGCGGACGCAACGCCGGTTTTCTCGATGATCCACCCGGACGACCTCAGGCAGGTGCGGGCGTCCATCGCCGAGTCCGCTCGCACGTTGAATCCCTGGCGTGATGAGTTCCGCGTGTGCCATACTCGGCTGGTCATCGAAACGTCCGGCGAGGAACTCGATGAACTGGCCACGGCCCATTCCCTTCAGGCGCGCCCCGGTTCATTTGTGCGCTTGAGCGTGAGTGACAGCGGATGCGGCATTCCTCCGGAAAACTTGCCAAAGATTTTCGAACCCTTCTTCACTACCAAGCCGACCGGCAAAGGCACCGGCCTTGGGCTGGCGACCGTCTTCGGCATCGTTCAAAAACATCAAGGCTGGGTCAACGTCTACAGTGAAGTCGGCCAGGGGACAACGTTCCGCATCCACCTTCCGCGATTGGCCGGGAACACCGTGGTAAAATCCGAGGCGCAGGCACTGGCGGCCATGTGCGGAGGCCAGGAAACCATTCTGCTGGCGGAAGACGAACCGGCCTTGCGAATCGCCATACGCAAAACCCTGACTCGACTGGGGTAACGCATTCTTGATGCGCCCACCGGAGTACTGGCGCTGGAAGTCTGGAAGGAAAACCGCGACCAGATAGGCTTGCTGCTGACCGATCTGGTGATGCCGGATGGAATGGCCGGAATAGCCCTGGCGCAGCGCATTCTGCAGGATAATCCCAAACTGAAAGTGATCTATATCAGCGGTTACAGCGCCGAAATTGTGGGCAAGGATTTTGCCTTGTCGGAAAATACCAATTTTCTCCCCAAACCGTTTTCGGCCCGCAAGCTGGCTCAAATCATCCGCGACAGTCTGGACGCACGCATCTCAAGCACATAAATGGGCGGTATATCGGAGAATTCCACCGGCTCAGGGTCATATCCAGGTGACAATTTCCGGCGGCTTGCGTGGCACGGGCGGTGTCACGCCGGCAGCCACTCCCAAAATCACCGGCGCGATCGCTGTCATTCCCGCCGGAATTTTCAATTCCGCCTTCCATTCCGGCGTGTTGAGCGTTGATGCGGCAAAGCCAATTACACAGGTGCCGAACCCTTGTGCGCAAGCCGCCAG
>Ga0316225_1002566_pt1 | contig 14973 bp, 27 predicted proteins | sample TBH18015metaG_FD_206010 | JGI IMG/M metagenome (GOLD analysis project Ga0316225, IMG submission 206010) | Freshwater microbial communities from Trout Bog Lake, Wisconsin, USA - TBH18015 | ecosystem: Environmental > Aquatic > Freshwater > Lake > Hypolimnion/Profundal zone | place: USA: Wisconsin... | reverse complement strand
CGGACTAAACAAGGAGAATTACCTTGCAGGCACCAACAACACACGTAATTATTCCAGATACTCAGGCTAAGGCTGGAGTACCAACAGACCATCTTAAATGGATTGGTCAATACATTGTGGACGAGTTCCACGATAAACCTATTAAAATTATTCACTTAGGTGACCACGCAGACATGCCGTCTTTGTCCATGTATGACAAAGGCAAGAAGGCTATGGAGGGTCGCCGTTACAAACAGGACATAGAAGCAGCCAATGAAGCATGGAGAATACTTAATCAAGCCCTCACGGACTTCAATGCGAATCGTCGTAAGACCAGGCACGGTAAATGGAACCCTGAGAGGCACATCCTCCTTGGCAACCACGAAGATAGAATCAACCGTGCTGTCTCAATGGATGCACAACTTGAGGGAGTTGTTACCACCGACCACCTCGACTACGAGCGAAGCGGATGGAAAGTAAGTCCTTACTTAGAAATCCTGTGGTTGGACGGTGTTGCGTACAGCCATTACTTCTACAACCCAATGACCGGCAAGCCCCTAGGAGGCAACGTTGAAGCGAGACTTAAATCCATTGGCCATAGTTTCACGATGGGCCACCAACAGACGCTTGCGTACGGGCTTAGATTCGTCGCTGGCAAGAGCCAACATGGCCTTGTTGCGGGCGCATGCTACCTCCATGATGAAGACTATAAAGGCCCGCAGGGGAACGCACACTGGCGAGGAATAATTGTTAAACACGAGGTACGTGACGGTAGTTACGACCCCATGTTTGTATCGCTTGACTACTTATGTCGACGCTACGAAAAGATGCCACTGGTGCAGTTCATGAAAAAGAAATACCCAAACGTAGAGTATTCTTTTTAATGTGGTCATTTATTCTTGAAGGCATTGGTATGACCGGTGCGTATCTTGCTGGACGCAAAGTGTGGTGGTCATGGGTAATTCTTTTTGTCAACGCTTTTTTGTGGACAATTTATGGCTTCAAAACCCACCAATACGGCTTTTGTATTGCTAGTCTGTTCTATGGCCCAATCTACCTTAAAAACACAATCCATTGGAGGAAACGTGATAAGCGTATTCACTCCTAGTCACGACCCTAAGTACCTAGACCAGTGCTACCGTTCGCTCAACGAGCAGACCAATAATAACTGGGAATGGATAGTTCTCCTTAACGGCGATGCCGACTGGGACCCACCCAAGGACGCAAGGGTTGTGGTGTACTACTCCGTGGCAGAGGGCGTGGGTGCTTTGAAACGTGAAGCCGTATCATATTGTACGGGCGACGTGTACCTGGAATTTGACCACGACGACATACTTATGCCTAACGCACTCATGGAAGTTGAGTACGTTTTTGATAAGTTTCCTGATGTTGGGTTTGTATACTCTGACACAGCCCAAATCCTCGAAGATGGCAAGCCAGACGATTCTGAGTTTGACCCAGCCCACGGTTGGAAGTACTACGTAGAGGATGGATACAAGGGTGCTTTATCCTTTGAGCCTTACCCCCACAACCTTTCCTACATTTGGTATGCCCCTAACCACCTAAGAGCCTTCCGCAGGGACCTATACGACCAAATAGGGGGCTATAACGCCAATCTAGAGGTACTAGACGACCAAGACATTATGGCTCGTATGTACCAGGCAACCAAGTTCTACCACATTCCTGAGATTCTGTACCTGCAACGTGTACATCCAGACAACACTCAAACTGTACGTAACGCCGAGATTCAGACTGGCACCGTGGAGTTGTATCACCAGACCGTAGAGCGTAACGCCGTGGCTTGGGCTAAGCGTGAGGGTCTGCTTGCCCTTGACCTGGGTGCACACCACAACAAGGCTGAGGGGTTCCTTGGTGTAGACCTACGCCCTGGCCTCGGTGTTGATTACGTGGGTGACATCTTTGACATGGACATAGCCGACGGTAGCGTTGGTGTTATCCGTGCTCACGATTTTATGGAGCATTTGCCTAACAAGGTAGCGTTTATGGAATGGTGCTACGACAAGTTGGCACACGGTGGCATGTTGCTATCTATGACCCCAAGCAGTGATGGACGTGGTGCGTTCCAAGACCCAACACACATTGCGTTCTGGAACGAGAACTCGTTCTGGTATCACACCGACAAGACATACTCTGACTTTATTGATGGTCGTGTGCGTTTCCAGGTGTCATGCCTACGCAGTTTCTTTCCTAGCAAGTGGCACCACGACAATCACATTCCCTACGTTCAGGCTAACCTCATTGCGGTCAAGGAAAAAACCCACGACTTTGGTGGAATACTGAGTATTTGACAAACTCGTTTCGAGTGCCTAAGATGGTTGGCACTCTAGGAAGGAGTTACATGAGATTAGTTGAAAAACCAATTATCACTAACGTGTTAGTTCAAGAACTACACGAGAAGAGCCAAGTTGCTAAGCCAACTGCTAAAGGTACACCGCTACGGTATTCATCATCGTTTGGGTGTAGTCGTCAGCAAGGGTATGCGGCTTTCGGCGCACCAGCATCAGAGCCAATGGACGAAGCAGGTGCATGGGTCACTGGGCTAGGAACAATCATTCACGAAGCGTTGCAGGATGCGATTAGTCGTCGTTTCCCATCAGCGCAGTTTGAAGTTGCATCACAGGTGGGCGAAGTATCAGGCTCTTGCGATGCACTCATTGACGTGTATGACGTTGGGACTAACTACGGTGGCACACACATCCTCTATGAGTTGAAGACTATGGGTACATGGTCATTTGATTCACAGGTGGGCTGGTCACGTATGCGTGGCACGTTCTCCAAGGAGGGTGGCAAAGGCCCAGCACTTAAGGCGATTACCCAAGCAGGTATGAACGCTTTAGGTATTGAGTTGGAAAATCCTAAAATCCGAATTGAGACAGTCGTTATGGGTTCTATTACCTTTGAAGCATTGTCGAAGCAGAAGGCATCGAACATGGGCATCGACGGCGTAAACCGTTTCCTTGCCGAGTATGAGATTCCTCGTTCGGAGTGGGAGCCACTAGCGATGGCAGAACTTGCTCGCATGAACAGCATCGCATCAGTAGTCAACCAGGGATACTTGCCTGACCGCATTGCCCTAGACGACAATGGTGTGGCAGTTGAACTGAACCCTAACAGCAGTGCATGGCAGTGTGAGTACTGTGCGTTTAGGACATTATGCAAGCAAGATGGTTATGGACAGGTACGAGTAATGGATAGCGAGGTAAGTAATGAATAGTCCAATGGTAACCGTAAAGGGCAACAACGTTGAGTTGAAGATGTTTCCCGACTCACTCGATGCCGACGACTGGGCAGTTGTACTTAAAGAGGAAGACGGAACGTCCGTTTACCTTGCCCACCTAACAAATTACGAGGCATGCCTTGACACTATGGATTCGTTCATGGTCTCATTTGCATCACTCGGCTATGAATTAAACTCAGAGTTCTAAGGAGAACACATGCAATCAAACGAAATAAACGAATTAGCAATGGCATTGGTATCAGCACAGGCTGAGTTCAGTGCAGTACCAAAGGGGTCTACCAACCCATTCTTTAAGAGCAAGTATGCGGCTCTGCCTGACGTAGTGGCAAGTGCAAGCCCAGTGCTAGCCAAGCACGGATTAGCAGTTAGTCAGCACATCGCTACTGGTATGAACGGTTCTGACATTCTTGTTACGTACCTTATTCACACATCAGGTCAGTACATTGCACACGACATGACACTACACATGGTCAAGGACGACCCACAGGCACAGGGCAGTGCGGTTACATACGCACGTCGCTATGCCTACATGTCTGTTCTTGGTCTCGTTGCAGATGACGACGACGATGGCAACAGCGCAAGCAAGGCTAAGGCAACCGCTAAGCCACAGGAGAAGTCTTCGTTGGACGTGATGCGAGATTTACTATCAAAGAAGTTCGCCATGCAGTCCGAGCGTAAGCAGTTCTGTGAGGAAAAGGTGGGTCGCACCCTCAAGTCACTGAACGACTTGTCCGATGCTGAAGTCGCTGGCATCATCATGGAGTTGTCATGACCAAATGGAAAGACTGCAATCACAAGTGGTTACTGAGCATTACTCAGAACGCCCCTTATGTTTACTGTCCTGAGTGCGAAGCATCATTCAAACCCATGAACCAACAACTGCCTTACAAGGGCATAGTTCCGGACAAGTACAAAAAATGACAGTCATCATCGGTTACACAGACGGTAAAAACTACGCCATTGGCGGAGATTCAGGTGCTTTTGATGAAGGTGGCCTTTACCAGTTGTCGGGTGAGCCGAAGGTGTGGAAGTCAGGCGATGCGCTAATGGGTGGTGCGGGAAGTTTCCGCATCATCGAATTAGCCCGCAAGTCCGGTCTTAATGACCCATACGCATTACGTAATCACCTTGTAGAAGCAAATCCTGGAGGTGAGTGGACCATTTTAGTTGTGACCAAGAAAGCGTTATACGAAATCTCAGATGACTTTTCAGTTATCAAGTTCAAAGAGAATTATGCATCTATTGGTGCTGGCAACAGTGTTGGCACTGGTGCTATGGCCGTTCTTGCAGAACAAAAGGTCGCAGTAGACGTGGCTATTAAATCAGCATTAAAGATAACGGCTAGGCATAGCAACATGGCAATGCCACCGTTCAATGTATTAAAAAGTTAGGAGTAATAATGAGTGGTATCCAAGTTAAGTCAGACAAGAGGACATACAGCATCCTTATTAACTGCCCCAAGTGCGGTGCGGATTGTTATGAGGAAGCATCGGGACGTGATGACAAGTTCCTGCGTGTCTATGCATTGAAGTGCTTAGAGTGCGCAACATTGTACTCAATGAATGTAATCCTGCGTACTGAAAGAACATCGAACCCTCCACACAGGAAATTCAAATGAAAAAGTGGGTTTGCCCTAAGTGCTTGTTGTTAATTGAAACATCAGCAATAGAGGTAGTTCACCGTTGTCCCAGCAACAAAAGCAAACTTACACACTTCGAGACTAAGGAACAAAATGAACAACGAGATAGAACTTAATTACCTCCGAGAGAGGAACGAGGTATTGTTAGGTCGAATAGAAGAATACCTTATGGAGAACAGCAACTTACAAAGAAAGGTGCGCGAATTACAAATACACATTGCACGCCTTCGCCATCCGTCAGGGAGAAAAGATGATTAAGTCGACCATTGCAGTTCTAACGGCAGTAACGACGTTTTCGTTTATGCCATCAACAGCACCAGCAGAAGCACCACAACCAATCTTGGTAGAGACGGCGATGCCCACCCCCCCATTGCTGTCTCTACCCAGAGATGTACAAACCAGATTCACATGCGTTGCATACCGAGAGAGCCGTGGCAAAGTAGTTGATACCAACGTGGTATCAGGTGCTCAGGGTATGTTTCAATTCATGCCTGACATTTGGCAGTTCGCTCGCAACTATGTAAAAGGTTTGCCACCCACACCTAATCAGGCAGATGTCTACCAACAACAAGCAGTGGCAGTATTTTATTACAACAGAAACAACGGGTTATACCCAGAATGGACGGATGGTTGCTGATGAACCCCACCTTTAACGCAATACTAAAAGAAGTGCAGGAGATGCACGACAGGAAGTCTAAGGATTATGGACGACCAGAGAACCCGTATTACAACATTCGACAGAGTATGTCTTTTGGGATACCCTCATGGGTGGGTGCTTGTCTGAGAGCCAATGACAAAATGGGTCGTATACAACTTGCGGCTCAAGGCTCATCTCTTGCTAACGAAGGTGTAGAGGACTCATTGCTCGACATGATTACCTACCTCACCATTGCACTGGACGAGTTCAGGAATGGAAACTGATTACCGCAAGGCTCTTTGTGTACTCATTGACCAGGGGTTAGTTACTACCGAGCAGGTAAGGGTAGCGGTCAACAAGGCCAAAGAACTACAAATCAAAGAGAACCAGAACAGTAAGACGTGGCAATCTGCGTATCGCTTGGCTGATTCACTACACAAGGCCATCATTGCTAACGGAAACAAAACCTTCCGTATCAACCGAGGCACTATGGGTGACATCGAATACCTCATAAGGGTATGCAACTACACCGAGCAAGAGATACAGGGTGTCATTGATTACTCACAGGAGAGTGACTTCTGGTGCGCCATCATACTCAGTCCAGAGAAACTGCGTAAGCACTTCGACCAACTCTACATCAGGTACAAGCAGGATGCAAAGGTTGCACCAATGGTAGACCGTACTGAAGATGTCGTTGCCAAGTTGCGCGAGTTCGACCGTAGATGGGAAGAGAGAAAGGCAGAGGCAGTACCGATGCCTGCTAACTTTAAGGATGTATTCAAACGAAAGGCAGTTAATGAAAAAAATAACGATGACTGAGCAAGCAATGATTCAGAACATCAACGAAGCAGTTGACTCAGTGATGCTCCCATTGCTGACCGAACTGGTGACGCTTGGCGTATCACAGGAACTAATTGGCACAGCGATGATGAACATTGCAGAACGAAAGTTGGACAAGCATGATGACACTAATTAACATACTGGTTGACGTATTTTTCGTAGGTGCTGTTGCATTATTGTTGTTTGTGTTATTTGGTATTTTTGGTGCGTGGAAATGACGACAACATCATTTGTAATCATTCTTGTCTGTATTTGGGCTCTTACATGGATGGCTATTAAATAATGACAACGCCACAGAAGGCTAAGGGTTCTCAGTGGGAGCGTGATGTTGCTCGGTACTTCAATGACCGAGGACGTGTCACCATTGAACGCCGTTACGGTGCAGGCAACACCATCGACAAGGGAGACCTGAATGGGCTACCTGGCATCGTGTTTGAGTGCAAGAACGTAGGGAAGATAACCCTATCTACAATCGTTGATGAGGCACTGCATGAGCAGAGCAATGCAAAGGCCGATTATGGGGTCAGCATTATCAAACGCAGAAATCGTGGTGCAAAGGAAGCCTATGTCGTGATGACATTAGAACAGTGGATTTCCTTGCTAAACGAGACCGAAAGGTGATAGAATTACATCGCTGTAATTACATTAGAAAGAACAGGTATAGAAATGAGCACCACCATCATAGGCAGATTGACAGCAGACCCTGAGATTAAGTTTACCAACAACGGCACAGCCGTGGTTAACTTCTCAGTAGCAGTGAACCGCAAAAAGGGAGAAGAGGAATACGTCTCTTATTTCGATGTAACTGCATGGGGCACACTTGCACAGGGTGTCGCCGATTCACTTCAAAAGGGTGACAGAGTTGTTGTAAATGGTTTTCTAACCCAAGACCGTTACGAGAACAAAGAGGGCAAGACAGTCAGCAAGACTCTTATCAGTGCAGAAGCGGTAGGTCCAGACCTTCGATTCGCTACCGCCGTTGTTAACTCAGCCAAGAAGAAAGAAGAAGCAGACTTTTAATGGCTGATTGGTCGCTTGCTAAATGCATAGGGTTGACCAAAACATTTTTCAGCGACCGCCAAAGCAGTGTCTTAAGTGCTAAAAACATTTGTGTCCAGTGCCCCATCAGATTCGATTGTCTGATGTGGGCATTGGAACACAGAGAAGCGTGGGGCATTTGGGCTGGTCTTGACTATCATGAGTTGAGAATAGTAGCAGTGTCTCTTGGCTATGAGCCACCCAGCAGGACAGAGACAGAAGTAGAACACGGCACAGAACGTGGATGGGCGTGGCATCGCCGTAAGAAAATAAATGACCCAACGCACGAGACGTGCCAACCCTGCCTAGATGCATACAATGCAGCAACTCGAATACGGGTAGCAAAATACAGAAAAAATAAATGACTTGACAGCCGTTCTTAAACGTGCTTTAATTGCTTGTATCAATTAACAACACCTTAAGGAGGGTGAGATGACAGTACAAGTAAAGTGGGAAAACCCCACAAAGGCAGTAAGAGGTTCAGTCAAGGGTCGTAAGTGGGCACACGTAAAGGTTGCACTACTTGAGAACCCTGGCAAGTGGGCTTTGATTAAGTCAAGCAACAAGAAAGTAACGCCACCTAAAGAGTTTTTAGGCAAAGACTTTCAACGCAATTACCGCACCGAAGATGGAATACACAAGGTGTATGTTCGTTACGTAGGTAGCAACAATGGATAAGCACTTTGGAGCAGACAACACAGAGGTTCTTTGGTTCTCTGAGATTACTCAGGACATGATTGACAGAGCCTCTCTTAATCAAGAAGCAATAGCAGAACTGTTCGATGAATTAAGCGAAGCAGTTGCAAGCATTTGCCAAGACTATGGAGTTCAGTAATGAAAAAGCGTAAGCCAATAGAAGTACACTTGACCAAGATGCCTAAGCCAAGCGAGATGAACAGCGAGCAGTTAGATGCGTTCATCAAAGACCTGGCTAAATCTCTTAGAGAGCGTCTCAACACAGGTGAGTTGACACGTAAGCAACCACCTAACGAGGACGGTGTTCTATGACAGATTCGTACGGCACTCTTGCATGGTGGTCACACGACACTGATGAGTTGTTCTGCCTAGACTGTTTCCCATCCGTCAAGGACGACTACGACGAGTCCCTAATGAAAATCAACGAAGAGGATTACGGTAAAATCTTCAACAGTGAGCGTCGGGATTGCAGTGCGTGCCTCAAAGTAATCGTTGTAACTGACTACCTATTGGAAAATCAGAACCGTGGATAAGGCAATGACACTTACCATCCGAGGTCAATACGTTAAGTTAGTTTACGAAGTGACATTTGACCAGTGGAAAGAAATAGACTATGCTGTTAACGGTGGTCTTGGGAAAGGCAAACGACCCAATCCATCAAAGGGAACGAGAGACATCGTTACCTTAGTTCGTGAATCAATGCGTCATGTAGACGTTTGATTCCAAAGTGCCTCATGCAGGTATCCCCTTGACCTGTATGACGCTTGGCTAGCCCCGATTAATCTTCTAACTTCTTCAGGATTAGTCGGGGCGTAGCCGTTTTGCCAACCTTCCTATGTACCAACTAATCTCTCTCTCTTGGCTTGCCGTAAAATGACGCCTGGCCCTCGCTCTGGGAAGTTCGTGTCTTGATTCCAAATCTTAATAAAATTGTAACAAAAGTTACTAAGTAGTAACCCTGATTGTAAGTGATTACTTACCGATTATTTATGCATCGGTGTGAGTATTTTCACGCGGTGTTCATTGGTGATTGGTGCGGTCATTGCATAATTATGCAGTCGTTTTCGAGCCAATTTTCGGGTGTGTGTTTTTCACGTTTTTTCGTGTGTTTTCTACCCTCTCATCAGGTGTTTCATAGGTGTAAATGAGTTCGCACCTATACATACTTATGTCCTAAAATCGTGTTAGCGGTTTCCGCCATCAGCAAGGGGCTGATTGGTTCGTGATTCCGTCAAGGGGGCTTGGCTATGTCAAGCATCGAAGAAGCAGTATCAGAAGTACATGAGTGTGCGCACTGTCACGTTGTTGTTGAGCGTGACGATGTTGCAGTTGTGAATGGTGTCATCGTTCACGACGATTGCATCGATGACTATGCAGACTCATTGAAGGTTGCGTGTGACGATTGTGGTGAGTTGTGCGAGCGCGATTCACTCACAACTACATCACGCAACGAAGACGTGTGTGTTGATTGCATCGACAATAACTACTTTGAGTGTGAGCGTTGTAGTGACTGCACACACAATGATGATGGTTGCAATGTGACAGTGCATCGCGGTGAGCAGTTGTGGTGTGAAGGTTGCGCTGAAGACGACACGTTCAGTTGTAGTCAGTGTTGCCAGTTGTTCTCGTTGCGTTCGTTTCATGGTAATTGGATTAATGATGAAACGTATTGTGATGATTGCGCTAACAACATCGGCTACTTGTGCGAGCAGTGCGATGAGTTCTTCACTCACGATGAAGAACACGAACACATAATTCAGAGTTACGGTTACAAGCCATCACCAATTTTTCACCCTGAGTCAATTACGTTCAGCGTTCAAGGCGACGGTTCATACTTCAATGATGCATCGCGTGGAAAAATTGTTGATGCCGATGGTGTTGCGATTGAGCGTGCCTCTCTCGCGTACTACGGAATTGAATTAGAGACTGAGCACCCGATTGGTCGTTCAACACGTGATGCCAATGCGAAGGCGTTTGCTCAAGCGATTAGCACTGACGATGCGTATCTCAAGTACGACGGTTCACTCAACAATGGTTTCGAGATTGTTAGTCACCCTCGTTCACTTGATTCATGGCGTGAGTTCGCACCAGAGTTCGGTGCAGTGTTGCGTGCGCAAGCAAGCGTTGGTGTGCGTGCATGGAACACGACGACAGCAGGATTGCACGTACACGTTTCGCGTGTTGCGTTCGATGGTGTGTCGCACGTTTCACGATTCGCGTTGTTGTTTGCGAACAACGATGTTGAGTTTGAGCGTGTCGCAAGTCGCGTGAGTGACTACGCATCGTTTGTACTGTTACGTCATCGCGGTGTGGTGAAGAAGTGTGCAGGTAAGAGTTACCCTAATCACGCTGATGCCATCAACTTGAGTTGGCCACAGACTGTTGAAGTGCGCATCTTCAGACCATCACTCAGCATCAACAGGGTGATTGGTTCGATTGAGATTGTTGCGAGCGCACTTGAGTACACGCGCAACTTAACTATCAAGGACATCAACTTGGGTGCGCTCACTTTTGAGCGTTATGAAAGTTGGGTTCATGGTCACGATTACCCTCTCGCATCACGCATCATCGGTGGCGAGAGATTCCGCTTAGACAACACACTAGAAAACTAAAAGAGAGAGAGATAAAAAAATGTGTATAGCGATACTTTCAATAGGCAATGCAATTCCTACACGTGAAGAACTTGTCCGTTCATGCGCGTATAACCCTGATGGATTCGGTTATGCGTTCTTGATTGAGAACAACGATGGCACGCGCTCATTCGTGAGCAGTAAGAGCATGGTTGCCGATGAAGCCATTGACAACTACTTGAGTCACTACGAGCAGTACGCAGAAGTTTGCATTGCTCACGTGTTTCATGCACGCATCGCAACTCATGGTGCAGTTGACATCAATGGTGTTCACCCGTTCGCGATTAGCAACGAGAAGTCGTTACTGATTCACAACGGTGTGCTTGATGTGACGATTGCTAAGAGTGATTGGCGCAGTGACTCACGCGTGTTCGCGGAAGATTACTTGCCATCGTTCGGTGGTGCGCGTGGCATCAATGCATCGCGTGTTGTGTTCGATGTGCTTGATGGATTCGTTTCAGGTTGCAACAGCAAGGTCATCATCTTGAGTGCTGAGAGTGATGTTGAGCCCGTAACAATTCTTGGTGAGTCACTCGGACATTGGGATTACGCGAAGCGTGACATCTGGTTCAGTAACAGTTCATACAAGCCAGCATCGACGTATGGATACACAAGCAGTGCATGGAACAGTGCGCGCGAGATAACAGCACTACGCAGTGCAGAACTTGATGCACTTGATGATTGTGATTGGTACGGCTCACGCAAGCGATTCACCGATGAGGTGTTGTTCGTGTCGTGTGTCAATGCTGATTGCGAAGCGAGCATCGAAGATTATGAAGTCTTGTGTGATGTGTGCAAGTGGTGTCAAGACTGTCAACGTGATTCACTCGCGTGTGTGTGTGAGTTCAGTGCGAACAGTTACGAGGTGTTCCAATGAGAGCGGTGATTCGTTTGTTGTGTGTCTCGCTCTCGTACATCGTTGCGCATTGGGTGTACAACGCACTCTCGTCAACGTCACCGATTACGAACACGCAAGTCAGTGTGTTTAGTTCGTTCATCTTCTTGCTCACACTTGTGTGCTTGTTGATTGGTACAGAAGGGAGAAGCAAGTGAGTGAAAGAAGGCGAAGTAATCGCAAGTGGTGGATTCGCGAAGCGTGTTATTGCGGTCACAACTTTGATGTGCATGACGTTGTGAACATTCTTGGATTCGCGGGTGTTGAGTGTCTCGCGTGTGGTTGTGATGGAAGACCCGCACGCGAGGACATTGAGATTCGCATCACGTTCACGAAGGGAGGAGAAGCATGAGCATCAGCATCGTGCAGAAGCGTGTGCGTGCATCGAAGCGTCGCATCAAGCGCAAGCGTGCAGTGCGTGACATCAAGCGCGCGTGGAAGAAGTTGTTGAAGTAATGAAGTGATGTGTTCGCGTGTTGGTGAGTTGAGTGTGCGCTCACCAGCACGTGGTCACGTGTTAGCACGCTGATACGCAGGATTCCCCTAGCAGGTATCAGTAGGGATTGCAAGTAGCAAGGCTACCTAATCTCGCTCCCTTATTCTGGCAGTCTCAGTTAACGAGTGCCAGCATCTCACGAAAATCTTTGACTGGGTATGTGCCGCGAGCCCCTCTCTTACGCGAACAGGGATATGCTCTACGGTGAACTGTCATTCTCATCAGGTTTTTTGTATACTTTGTGCAGGTTATCACAAGGGCCGCGGAAACATTTGTAAGGGGTTTGAAGAAGAAGAAAGATGCTTTCAAAAAAACTACTACATTTCCTTCAAAAACGCTATCTTTTGTTTGCACCTTTTGGTTACAAGTTGCCCCGCATCACCAACCCTTAAAAGCGTAAAAAGAAGATACTTAGAAGGGGACATCCATCCCGTCATGAACACGAGGCGAGTCTGTGGCAGAGTTCTATGTGCCTCGACAATTCACTCCCAGGGACAAATCCATGAGGTGCGTGTTCGACCGAATACCGCTCTAACCGGCTAACTCCCGCGAGTATCTCCTGGGAGCAATAACGCTCGAACCAGAAGACTCACACTCGGGGGGGACTTACACCCACGACCACTCACACCGGTGGTACATCCATAGTAGCACATTTTGCGCGACATGTTACGCACCTTGGTGTTTATTATGTGTATGCTTGGTGTATGTGTTCTACCTGTGGCTGCGGCCAGCCATTCAACAAGCACGGCGAAAAAGACATACAGACCACCAATCGCAAATATGCCGACCCCAAGATTAAGTTTAAAGCCGTAAAGCCAAAACCTAAACCTAAGCGGCCTTGATTTTTCGCAACCGCCGGCGGGATAATACCGTCACCTCTCTTCGCCTTAAATGGCGTAGAAAGCGTAGACGAGACTATAAGGCTCTCTGGAACGCGGACGGTACGCCACGCTCCTAGAGCAATTTTGCACCTTGGTGCGTTTTTTTAAATTTTTTTTGCCACCGCACAAATAGTGTGTGTATACTATGTGTGTAGGCAATTGGTCGCTTACTCATAGTTTTACCCTTCCTTATGAAAAAATCCCCTCGGTTACGACTGGGGGGATTTTTCATGGTATGCTTAAGTTTATGAAAAAAACATATGCACCACACATCACCTCACTCCTTACAGGAGCAGGGGCAGTACTAGCAATTATTCACCCAGGCTTTCACATCCCAGCAGGGGTACAGGGTCTTATTGCGTCAATATGCGTCCTAGCATCTACATGCATGCAAGGTTTGCACTACGTGCGCAAGAGCAACCTTGAAAGCAACATTATTCTTGCTACACACCTAGCGAACCAGGCGGCGACTTCGGTTCAGCAGGACACAGCAAAATAATGTCACACGGGGAAGTAATCGAACAGTCACTTAAAGCATGGCTTGATGAAAACCTTCCCAAATTTCTCAACCGCATAAACGAGGAATTACCAAGTGATGCACCGTGGGAGATGCCAGTAGTCGAAGACTACGTACTAATTGTTGCTGTAAAGGATTACAACGACGGACTAGGTGGCATCTTTACCATCGGTGACTCAAACGTACCTGGGTACAGGGTTCGTGGGTTGCTTGCTGACGCATTGCACACATAAATGGCTGTAACACCAGTACAACGAAAGAAGTACTTTGAAGCACGCACAGCGGGATTTTCTATTGCGGAAAGTGCTCGCAAGGCGAAGTTCTCGGAGGCCACGGCCTACCGCGTGGAGAAAGCCGCCCAGAATCTACGTGCCGACGAAGGCATAGATAGTTCTGCCAGCAACTACCGAGAGTTAAAAAAAGAAGCCAAACTCTCAGGCCCAATCGCGTATGACAATCTGTCAGACGAAGCCAAGTTAGCACTGGAAGATTTTGGTTATTTCCGTGAACGATACTTTGGTCGTGTGTCTACGCCATGGCAAGAAGAAGCAGGTATTGCACTTGTAGAACTTCTTGAGTCGCCAGAAAAAGAATACGTGGTTATGAACATGCCACCTGGTTCTGGTAAAACAACTCTACTTCACGACATCACCTGCTGGATTATTTGCCGCAACCGCTCTACACGACTTTTGACCGGTAGTGCGACCATGAGCCTAGCCAAGCGAAACCTTATGCGTGTGCGCCGTTCACTAGAACGTGTTATCCCAGAAGTAGCGGATGACCAATTAAAAGCACGTGGCCAAGCCATGGATGCTGTTACTACAATGGCTCACGATTTTGGACGCTTTAAGCCATTGGAAAAAGAACTGTGGACTAACGAAGCGTTCATTGTTATGCAACCAGAAGAGATGGGTGCTATTTCTGAAAAGGAGCCGACACTAAGTGCTTACGGTATGGATAGTGGTTTCATCGGAGGACGCTTCGATGGCTGTTTCTGGGACGACCTTGTGGACCCTCGCAAAGTCCGTTCTGCAGAAATGCGAGAAGCAATGGAAGATTGGTACCAAGACGTGGCAGAAACCCGACTTGAACCTGCAGGTATGCTTGCTCTTATTGGTCAGCGTCTTGCTCCTGATGACCTTTATCGCTTTGCTTTAGACATGGTGCAGCCTCTGGACGATGAGGCCGAACAAGCACTGGACGAACTATCAGAAGAAGAACTGGCAGAACTTCGCCGCGACAAGAAGTACAAACATCTACTCTATAAGGCTCACTATGAAGAAAAGTGTTTACCGGATAATCACAAGCGCACGGCTCCTGCTTACCCCGAAGGGTGTCTCTTGGACCCGCGCCGTCTCGGATGGCGAGACATTTCTAACCTTATGTCCAACCGAGGAGAACGCTTTGCTGTTGTATACCAGCAGGAAGACCTGGCGTTAGACGAAGTACTTGTACGCAATGAATGG
>Ga0316225_1002551_pt1 | contig 15042 bp, 11 predicted proteins | sample TBH18015metaG_FD_206010 | JGI IMG/M metagenome (GOLD analysis project Ga0316225, IMG submission 206010) | Freshwater microbial communities from Trout Bog Lake, Wisconsin, USA - TBH18015 | ecosystem: Environmental > Aquatic > Freshwater > Lake > Hypolimnion/Profundal zone | place: USA: Wisconsin... | reverse complement strand
CAGGGATGCCGCACATTGGGTGATCCTTAAAAGTGAACAGGCGTTGCGCGAGGCCATGTTCAGTGAAATTGCCCGGTATGCCAGGGTGATCGACGCCAAACCGCTGCCGGATATTATGGTATTTCCGCAACATATTATGCTGGAGCTGTCTGCCAAAAATATCTATGGCGTGTTACCGCCCCGTCGTGAAGATGGCGCGCGCATGCCGCTGGAAATGCGAGCGGATGATCGCCTATGGCTGGCTGATAGACTTACGCCTTTGCGGATGGCGAATACAGTCACGGGCCGTATGAGGGGACCTGGTTTGGCAATAATCTGGAAAATGTGTTTTCACGCGCCTTGGACAGCGCGGAATATGTGCTGTGGTGGCATCGCAATCCGCGTAACACGCCTTATGCCGTGCGGGTGGTTCGCGCCGAGCATGACAATTATTTTTCTCCCGATTTTGTGGTGTGTGTGCGGCATAACCCGGCTGAGGAACCCATGCAGCGTTTGCTGGAGACTAAGAGGGACACCAAGGATGTCGCCCGGAAGTCGAATCATTCCCCTGTCTGTTATGGCAGGATGCGTCGTTGCGAGGCTCAAAAAAGCGGGGAGGCTGGGCAATCCAGAGATTTTTTATCGCGTGAACCCGTAGGAATCCCCTTTCTTTAGGGCGGGAAGGATGTCAAAAACTAGATTGCCGGCCTGCGGCCTCGCAAAGACGCCGAGCTTAGCCAAAGCGACCTGTAATGTAATACTTCAGCTTATTTATGGCGCTTGCTTCACGGTTACATCACGGTCAGATTAACCGAATCTGCCAGTAATATAATCTTCAGTTTCTTTGCGTTTCGGGTTGGTAAATACGGTGCTGGTTTCGCCAAATTCGATCAAATCACCCAGGTACATGTAGGCGGTAAAATCGGAGACGCGTGCGGCCTGCTGCATGTTGTGCGTGACGATGGCGATGGTGAAATCTTCTTTCAGTTCGTCGATCAGTTTTTCAATATGGGCGGTTGAAATCGGATCCAGCGCCGAAGTCGGTTCATCCAGCAATAAGACTTCAGGTTTAACAGCGATCGCGCGTGCGATGCACAGACGTTGTTGCTGACCGCCGGATAAGCTCATGCCGCTTTGATTCATCTTATCCTTGACTTCAGTCCACAGCGCCGCCTTTTGCAATGCCCATTCAACCCGTTCATTCATGTCATTTTTGGACAGACTTTCGTAAAGCTTCACGCCGAAAGTAATGTTGTCATAAATAGACATCGGGAAAGGCGTGGGCTTTTGAAAAACCATACCGATTTTTGCTCGAAGTTTATTCAGATCCTGCCCTTTATCCAGAATATTTTCCCCGTCCAGCATGATGGCACCGGTAGCGGTTTGATTTGGATAGAGCTGGTACATGCGGTTAAAGGTGCGCAATAACGTTGATTTACCACAACCTGAAGGGCCGATGAAGGCTGTGACCTTTTTCTCTGCGATATCCAGATTAATATCCTTAAGCGCCCGGGTCTTGCCGTAAAAGAAATTAAGGTTTTTAACGGAGATTCTTGGTTTTTCGTTGTTTTCAGCTTTCATTTTCATGCCTTGTTAATGTGTTGTAGCACTTTGACGGAACAGGATACGCGCAAGAATATTCAGCGCCAGTACACTAAAGGTAATCAGCAGTGCTCCGGCCCAGGCCAGATGTTGCCAATCTGAATAGGGACTCATGGCGAACTGGAAGATGACTACCGGCAGGTTAGCCATCGGTTTATTCATGTTGTCGCTCCAGAACTGATTATTCAGTGCCGTAAACAATAGCGGCGCTGTTTCTCCGCTGATGCGCGCGATAGCTAGCATCACGCCGGTGATAATCCCTGCACGTGCAGCTTTTAGTGTCACATAATTGATGACTTTCCATTGTGGTGCGCCAAGGGCTGCAGCGGCTTCTCTCAAGGTGCCTGGCACCAGACGCAACATATTTTCGGTGGTGCGGATCACAATGGGAATCACAATGATGGCTAGTGTCAGTGTGCCGGCCCAGCCGGAGAAGTGTTTGACCTGTACGACATAAACTTCGTAAACAAACAGACCGATCACGATGGAGGGGGCTGATAACAAAATGTCGTTGATAAAGCGTGTCACCGGCGCCAGCCAGCCGCGCTGACCGAATTCAGCCAGATAGGTGCCTGCCAGAATTCCGATAGGCGTGCCGATCAATGTGCCAAATACCGTCATCAGCAAGCTGCCGAAGACAGCATTGAACAAGCCCCCTGAGCTGCCTGGTGGAGGCGTCATCTGGATGAATACGGTGGAGGTCAGATAGGGTAGTCCATTGACCAGCAGGGTCCATAAAATCCAGACCAGCCAGAACAGGCCAAAACTCATTGCCAGTATTGATAGGGTCAGTCCCGCCCTGTTGGCGTTGCGGCGTCTTGAGTAGAGATCGATCATGATTAGGACACCTTTCCTTCACGTTGTCCAAGCTTGTGAAGCATGTAGCGTGCGATTGATAATACGACAAAAGTGATGAAGAAAAGTATCAGGCCGAGTTCGATCAATGAGGAGGTATACAGATCACCCACGGCTTCGGTGAACTCGTTAGCCAGCGCAGAGGAGATGCTGTTGCCCGGATTGAGCAAAGATTTACCCAATTCGTGTGAATTACCAATCACGAAGGTCACTGCCATGGTTTCACCCAGTGCGCGCCCCAGTCCCAACATGATGCCGCCGGCTACGCCTACCTTGGTGTAAGGCAGTACGATAGACAACATGACCTCCCAGGTGGTCGAACCCAGGCCGTAAGCGGATTCCTTGATCATGGTCGGTACGACTTCGAAGACGTCGCGCATTACGGAAGAGATAAAAGGGATCACCATGATGGCCAGAATGATGGAGGCCGTCATGATGCCGATGCCCATCGGCGGGCCGGAGAAAAATGGACCGATATACGGCAAGGTGCCGATATGTTGATTAAGCCAAGGCTCGACATTATCGGCAAAAAGCGGTGCAAAAATGAATAAGCCCCACATGCCGTAAATAATGCTGGGTATGCCTGCCAGTAATTCAATTGCAACGCCAAGTGGCCGGCGTAATACGCGCGGTGAGAGTTCAGTCAGAAACAATGCGATACCGAAGCTGACCGGAATCGCAATAATGAGTGCGATGACAGAAGTAACAATGGTGCCGACTATAGGTACCAGTGCGCCAAAATGATCGTTGACCGGGTCCCATTCCGGGTTGGTCAGAAAGCCGAAGCCAAAAGCATGAATTGCAGGCATGCTGCCCATTACCAGCGAGCCTAAGATGGCTGCAAGCAGGGCGAGTACGCCGAATGCGGCTACACGCGTCAGGTTACGGAAAATCGTATCGTAGAGCGTTTGTCGTTGAAGACGCGCATTATGTAGAGGCATGTGCATAATAGTTGTTTTGTAATAATTTAAATTTTTGCTGCCAAGACACGGGGAGCTTGAGCTCCCCGTGGTTAGTTTAAGCCACTACGAGTTTACTTATTTCCAGATTGCCTTGCCGCTTGCATCCTTGATCTGTGCTTTCCATGCGTCATGAATCAAACCTTTTACGCTTGCTGGCAGCGTGATGTAGTCCAGTTCGGCAGCTAGTTTGTCGCCGTTAGTATAAGCCCAGTCAAAGAACTTCAGCACTGCTTCTGCCGATTCAGGCTTGTCTTGCGACTTGTGCATCAAAATAAAGGTCGCTCCGCTGATAGGCCAACTGGTTTTACCCGCTTCGTTAGTCAGAATTTCGTAAAATCCGGGTGCATGTTTCCAGTCAGCACCGGCAGCAGCGCCCTGGAATGATTCAATGCTAGGCTGGACATACTGACCATCGTGATTTTTCATTTGCACTGCGACCATCTTATTTTGCAGCGCGTATGCGTATTCTACATAGCCGATAGAACCTTTGATGCGCTGAACGTAGGAAGCAACGCCTTCGTTACCCTTGCCGCCGGTACCGGCTTTCCAGGAAACCGCAGTGCCTTCGCCTACCGCCGTCTTCCATTCAGGGCTGACTTTTGACAGGTAGTTTGTAAAGATGAAGCTGGTGCCGGAACCATCGGAACGATGTACTACGGTGATGATGTCATCTGACAGTTTTACGCCCTTGTTCAATGCGACGATTGCAGGATCATTCCACTTGGTGATTTTGCCCAGATAAATGTCAGCCAGTACAGCGCCATCCAGGTGCAATTTGCCATTGGCAACGCCTTCGATATTCACAACAGGCACCACGCCGCCGATCACGGTAGGAAACTGTATCAAACCATCTTTTTCAAGCAGTTCCGGTTTCAAAGGCATGTCGGATGCGCCAAAATCAACGGTCTTGGCAATGATTTGCTTGATGCCGCCGCCTGAACCGATGGACTGATAGTTCATGCTGGTGCCGGATTGAGCTTTATAAGCTTCAGCCCATTTTGCGTAAACAGGGTAAGGGAAGGTGGCGCCTGCGCCGGTGATGTCCGTTGCAAAGCTGGCGCCCGCGTATGCGAACGAAGATGCAGCTGTAATGGCGATAAGAACTTGCTTGAGCTTGCTATTCATATTTTCTCCTGTTTAGTAGTTGCTTTGAAATTCATAAAACTGCGTTGTAATCAATGCAAGGTTGTTATTCGAAGCTAGCCTAATAATAATTACTATTTATGACAAAATTGTTACACAGAGGTAAGTTTACGGAAATAGCTGTTTTAGTCGGGTGTTTTATGGATGGCAGCCATTTTCTTTCTTACGGTGCGCCGCTCGGTGAAGCGTAAGCCGAGAAAGGTTATCCAGCCCACGATGATCAAACCCATCATGAAAGCCGTATAGGAAACGGATTTTGGCATGCCAATGCCTTCCGTCATTAATGAGTACTCGGACATGCCGCCTACCCCGGCTAGCAGATTAAGCGGCATGAAAACCACGCTGATGATGGTCAGGCGCTTGATATCCTTGTTCTGATTGATATTGATCGAACTATCAGTCGCATCCATCAAAAAGTTGATTTTATTGAACAGGAAAGCGGTGTGTCCGTCCAGTGATTCGATGTCGCGCAAGATTTCGCGTACATTTTCATGCTGTGCTTCCGATAAGAATTTGGCGCGCATCAGAAAGGATAGTGCGCGCCGGGTATCGAGTACATTGCGGCGGATGCGCCCGTTGAGGTCTTCCTCTTCAGCAATGGAGGTCAGGATGACGGCGGCTTCATCGTCGGTGATGTGTGATCTGAGTACCTGTTTGCCCACCACGCCCAGTTCCACATAGACATCTTCCAGTGCATTGGCTGAATATTCCACATCTGCAGCATACAGGTCGAGCAGCACATCCTTGGCTTCGGATACGTAACCGGATTGAGCACGTGCTCGCAGGCGCTGCAGGCGAAATACAGGCAACTCTTCACTGCGTACTGAAAACAAGGTGCTCTTGTGCAGAATAAAGGCGACCGCCACATTGCGGGATGCGTCTTCACGATCAAGCAGAAAATCGGAGTGCAGATGCACCTCATCACCTTCTTCAACATAGAATCTGGCGCTGGTTTCAAGATCGGTCAGATCCTTTGGATTAGGCAAATCGACCTCGAACAGTTCACGCGCCCAGGCAATTTGATCTTCGTCAGGGGCGACCAAATCAATCCAGATGGGATGAGCGCGGGCAAGATCCTCGCGGCAGGTGATTGGAATCTGACGCAGACGTCCCTCAAACAGGTCAAAGGCTCTGAGCGTCGTGCTGTGATCCGGTGTTTTGCTGTCGCTGACAAGTTGGGCACGTACATCATCCGAAATGACCAGCAGGATTTCTTCTTTTCGTTCTTCGTTGATCAGCTGCCAGATGACGTCGCGGTCGTCCTGGGGCACCGCTTCCAGAATTTGCGCGACAGCCTGAACATCATGCTTTTTTAGTCGGGACTGTAACTCGACCAGATTTTGTTTGTGCGCCAATGTTTCAATTAGCTTGTGTTTTTGCAGTAATCTGTTTACCTGCCACAGGTTTTTTTGAGCGGTAATCTGATCTTGGTTTTTATCATTTTCCTGCATGATTCAGCCCATTCGTGAATTTGCCGCGATTTTAGCTTAATTGGTCGGGACTTTTACAAGTAAATTTAAACTGCGAAGCAAGATTGTATGTGGTGGAATCATTAGCAACTCAGCAGATAAATAAAATTAAGGTTGAGTTTTTTTGATTCCGCCTGTAAAATCCGCGCTCTTTTGAAAATCGGTTGGAGTAGAAGCATGGCGCGAGTATGTCAAGTGACGGGCAAAGGCCCGATGAGTGGTAACAACGTATCACATGCGAATAACAGAACCAAGCGTCGCTTCTTGCCTAATCTGCAACGTCGTCGTTTTTGGGTCGAAGCGGAAAATCGCTGGGTTAGCTTGCGTTTGACCAATGCCGGATTGCGTACCATCGACAAGAATGGTATCGAGTCCGTCTTGTCTGATATGCGCGCACGTGGCGATAAAATCTAAGGAGTTAAAAAATGCGCGAAAAAATCAAACTTGAATCGAGTGCTGGCACCGGCCATTTTTACACTACAGACAAGAATAAACGTACCACGCCGGGGAAAATCGAAATGAAAAAATACGATCCAGTGGTACGCAAGCATGTAATGTATAAGGAAACCAAGCTGAAATAAACAGTCTGGAAATCTTGTGAATAAAGCCCGCGCAAGCGGGTTTTTTTCGTCTGGCGGAAATGTTTGCACGATCAACTTTTGTTGCCGCAGGTGGCAGCATGAGCGTGTTTGGCGGCAAGCATCACTTGCAGGGTGGGAGGACTGCATTGATACATTTGGAAGGCAAGGCCGCCCGGTATTAAGTGCACAGGAGTGCTATATCATGTCGCGAGGCAATGGATGTGCGCTGTTTTCATTGCGAGCATAGAATAAATACAGCTTGTTATTCCGGTTTTCGTCATTGTGGCAAAGCGGCAGGGCAATCCGGCTCAAACCGGATGATCGCCCTTGCCGCCTTTATTGTTGGCTCATTGTACGATCAGTTGCGTTTGTAATCGTCTTCGAAGCGCACGATATCATCTTCACCCAGATAGCTGCCGGACTGCACCTCGATCATGAACAGCGGCAAGCGCCCGACGTTTTCAAGCCGGTGCGTCTGACCGATCGGGATATAAGTGGATTGATTTTCGTGCAGCAACTCGACTTTGTCGCCGCAGGTAACTTTTGCGGTGCCAGAGACAATGATCCAATGCTCAGCACGATGATAGTGCATCTGCAAGGAGAGTTTAGCACCCGGCTTGACCATGATACGTTTCACCTGAAAGCGTTCGCCGATATCAATGCCTTCATAATAGCCCCAAGGGCGGTAAGCGCGGCGATGGATCAGGTGTTCGGTGCGCTCAGCCTGCTTAAGGAATTCTACCGCATCTTTTACGTTCTGTGCCATATCCTTATGCATCACCAGCACTGCATCGGCCGTTTCCACGATCACCAGATCCTTAACGCCAATCGCTGCTACCATCCGGCTCTCGGCTCGTATATAAGTATTGACCGTTTCAGCCATATATACATCGCCGCGTACCGCATTGCCCTGCGCATCAAGTGCACTAACTTCAGCCAGCGATGCCCATGAACCGATATCATTCCAACCGATATCGACCGTGACCATGGCGGCGGCCTGCGTATGTTCCATCACCGCATAGTCAATTGACTCTGACGGACAGGCCGCAAAATCCTTTTCTTCCAGTCGGCAAAAATCCAGATCATGCGTGCTGTGCAGCCAGGATTGCAGGGCGGCCTGATGGATGTCCGGACGATGAATCAGCAATTCGCTCAAGTAGACGGAGGCTTTGAAGACAAACATGCCGCTGTTCCAGAAGAAGTTGCCTGAAGCCAGAAATGTTTTGGCAGTATCCAGATCCGGTTTTTCCACAAAACGTGCTACAGAAAAGGCCGTGTCCTTCGCGCCCAGTGCTGCACCGCGTTCGATATAGCCGAATCCGGTCGCAGGTTCATCGGGCGTGATACCAAAAGTCACCAGTTTATCCTGTTCAGCCAGTTCAACGGCTGAATGAATGGCGCGGTGAAAGCCGGCAATATCCTGAATCAGATGATCTGCCGGAAGTACCAGTAGAATTGCATCGGCATCTTTTTTCTGTGCGGCGAATGCTGCAACAGCAACCGCCGGCGCAGTATTGCGGCCAATAGGCTCAAGGACTTGCAGCAAGGGTATGCTGTTAATAGCATGTAATTGTTCAGCCGCCAAAAAACGATGATGAGTATTGCAGACAACGAGGGGTGCTGCCATTTCCGGGAACCCCTCAAGACGCAACAGCGTTTCCTGGAACAGGGTATGTTCCGAGACCAGCGGCAAAAACTGCTTTGGCAACGCTGCGCGCGATAATGGCCACAAACGTGTACCCGAACCGCCTGACAGAATAACGGGATAGATCATAGAGTCTTTCGTGAAATTAATGATAATTTAATATTACAGGACAGGTGAGCTTTGCTGGAAAAATTCTTTTGTGAGGGGGTTGAATGTAAACGGTATGAGAAAGTAAGCTTTACTGAATTTCTTCGTATTTAGCATATCTGCTCAGAACCGGATACTTTCAAGCCCCCGTATGTGCAAGTTAATCGCTGCCGAACAGATCTCGCGTAAAGACTTTGTCTGCTACGTCCGACAAGTCTTCACTCATGCGGTTGGCGATAATGACATCGGCTTCCAGCTTGAACTGAGCCAGATCGTTGATGACTCTGGAGTGATAGAACTCAGACTCTGTCAGTGCCGGTTCATAGACGATAACCTCAACACCCTTGGCTTTGATGCGTTTCATGATGCCCTGAATGCTGGAGGATCTGAAATTATCCGAGCCGCTTTTCATCACTAAACGATGTACGCCGACGATTTTCGGTTTGCGCTTTAAAATGCTGGCAGCGATGTAATCCTTGCGCGTGGTATTGGACTCAACGATGGCGTTCACCAGATTTTGCGGCACATCCTGATAGTTGGCGAGCAGTTGTTTAGTGTCCTTGGGCAGGCAGTAGCCGCCGTAACCGAAGGAAGGGTTGTTGTAATGATCGCCAATGCGCGGATCCAGACTGACGCCCTGAATGATCTGTTTAGTGTCCAGTCCGTGCGTGGCGGCGTAGGTATCCAGTTCGTTGAAGTAAGCCACGCGCATCGCAAGATAGGTGTTGGCAAACAGTTTGATGGCTTCAGCCTCGGTCGAGTCTGTGAACAGCACCGCGATATTCTGCTTGACGGCACCTTGTTTGAGCAGATTGGCAAATATTTCGGCGCGCGGGGATTTTTCGCCGACAATGATGCGCGACGGGTGAAGATTGTCGTGCAGTGCGCGGCCTTCACGCAAGAATTCTGGTGAAAAGATCAGGTTGTCGCAATTGAATTTTTCGCGCAGCTTGGCCGTATAACCTACCGGTACGGTGGATTTAATGATCATCACAGCCTGCGGATTGATGGTCATCACATCCTGAATCACAGATTCAATTGAGCGGGTATTGAAGTAATTTGTCTCAGGATCGTAGTCGGTCGGCGTGGCAATGATCACGTAATCCGCGCCGGTATAGGCATCAGTCTTGTCTAATGTCGCACGGAAGTTCAGGTTTTTGTGCGTCAGATAATCTTCTATTTCGACATCTTCGATAGGCGATTGACGACGGTTGAGCATCTCGACTTTTTCAGGAATGATGTCGATTGCGACGACTTCGTTGTGTTGTGAGAGCAGAACAGCATTGGACAGACCCACATAGCCTGTACCGGCAATTGCGATTTTCATTGTTATTTCCTTAAATTGATACATGTTGCAGGATTGTGCTTCGGCAGGATGTCTATCATTTCAGTAAGGTTGATTCACTCTTATGCAACGATACAGAGACTAATCATGATTTGCAATAGCACGGGCGCATCACATGCCAGTATTTGTTGTTTAACAATTTATGTGTAGAATGCTTCGTATTTGTGGAGTCAATAATGGCTATTCTTGTGACCGGCGGTGCCGGATATATTGGTTCGCATACCTGCGTTGAACTGCTCGCGGCAGGTTATGAACTGGTGGTGGTGGATAATTACAGTAACAGCAAGCCGGTGGCACTGGAACGCGTGCAACATATTTCAGGCAAAAAATTGTCATTTCATGAAGTTGATGTACGTGATCGAGATGCCTTGCGCGAAGTTTTTCGTGCACATGCCATCGACAGCGTGATTCATTTCGCCGGTCTGAAATCGGTCGGTGAATCGGTCGAACAGCCATTGCGTTATTACGATAACAATGTTTGCAGCACGGTGGCTCTCTGTGAAGTGATGGCGGAGTTCGGCGTGCGTAATATCGTCTTCAGTTCATCGGCTACCGTTTATGGCGACCCGCACGCGGTGCCGATACATGAAAACTTCCCGGTCGGCGGGACGACGAATCCCTATGGCACCAGCAAGCTGATGGCAGAGCAGATATTGCGCGACTTGCACATCTCGGATCACAACTGGCGTATCGGCATTCTGCGCTATTTCAATCCGGTGGGCGCGCATGAAAGCGGTCTGATCGGCGAAGATCCCAACGGTATTCCCAATAACCTGATGCCTTTCATTGCTCAGGTGGCGGTAGGTCGTCGCGAGTTTCTGCGGGTGTTCGGCGAAGATTATCCGACACCAGACGGCACCGGAGTACGCGATTACATCCACGTGGTGGATCTGGCGAAGGGGCATGTCGCGGCGCTGAGTTATCTGGCAAACAACGAAGGACTGTTTACGGTGAATCTGGGCACAGGTCAAGGCTACAGCGTGCTGGATATGGTGAAGGCTTTTGCGCTGGCCAGTGAGCGGGAAATTGCTTATGAAATCGTTGCGCGTCGTGCGGGTGATATCGCCTGCTGCTATGCGGATCCTGAGCTGGCCAAACAACTGCTGGGCTGGTCGGCAGAATTGGGTATCGACCGTATGTGTCAGGATTCCTGGCGCTGGCAGTCTATGAACCCGAATGGATATATATAAAGCCGGAGTAAGTTAAAGTCAGATTCAAGGGGCAGGGGGCAAGGTACAAAAAACAGGGGCAAGGGTCAAGCCTGAATTCATGTTTTAGTTACTGCTTGTTTTACTCGCTAGTTCTCATCCATAAACGTAACAATTTGACTTTATTGTATAAAGTGTGATTTTGCAGTGGAAGAACCCGGTGGAAATGGGTATAATTACCTTCTAGCCATTGATTGTAAAAAATAAACAAAAGCACCGGGGTTCCAAAATGCGCACAAAACACACGCACCAGATGAGTATATACGAAGCCTTTTCAAAACACGAAGCGGTGTCCGATTGGTTGGACGCGCATTTGGATACGTTGGATTGGATATCGACCGATGTGCAGCGTGCGCAAGCCGACCGGCTGCAATGGCATGAGCATTGAGTCGATTTTACGCTGCGGCATTTTGAAGCAGCACCGGCGGTGGGCTTGCCGAAGAAGCGTGGCATGAAGATTGAAGAGATGACCGGCAGCGTCTGAATACACAAGAAACTCAAACGCTTCCGCGCCGGGATTGAGGGCAACATCTCGATGCTCAAGCGGGTATTTGGTTTGGATCGCTGCACATGGCGCGGGCTGGCGCACTTCAAGGCGCACGTGATGTCGGCTGTACTGGCGTACAATTTCAAAGTCTTCGCCAGGCTATCGCGACAGACGCTATAACCTGGCGTTGCAAGTTTTGAGCAGAAAAGCCGAGGGGGCGCTCGCGCTGAAATTCTTAAAAGGCGGTCTGAACGGCGTCAAGCCGCAAAATTGAGTCTACTTTAACCAAAACAGCCTGATCAATGAAAAATATCATTAAATACTAATTTAGCGCCCGCGCACAATTCGCGTGTTTATGGATGAGAACTAACTACAGGCAGTACAAAATCATGATTGCGCAGGCATCACCCAAAATCTAAGTAGCAGTGCTGCCGACAGCGCACATGCTGCAGAAAAGCCGAAGGCTGCAAACGAATTGATGGACTGCCACAACCAGCCGAACAGTATGGAAGCCGGCAGCAGCATGAAACCCGCAACCAGATTGAACCAGCCGTAAGCGGTGCCCAACTGCTCGCGCGGAGCCAGGTCGGCGACCAGTGCTTTTTCGGCGCCTTCTGTTGCGGCGAGAAACAGACCGTAAAAAGCGAACAGCGGCCACAGTAACAAAGTGTGAAAACCATTGATGCCCAGTAGAAGGTAGAACAAACCATAGGCCAGCCAGCCAGCGAGTATCAGCCTGGTTCGTCCGTGCCGGTCAGACAGTGCGGACAGCGGTACGGAAAACAGCATGGCCACCCCCGAGACCAGTGCCCAGAGCAGCGGTACTTGATAATCGGCTAGCCCCAGTTCCTTTGCACGCAGCAGCAGGAACATGTTCGACGAATTGCCCAGCGTGAATAGCGCCATCACCAGCAGGTATCGCTTGTAAACCGATGGAAAACCAGCCATCTTCAATGAAAATGGCGGGGCTTTGACTACCGGAACCACTGACGCTTCCCTGATGGACAAGGCCAGTGCAATAGTGATGATGCCCGGTACGACAGACCACAGGAAGACGTTTTTGAGTGGCACCCCACGCGATAATAGCCAGGCGGCCAGCAGCGGCCCGATCACCGCGCCCGCATTATCCATCGCGCGATGCAGGCCAAACGCCAGGCCTCGCTGCTCATTATCCACCGCGCCGGCTAGCAGCGCATCGCGAGGAGAGGTGCGCAGTCCTTTGCCTGCCCGGTCAGCGAAGCGCAGTGCCATCACTATCGGCCAGCTCGTCACCAGATAAAATAAGGGACGCGACAATGCAGCCAGTCCATAGCCTCCGGCCACCCAGCCTTTGGCGTGCCATCGCTTGTCCATCAGTACGCCCGAAAATAGCTTCAACAAGCTGGCAGTAGCTTCCGCCACTCCTTCAATCAGTCCGAGCGCGTGCGGCCCTGCCATCAGCACAGAGCTCAGGAATAGCGGCATCAGCGGGTAAATCAGTTCGCTGGTAGAGTCGTTGAACAAACTCACCAGTCCGAGCAGCCAGACGGTACGGGGTAGCGACAATATTGCTTTAAACATTGTATTGTTCAGCTGATTGTTATGGTTCGAACGGGTACCGGTATAGTGGAAACATTACCACAAAGCAGCATAGGACTTGTGCAGAGTTGACACTTATCGTATTCGCCGCTGTCTGTTAAAGAACACTGCTCTGCAAGCAACTTAATTTCACGATGGTCGCCGATAGTGTTATACCCGCGTCACAAATTACGGATAAAATCAGTTTGAGCCTAATCCTCGGCTAATTATTCATGGCTGAAATGTATTTACTCTGTACATAATGTGAACTTGCATCAGATGCATTTGGCAGTGCTCAGGTATAACAGGATACGCCTTTTAATTTTATGGATATGAAAAAATACATTCCCTTACTCATTGCTGCGAGCCTAGCCGGGTGTGCCACCTATCAGCCCTCGCCGCTCAAAACGCGTGCAAATGCCACCAGAGATATTTCGCATATCGTCGTTAATGCAGCAGATATACCATTACCTGACCTTGCAACTCACCGGTTTGATCCTAGCGATGGACTGGACATGACAGAAGTGGCGATGCTGGCTGTTGCGAATAATCCGCAACTCAAACTTGCCCGGGATGATGCAGGGATCAGCCACGCGCAGGCATTTGCTGCCGGTTTGCTGCCTGACCCGCAACTGGGTATCAGTCGTGAGACACCTAGCAATGGTGGTCCTGGCAGCACCAGCGCATTTAATCTAGGCCTCAGTTATGACGTGAATGGATTACTGACACATTCAGCCGGTAAGCGCGCAGCGCAGGCAGTGGTACAGCAGGTCGATCTCAATCTGTTATGGCAGGAATGGCAGATCGTCAGCGGGGCGCGACTGTTATTTGTGCGCAATCTGTCACAACAAGCACTGCTGGATATTTTGCAGCAGGAACATGCGCTGCTGGCTGCGCGTTATGCCGCAATGAGACAGGCAGTCGGATCAGGAGAAGTCACGCTGGATGCGGTGAATGTGGATCTGGCAGCATTGCAAACGATGCAAACCTCAACCAATGATTTATCGCGCCAGATCAATACCAACCGGCACGCACTTAACGAACTGCTGGGGTTGGCGTCCGACACACAGTTATTGCTGGTGGGTGATGCAGATATCCCGCCATTGGATGAGGACACAATACGTGCAAGCATCTCGCATCTGGCTGAACGGCGTCCTGATCTGCGTGCACTGGAATATGGTTATGCAAGCCAGGAGCAGCGCGTGCGCATGTCGATACTGGCACAGTTTCCGGTACTCAATGTCGGTTTGACGCGCGCCCGTGACACCTCTGGTCTGTATACACAAGGGGTGGGTATGACGTTAAGTTTGCCGGTTTTTAATGGCAATCGCGGCAATATTGCGATCGAGCAGGCTACCCGGCAAAAACTGCATGACGAATATCAGTTGCGCCTCAATAGTACGACGAATGAAATTACCCGGATTTTGCAGGATCAACAGTTGCTCGAAGCGCAATTATACAATACAAAGCAAGGAGAGGCAGCGATGGGCGTCGCTTCTGACAACGCTCAGCACGCCTTTGCCCTTGGCAATATAGACAGTCTGATTTATACCAGTCTGCGCAATGCCCGTCTTGCAAAACAGGCTGAAGCGATCCTCATCAAACAAACGATACTGGAACAGCGTGTGGCGCTGTTAACGTTACTGGGTGGTGAGTTGCCTGAAGTTGCGCCTATCAAAAACAAGGAATAATGATGAAAATACTGTTTACACTGCTGTCCCTGATCCTCATGTTCCCTGTATTTGCTTTGCCCGAAGCGGAACCCAGCGTGCTGATTCAAACCGTTTCACTGCAAAAACAGCCGATTGGAGAAAAAATCACGGCCTACGGCAGCATCATGCCTGCTATGGGTGCGACAGAAAACATCAGTTTCCCGCGCGCGGGGCAAATTGCTCACTTGTATGTACTGGCAGGGCAAGTGGTTAAAAGGGGCCAGCCCTTGCTGGAATTTGCTACCGACCCGAATGCGGAGGTACTTTATCGCCAGGCTGAGACAACACTGGTTTTTGCGCGCAGTGAATTGACGCGTACCCTAGATATGACGGCTCGTCAGCTTGCCACA
>Ga0316225_1002532_pt1 | contig 15112 bp, 13 predicted proteins | sample TBH18015metaG_FD_206010 | JGI IMG/M metagenome (GOLD analysis project Ga0316225, IMG submission 206010) | Freshwater microbial communities from Trout Bog Lake, Wisconsin, USA - TBH18015 | ecosystem: Environmental > Aquatic > Freshwater > Lake > Hypolimnion/Profundal zone | place: USA: Wisconsin... | reverse complement strand
TCGAAAACGTACTGGATAAACCTTTCGTCGCGAACGACCTAGAACTCTCGACCGAGCGCAAAATGCTGGTGATCACCGGCCCCAATATGGGCGGTAAATCCACCTACATGCGGCAAGCCGCCGTGATCGTGCTCATGGCACATATTGGAAGCTACGTCCCCGCCGACCGAGCACTGATTGGCCCTATTGATCGAATCTTCACCCGAATTGGCGCCTCTGATGACCTCTCAAGTGGACGATCCACCTTTATGGTGGAAATGACCGAAACGGCGCACATACTCCACCATGCGACTGACAGTAGTCTGGTTTTAATGGATGAAATCGGAAGAGGAACCAGCACATTCGACGGCCTTTCACTGGCCTTTGCAACCGCGGAGCATCTAGCCCGAGTCATTAAGGCTTACACCCTCTTTGCTACGCATTATTTTGAGCTCATCACCCTACCCGATGAATGCCCACTGGTTGCGAATGTGCATTTGGATGCCGTTGAGCATAAGGATGGCGTCGTATTTCTCCATGCGGTAAAAGAGGGCCCTGCGAACCAAAGTTACGGGCTACAGGTAGCGGCCTTGGCAGGCGTTCCAAAAGGGGTGGTCTTACGCGCAAGACAAAAACTTGAATCACTCGAGCGTCAGGCGTATTCAGATCCCACTCAACGAAATGACGCTCAGCAACTCGATCTTTTTGCTGAGCCCTATAGAAGCCCAGCTATGGATCTTCTAGAAACCATTCAACCGGACGACCTTACACCTAGAAAAGCGCTGGATCTCGTTTTTGAGCTCAAGTCTCTTTTAAACAAAAGCCTTTAACCCAAATCAGCGTAAGGGTATCCCCGATCTATTTCTTATCTTTCAGGGGATCTTCGGGCTTTTCTTCAAGAATCTTGATGAGTTCATCCGAAGGAACGTAACCCGGAAGGATCGTCCCTTTCTCGGTCACGATCATCGGTGTTCCGTGGGCACCCATCGCTAAAGCTAAAGCCAAATGATCGGCCACAGGGTTTTTACAGGTCTTTCGCGCAATATTTTCTCCCGTCTTAGCTCGAGTTAAGGCAGCATTCCGATCCCTTGAGCACCAAACGGTTACGGCTTTATCGAATGAATCGGAGTCTTCACCTGCACGTGGGAAGAAGAGATAGCGAATTTCAATGCCTTCCTTCAGATAATTCTTGATTTCAGAATGGAGCTTCCGGCAATAACCGCAATCGATATCGGTAAAGATATAGACCACATGCTTAGTGGTTTCAGGCTTGAAGACAATCATGTTGTCTATACCCACCTTTTTCAAGGCATCCAGCCGGGCTGTCGAAAGCTTCTTTTCAGATACATCTTCACGCGTCTTGAGATCCACCATCGAACCTTGCATCAGGTAGCGTCCATCCTCTGAAACATAGAAAAGACGTGCGCCGACGACCACCTCATAAACCCCCTTGATCGGCGATTCTGTAATCGCATCAGGTTTAATGGTCGGAAGAGTTTGCTTGAGCGCTGCCTCTACCGACTTTGCATCGGCCTGAGCGGTGGATGCGATCAGATTGAATGCTGTAAGGAGAACTAAAAGGGAAAGCTTCATGAAAACCTCAGAGAGTTGAAGGCATTAAGGCGTAAGCAAGCGACCGATGTCGAGATAGAACGCCAGCACCATAAGACAGAGGAGCAAAAACATACCGACTTGTTGAAAGCGCATTTGCGCTGCGTCGGATAAAGGGCGTCCTCGAACCGCTTCGATCATAAAGAACACCAAATGGCCGCCGTCAAGCACGGGAACCGGCAACAAATTCAGAACACCGAGACTAATACTGATCAAGGCTAAAAACTTCATAAACTGACCAAAGCCCAAGTTGGCCGAATGTCCAGCATATTGGGCAATACTGATGGGCCCACTCAGATTCTCAACCGCGGCCTTGCCAACCAGCATCCGTCCGACCATCTTAAGGGTTAAAAAGGCGTACTGCCCTGTTTTTTCGACCGCCATTGAAAGTGCCGGGAGAACGCCTAAACGATACTCGACCTCCAGTGACTTAGCTATGTCGGGAGGCACTAATACCGCGGCACCAATCCTTCCAATGGAACCCTCTTCAGTCTGAAGAGCCTTGGGCACCACAGTGAGACTCAAACGAACGCCATCCCGCTCAATGACCGCTACAATCGTTTGCTCGGGTTTACCTCGGACATAATTAACCCATTCCTTCCAAGTTTTGATGGGTTTAGCATCCGCGGAAACAACGGTATCACCCGGTTTAAAACCCGCTTGCTCGGCTGAGCTATTTGGCTCCAAACGCTCGATCACAGGAGCCAAATCCGGCTCATAGACTTTAAATCCCAGCACCTTAAAAAGGTGCTCTGGCTTTTCAGCCCGATCCACTGGAATATGAAGCACCCGTTCAAGCACCCGACCATCAACTGTGCTTACGGTGACTGAAACGGGAATCCCCTCTAATGCCTGCTCGATGATTTCAGTCAGCGCCGCATTCCATATAGGGGTTTCTTTGCCCGCCACCTTGAGGATGACATCCTGCGCTTCAAATCCTGCATCGGCCGCCAAGGAACCCAGCGGCGGGGTATCGAGGATAGGCTTCGTACCGGTTTCTCCCCAGATGAAAGCCATCCAGTAAACCAGAATCGCGAGCAGGAAATTGAACAGAGGGCCCGCTAGAACAATAAAGGCCCTTCTACCCACGGATTTCTGGCTGAAGGCAAAAGGGAGATTTTCAGGGGCGACATCGCCCTCCCGCTCATCCACCATTTTGACGTAGCCGCCTATCGGAAGCGCGCACAGGGTGAACTCAGTGTCTTCTGGAGTTTTCCGGTACCTGCCTATGACAGGACCAAAGCCCAGAGAAAACCTAAGGACCTTAACCCCCATTCGCCTCGCCGCCCAATAGTGACCGTATTCGTGAAAGGCAATCAGAATAGTGAGCGCCAGTACAAAAAAGAACAGCGTATGCGCCAAAGAGGTCATGGAGATGGTATCGGTCCCTTAATTAAGGCGGTTAGTGTAGGCTTGTGCGGCTTGACGCGCCGCTTGATCCGCGAGGAGTACGGCATCAATGCTGTCGGCTTTATTGACCGGCACCGAGTCCATACAATGGCTGATCGTATCGGGAATGGCCGTAAATCGAATTTTTCCGTCCAAAAACGCCGCCACAGCGATTTCATTGGCGGCATTTAGGATAGCAGGCATGGTTTCGCCGGCGCGAACCGCGTCATAGGCTCTTTGCAAACAAGGGAAACGGACCAGATCGGGCGCTTCGAAATCAAGGCGCTTGACAGCGAAAAGATCCAAGGGGTCAACACCCGAATCAAAACGGGTAGGCCAGGCCATCGCATGGGCAATGGGTACGCGCATGTCAGGGTTACCCATCTGCGCCAACACGGTGCCGTCCACATAATCCACCATCGAGTGGATCACACTTTGCGGATGAATCACCACCTGTACCTGATCAGGCGGCGTATTGAACAGAAGACATGCTTCAATCAACTCTAAGCCCTTATTCATCATGCTCGCTGAATCGACTGAGATTTTCCGACCCATTACCCAGTTAGGATGCGCTACGGCTTGATCAGGGGTCACATCATGAAGCTCGTCCAGGGGCTTTCGGAGGAAAGGGCCACCTGAAGCCGTCAAGAGAATCCGTCGTACCTCAGGCGCCGCAACGCCTGCATGGTAGTTTGCCGGCATACACTGAAAGATCGCATTGTGTTCACTGTCGATCGGGAGGAGATTCGCTCCTGAATCAGCCACAGCGGACATAAAGAGCGGACCTGACATGACCAAGGCTTCTTTATTGGCCAGCAATACAGTCTTAGCTGCCTTCGCCGCCGCGAGTGTCGGGAGGAGACCCGCTGCACCGACAATGGCAGCCATTACCGAATCAACTTCAGGAAGCACGCACACGTCTTCAAGCGCTTTCGTTCCACCCAATACTTCAGTTTTCTTGAAGCCCGCATCGGCCAATCGCTTCCGGAGCTCATCAGCCAAGCCGTAATCGATCATGACAGCATACTGCGGAGCGAACCTAAGGCACTGCTCAAACAAACGATCGATGTTGCTGTTAGCCGTCAGCGCGATCACTCGATATTGATCTGGGTGTCGAGCCACAACATCCAGGGTACTCACCCCTATGGAACCTGTGGATCCGAGGACGGTAATCCCTTTCATTTGGATGGCTCCTCGTCATGATCATGCGTATGCGTATGACCCGCATGATCATGGTGATCATCGTGTTGATCGGCCGCACCCTGTTCTTCCTCAGGCTCGACAGCCATGGGATCATCACCTTCTTGACCCGGTGCTTCAAGCGCTGAATCAGGCTGCATGACGATCTCGGTCGCCGTGACCGGCGTCAACTGAATGAAAATAGGAATTAATAAAGAGCCTGCATAGAAAATCGCAACGGCCGCTAATAGGCTGTCAATGCGATCCAAAACGCCGCCATGGCCTGGCAAAAGGGTGCCGCTGTCCTTAACACCGCGAACCCGTTTTGCAAGGCTCTCAAACAAATCACCACTCACCGAGAAAGCGACAGTAAAGATTGATAGGAACACAAAGTCCAGCATGGTTTGCGTTTCGAAATGGGATGCAAACCCCACCGCTAACGCCATCAGAATGGCTGCGAAAATCGCTCCATAGACCCCCTCCACTGTTTTCCCTGGGCTGATCTCTGGAAGGAGCTTGGTGATCCCCCAGTTTTTGCCGGTGAAATAAGCGGCAATATCAGCCACCCAAATCAATAAAGCCAGATAAAGGACCTGATATTCAGAGAAATTGAAACGGAGCCAAGCCATGAGAGCCCATCCCGTTAAAAGGACAAAGGTGCCGGCAAAGAGCTTAGCGGTCAAGGGATAGCGGAACTTAACCAGTTTCTGAGGCGCTCTTCTGAACGCCATCGCCCAAATGAGCCACCAGACAACGGCGATCGCATAGAACCATACAGGCAATTCGCCCGGTGCCCAGTAAATCGCAAAGTAATGAGCCGACACCATCACAGCCAGGATAGAAGCTGCAAACCCAATCTGCCCTTTACGAGCAAGACCTGCTAGACCACCCCATTCCCAGGCAGCCAGCAGAATAATAAAACCCCAGAGCACGGCGAACCCGCCAGGTGGCAAAAAGATGATGGCCGCAATAATGAGCGGCGCCAAGATACTGGCTGTGATGACACGATTCTTAAGCATGGGTTTTCTTCTTGGTTTTGGAAATGATAAATGAAAGCTGAGAGGGTCCTTCCGCTAACGCGATTTTAGAGATTCTATCTGATCGCCGGTGTAGCCAAAACGTCTTTGCCGATTTTGAAAACTCGAAAGCGCCTCTTCAAAGGCTTTTTCATCAAAATCAGGCCAAAGCAACGGAGTAAAGTAGAGTTCGGTATAAGCGAGCTGCCACAGCAAAAAATTACTGATGCGCTGCTCGCCACCGGTTCGAATGAATAAATCTGGCTCGGGCAGATCTGAAAGCGCCAGCTGGGAAGCCAACAAATCAGCATCGATGCTGTTCGGATCGAGGGACCCCTGCTGCACCTGTTCGGCCAGACCTTTGGCCGCTCGGGCAATATCCCAGCGACCCCCGTAATTGGCGGCCACAACGAGGTGAAGACGATCGTTCTCCGCGGTTAGCGCCTCTGAGGCCGCAATCCGCTCCTGAAGCTTAGGGGCAAAGGCCGATCGATCACCGATGACGCGGAGTTTGACGCCATTTTTATGGAGCTTCTGGGTTTCACGCTCAAGACTCGCAATGAAGAGGTCCATCAACAGAGACACTTCCTGAGCCGGACGACGCCAGTTCTCGCTACTGAACGCAAAAAGAGTGAGCACCTCTATGCCTTTAGCAATACATTGCTCGACGGTTTTTTGAACGGACCCCACACCCGCCCTATGGCCGGCGGGTCTTGGCAGGAAACGCTCCTTCGCCCAACGACCATTGCCATCCATAATGATGGCAACGTGGCGGGGAAGTCCCGGACGATCGGGTATTAGAGTGGCGCTCATGTAATAGTTAGCCCAAATAACTTCTGGACGCAGAGGAAGCGACCCAGGGGTTTGCCCTAAATTGCCAACAAATCCTTTTCCTTGACTTCAAGCAAGGCATCCACTTCCTTGACATACTGATCGGTTAACTTCTGGACGAGCTCCTGACCTCTGCGTTCATCGTCTTCAGAAATCAGCTTATCCTTCAAAAAGTTCTTAAGATCTGTATTGGCATCACGGCGAATATTACGGATCGCTACGCGTGAGTTTTCGCCTTCATGACGCACCACCTTCACAAGATCCCGACGCCGCTCTTCAGTCAGCGCAGGCATAGGAACCCGGATCACGGTGCCCGCAGTATTGGGGTTTAGGCCTAGATCAGACGACATGATGGCCTTTTCAATGGCCTGAACCATGGTTCTTTCCCAAGGCGTGACAGCCAAGGTTCTAGAGTCTTCGATCGTGACGTTGGCTGTCTGACTCAAAGGCACATCGTTACCGTAATACGATACGGTGATATGGTCTAAGAGGCTGGGATGCGCTCGTCCCGTTCTGATTTTAGCGAGCTCCAGTTTCAGAGCCTCAATACTTTTTGCCATCCGCTCGGATGTTTTTTTCTGAATACCTTCGATCATGACCGCTTACCTGTTTCTATCAATGACCCAATTTCTTCACCCTGAACAAGCCGCATGAGCGCTCCAGGTTCGAACACATTCATAACACGCAAAGGCATATTGTGATCCCGGCATAAGACCAACGCTGTGGCATCCATGACGTCCAAACGCTGATCCAGCGCTTCATCGTAGGTGAGACGAGTATAAAATTTTGCATTAGGATCTTTCATGGGATCCGCTGTGTAGACACCATCGACCTTGGTGGCTTTGATGAGAAGCTCTGCGTTGGTTTCAATCGCTCGAAGACTGGCTGCAGAGTCCGTGGTAAAGAAAGGATTGCCTGTGCCGGCCGCAAAAATAACCACCCGACCCTTTTCCAGATGTCGAATTGCACGGCGTCGGATGTAATCCTCACAAACCTGATTGATTTTGAGCGCCGACATCACGCGGACGGGACGCCCCAAATGTTCCAAGGCATCCTGCATCGCCAGCGCGTTCAAAACGGTGGCCAGCATGCCCATGTGATCACCCGTAACACGCTCAAGACCCTGGCCCGCCGTTTGTGCGCCGCGAATAAAGTTGCCGCCGCCGATCACCAGACCGACCTCAACACCCGCTTCGCACAGCTCAACAACATCCATCGCAAATCGACGAATGGTTTGGGGATCAATGCCGCTGCCCTGATTACCCATCAAGGCCTCTCCGCTCAACTTGAGCAAAATGCGCGTGTATTTTGGTGCACTCATCTCGTGATCCTTCCGTTCTTCAATGAATGGATGCACGCAACGTAAACGTTGCGTACGCAAGCTCCCACAAGTTTGCCCCAGAGATTAGGAACCTCTGACCTGAGCCATAACCTCTTCAGCAAAGTTGCTTTCAACCTTCTCAATACCTTCGCCTACTTCAACGCGGACGAAACGCTCGACCTTGGCACCCTTGTCACCCAAGAGTTTGCCCACGGTCTGATCAGGATCCTTAACAAAAGCCTGACCCACCAGCGTGATTTCACCCAGGAATTTCTTGATACGGCCTTCAACCATTTTTTCGATCACATTGGCTGGCTTACCACTTTCAGCGGCCTGAGCCACGAAAATAGCCTTTTCCTTAGCCACGAGATCCGCATCGACACCCGTCTCATCCACGCAAGCGGGCTTCGTTGCCGCCACATGCATTGCGATGTCTTTACCAAGATCAGCCGTGCCACCCGTTAATTCAACCAGAACGCCGATACGGCTGCCATGAAGATAAGTCGCTACCGAACCCTCTTTCGCAACATAGCTTTCGAAGCGACGGATGTTGATGTTCTCACCGATCTTCGCAACCATCGCACGGCGAATTTCTTCAATGGTTTCACCCGAGCTCACTTGAACGGCCAGAAGCTCTTCGAGGTTAGACGCATTGGAATCAAGAGCCGCCTGAGCGACCAAATTGGCAAAGTCGATGAAGGCATCGCCTTTAGCAACGAAGTCGGTTTCACTGTTGACTTCAACGATCGCAGCACGCTTGCTATCCGCACTGGTCTTCACACAGACGCAACCTTCAGCAGCGGTTCGACCTGATTTCTTATCAGCCTTAGCCAGGCCCGCCTTTCGCATCAACTCAACAGCGGCTTCGAGATCACCCTGAGTGTCGGTCAAAGCCTTCTTACATTCCATCATGCCAGAGCCCGTGCGCTCTCTCAGCTCTTTAACCATTCCCGCCGTAATATTAGACATGCACAATTCCTCAAAAATTAGCGTATTGATGGATCGGGGACCGCGCTTATGAAAACGCCCCCTGAAGGAGGCGCGTTCACCGTCTATCCCGGATCCGAAAAGTTCTTACATCCCGAAGTCAGTCTTTAAGCGCTGACTTCTACGTCGACCACGACTGCGGTCGATTCCATTTCAACGAACTCATCTTCGGTGCCGGTTGCGGTCAGACTGTTCGCCTTACCCTGCAAAATGGCCGTTGCTGCGCTCTGAACATAGAGCTGAACCGCACGAATGGAGTCGTCGTTGCCAGGAATGATGTAGTCGATACCCGCTGGGCTGTTGTTAGTATCAACAATACCGACCACGGGGATTCCCAGTTTCTTGGCTTCGCTGATCGCGTTGTGTTCGTAACCAACATCCAACACGAACAGAACTTCAGGTAGGCGATCCATATCACGGATACCACCCATACTGTTCACAAGCTTTTCAAGCTCGCGCATCATGCCAAGGCCTTCTTTCTTGCTGAAGCGCTGGAGACGACCATCATCACGCATGGCTTCTAGCTCTTTCATACGAGCTACAGACGCCTTGATGGTTTTGAAGTTAGTGAGCATACCGCCCAACCAACGATGATTCACGAAAGGCATACCGCAACGGTTAGCTTCCTCTTCTACCACTGTACGGGTGGTTCTCTTGGTACCCACGAACAAAATCTTGCCGCGGTTAGCCGCTACCTGCTCCAGATAACGCATGGCGTCATTGAAGAGGGGAAGAGTCTTTTCCAAGTTGACGATATGGATGTTGCTCCGCGCACCAAAAATGTACGGGGCCATCTTAGGGTTCCAATAACGCGTCTGGTGGCCGAAGTGAACACCGGCTTCCAACATTTGACGCATCGTTACATTCGACATTTCTACTCCTGATTACTCTAAATTTAGGGTTGAGCCTCCACATACCCCGAGCGACGACCCTTTTCCTTGTAATATGAAGAAAAAGGCACCCTGCCGAACGTGACGGTATGTGTGTGTGGTTGCTAAAAAAAGCAGGCCTTTATACCATGTTTGCCTTGCCTCAACAATCGAAACCCGCCCGCCCCGAGAAATTCTCTCGGTGTTAGCCCCGCTGGAAAAGCCTATACGCGCATGAGCATCAGCATAAAAACGTCCGAAGACATCGAAAAAATGAGGATCGCCGGCCGACTGGCCGCCGAAGTCCTTGAAATGATCGAACCCCATATTGTTCAGGGGATCTCAACCGATGAGATTAACCAGATCTGCCACGACTACATGGTCGATGTCCAGAAAGTTGTGCCTGCGCCTTTAAACTATAGGGGATTTCCAAAATCCATCTGCACCTCCGTCAACCACGTGATTTGTCATGGCATACCCGGCCCCAAGACACTCAAAAACGGCGATATTATCAATGTGGATATCACCGTTATTTATGAAGGCTATCACGGCGATACCAGTCAAATGTTCTTGGTGGGCGATGTACCCATCCGCGCCAAACGCCTCGCGAGCTCCTGCCAGGAAGCGCTTTACCTGGGGATCAAAGAGGTGCGACCCGGGGCGCACCTTGGCAACATAGGTCACGCCATTCAAGCCTATGTTGAACCCTTGGGCTATTCAGTCGTTCAGGAGTTTTGTGGCCACGGTATTGGTAAAGTATTTCATGAGGACCCTCAGGTGCTTCACTACGGCAAGCCCGATACGGGTCCCGTCATGAAGCCCGGCATGATCTTCACCATCGAACCCATGATCAATCTTGGCAAGCGCCACATTAAAATTCTGCCCGATGGCTGGACTGCGGTGACCAAGGATCACAGCCTGTCCGCCCAATGGGAACATATGATTCTAGTGACCGATTCGGGATATGAAGTACTGACCTTAAGACAAGGCGAAACCATCTAAAGGTAGTTATGCCGACATTACAGCAGCTTATTGAACGGCAGGATCTTTCTATCAACGAGATCACTCAGAGGTTCAGTGAACGCATCAAGGAACAGGCTGAGATTTTCATCACGCTATTCAAAGAAGGCACGCCCGCATCGGAATTAATCAGACTGCGCTCGGATTTCATGGACGAAATTCTGGGCACGGTATGGCGTTCATTTCTCGATGAAGACGCTAACGATAATGCGCTCATTGCCGTTGGCGGTTATGGCCGACAAGAGCTCCACCCCTATTCCGACATCGATATTCTGGTTCTAACCCGACCCCTACCCGCCAAAGAAAACGATGAAGATCTCCCGATTGAGCAAAAGCTTTCGGCTTTTCTAAGGTTTCTGTGGGACATCGGCCTAAAGCCCGCGCAAAGTGTTCGTACCATTGATGAATGCGTCGTAGAGGCTGCAGCAGACCAGACCGTCATGACGAACCTGATGGAATGCCGATTGATCCTTGGCTCTGAAACGCTCTACGACACCCTGTGGACTCGGATTTCTCCAGATCATATCTGGTCCTCAACCGAGTATTTCAATGCCAAAATTCTCGAGCAATCGGCTCGCTACTCGAAATACCACGATACCGCCTACAATCTTGAACCCAATATCAAGGAAGGTCCTGGTGGTCTTAGAGACATCCAGAACATTGGCTGGATCATCAAGCGCCACTATAACTCTCGATCACTCAACCTCATCAGTGAAGGCTGGCTCACCGAGTCCGAATACGCAGAACTCATCAAAGCCCGTGATTTTCTTTGGGAAATACGCTTTGCCCTTCATACACTGACGGGCCGTTGCGAAGATCGCTTGCTGTTTGAGCATCAGAAAGAATTGGCCCGACAATTCGGGGTTCAGGATCAGAACCTCAACCGCGCCGTTGAACAGTTCATGCAGCTTTACTACCGAACCGTCATGGGATTAGAGCGCTTAAATGAATTACTGATGCAGTTGTTCAAGGAAGCCGTGCTTTATGCCGATGAAGAGATCGAGACCCATGCCATCAATGATCAGTTCCAGTCGGTCAACGACTACATTGAGGTCCAAAACCCCAATGTGTTCAGGAACCATCCCTTAGCCCTTTTTAAGATCTTTTTGTTACTGCAAACGCAAGCAAATCTCAAAGGTATCCGCGCCTCAACCATACGCCTAATTCGTCAGCACCTCTATCTGATCGATGAGCGTTTTCGGAAAAACCCAGAAACCTGCCATCTCTTCATGTCGATTTTGAGACAAAAAACAGGCGTGACGCAGCAGCTCAGACGGATGAATCGCTACGGCGTTCTCGCCGCCTACATCCCTGAGTTCGGTCGCGTCGTTGGACGCATGCAGTATGATCTATTTCATGTGTACACCGTCGATGAACATACCCTATTTGTTCTGAGAAACTTAAGACGCTTCACCCTCGAAAAACACCGCAGTGAACACCCCACCACGAATGAAATCTGTGAATTGGTTGAAAAGCCCGAACTTCTGTATGTCGCAGCCCTAATGCACGACATCGCCAAAGGCAGTGGCGGCGACCATTCAACCTTAGGCGCTGATATTTCGCGAGATTTTTGTGAACGTCACGGCATTCCACCCAGTGAAACCTCACTGGTTGCCTGGCTCGTTCAGAATCACTTGCTGATGTCGATGACGGCTCAACGTAAAGACATCAACGACCCCGATGTCATTCATGAATTCGCAACCGCGGTCAGTGATCAAAACACGCTGAATCATCTTTATCTTCTGACCGTTGCCGACATCAGAGCCACGAACCCAAGCATCTGGAACTCTTGGAAAGATGCGCTATTGAAGGAACTCTATGTTGCGACCCGATCGGTCCTTCGAAGAGGGCTCACAAAACCGCAGCTGCAGACCGACAAGATTGCATCCGTTAAAGCTGAAAGCCGAGTACTACTCAAGAAATTAGGGGTCTTAGATAGCATCATTGATCGCGTCTGGGAGCAAACGCTCAATGATGAATATTTCACGCGTTACATCCCCGATGAGATTGCCTGGCATACGATTGCACTGAGTGCCGCAAAAGAAGACGATCTACCGCTGGTATTCTTGCGACCGATCAGCCTTCGAGGAACAGCCGAGGTGTTCATCTACGCCCGAAACCAGGACTTCATCTTCGCTCAGAGCACGGCAGTCATGGATCAACTCAACCTCAACGTTGTCGATGCGAGAATCATTACGACCGCGGCCGATGGGTTTGTTCTCAATAGCTACCACGTGCTCGAACAAAATGGCGAACCTATTCGGGACCATATGCGACAGGTACAGATCTGCTCACGACTTCGGCAAAGCCTTTCAGGCGCTCCCAAGGCGCCCATCAAAGTCCAGCGCCGAGAATCCAGACAAATCAAGCACTTCAAGGTGCCTACCCGCGTCTATTTTCATGAAGACCCTCAGCATCGATTCACGGTCCTTGAATTAATTGCAACCGATCGACCAGGTCTTCTGTCTAAGGTGGGACGGGCCTTTGCTAGCAGGGGTGCCCGGCTCTTTAACGCCAGAATTTCAACCATCGGTAGCCGAGCGGAAGATATCTTTCAAATTACCGATCGAAATAACCAACCCATCCATGATCTAAAACAGCAGGAAAAGCTTAAGAACACGATCATTGAGTTGGTGGGCGATCAGTAAGCAACCAGCGACTCCCTCCTCACCCCGTATGTGAAAAGCGGTCTGAATTCTGCTATAACGGTCCCCTTGAGCAAGGCCTAAACTGAAACGGCCTCAAGGTTTCTCTTCTATTTCACTTCAAGGTCAAGCGCATGTTCAGTAAAGGGATGCAAATTGCAGGATTCGATGACGAGCTCTGGTCAGCCATTCGGGATGAAGAACGGCGACAAGAGCATCATATTGAACTGATTGCTTCTGAGAATTATGCAAGCCCGAGAGTCCTTGAGGCTCAAGGCACCGTACTCACGAACAAGTATGCTGAAGGGTATCCTGGCAAGCGCTATTACGGTGGCTGCGAATACGTGGATGTGGTTGAAAGTCTCGCACTGGAGCGCGCTAAGACCCTCTTCCAAGCGGACTTTGCGAATGTACAGCCTCACTCAGGGTCACAAGCCAACGCGGCGGTCTATATGGCTCTGCTTAACCCGGGCGATACCGTGCTCGGCATGAGTCTCGCGCACGGCGGACATCTGACCCACGGAGCGAAAGTCAATTTTTCGGGGAAGATCTATAACGCCGTTCAGTATGGCATTGATACCTCAACCGGCTTAATTGACTATGAAGAAGTCGAACGGTTAGCCAAAGAACATCGCCCAAAAATGATCGTGGCCGGCTTCTCAGCCTACAGCCGCGTTGTGGATTGGCAGCGTTTCCGAACGATTGCCGATGAAATCGGCGCCTTCCTTCTGGTCGACATGGCCCATGTCGCAGGCCTCGTGGCGGCTGGGGTCTATCCAAGCCCGGTGAACATTGCCGATGTGACTACAACGACGACCCATAAGACGTTGAGAGGTCCAAGAGGCGGACTGATCCTCGCTAAGTCCAATGAAGAAATCGAAAAGAAACTTAACTCTTTGGTCTTTCCAGGCATTCAGGGCGGCCCCCTTATGCACGTCATCGCGGCAAAAGCGGTGGCCTTTAAGGAAGCCCTTCAACCCGAATTCAAGGTCTATCAGGAACATGTGGTCGTCAATGCTCGCGCCATGGCCCAACGCTTCGTGGATCGAGGGCTCCAAATCGTTTCGGGCGGAACAGATAACCACCTGATGTTGGTCGACCTCATCGCCAAAGGCATCACAGGGAAAGCCACGGATGCGGCTTTGGGTAGAGCCCACATTACCGTCAATAAGAACGCCGTCCCCAATGACCCTCAGTCGCCTTTCGTTACAAGCGGCATCCGCATTGGAACGCCGGCCGTGACGACACGCGGTTTTACGAAACCCGACTGTGAAATACTGGCTGACTGGATTTGCGACATTGTGGATGATCTCGACAATGAAACCGTCATTTCGAGAGTTCGGGACGATGTCACCGAAATCTGCCGGAAATACCCGGTTTACCCAGATTGAAACCTAGCTGTGCGCAGGTTCGTTTCGCTGAAATGCTAAAGGTGGCTTTGCTATGAGATGTCCCTTTTGTGGAGCCGACGACACCCGGGTGATCGACTCCAGACTGTCTCAGGAAGGCGATCAGGTCAGAAGACGACGAGAATGTACCGACTGCAAGGAACGTTTCACTACGTTCGAAGCGGCTGAACTCAACCTGCCGCGGATTGTAAAAACAAACGGCAACCGCGAGCCTTTCCGGGAGGAAAAGCTTCGCGCCGGCATTCTTCGGGCACTCGAAAAAAGACCTGTAGCAAGCGATCAAGTTGAAGCGGCCGTCAACCGAATCAAAAAGAAACTCTTGGCGAGTGGCGAAAGGGAAATCCCGTCAAGGATGATTGGCGAAAGCGTCATGAACGAACTCGCCGAAATGGACCACGTCGCCTACATACGCTTTGCCTCGGTGTATCGAAGCTTTCAGGATGTTAATGAGTTTCGTGCTGTGATTGATGATCTTGAACTCGAACCCAAACCACAAACGGTGATTCAGGATAAACCCTGAAGACTGTTCGATGGCTTGGCTGCTCTGTCCTCTTAATTTCATTTCGTGAAACATGCCCCATTCAAAGTTCAGCTTCGAGGATGCCTTCTTTATGGCGAGAGCCATACGATTGGCCGAGCGAGGACGCGACACAACGGACCCCAATCCACGAGTAGGCTGTATTTTAGTCAAAGAAGGCCAGATCGTTGGTGAAGGTTGGCACCAAAAGGCCGGTGGCCCTCACGCTGAGATCGAAGCCCTGTTGGCAGCAGGATCCTTAGCCCGAGGCAGCACGGCCTACGTCAGTCTTGAGCCATGCTGTCATCAAGGCAGGACACCTCCTTGCAGCGAAGCGCT
>Ga0316225_1002523_pt1 | contig 15135 bp, 10 predicted proteins | sample TBH18015metaG_FD_206010 | JGI IMG/M metagenome (GOLD analysis project Ga0316225, IMG submission 206010) | Freshwater microbial communities from Trout Bog Lake, Wisconsin, USA - TBH18015 | ecosystem: Environmental > Aquatic > Freshwater > Lake > Hypolimnion/Profundal zone | place: USA: Wisconsin... | reverse complement strand
CCGTGGCAGGTACACCCGGATGCCGTTTGCTTGCCACCAACGCCGCGTTGAGTAAGTGGTTCTTGAATTGGTCAAGGTCGCTCGGGAGTTCCAACTGATCCGAAGCTGCCGATGGCACTCCAATGAAATCTATAACCCAGAACTCCTTTGCTTGAGATGGCGTTGCGCCTGTCACGACGAGGATATTGCCCTCGTGCAGGTCCCCGTGATGCAGCCCTGCAGCCTCAATGGTTGCAAGTGCTCCTCCAACTCTCTCAACAAACCGCTCGAACACTGCTGCATTCAACACTGTCGTGTTTTCCAAGAATTCAGCAAACGTAATGGCTGATGGAATGAAGCGGAAAGCGATACATGGAACGGTGACACTGTTTCCTTCCGGCAGAACGACTTGTATATTGCCAAGCTCTACGACGTCAGGAATGGCGGCGTCGTCGGATAACGCTGCAGTCCGCGCTTTGACCGCTTGCTCTAGGTGCTCATAATCAACGGTGTCCGGCAAGAATATCTTCAATGCCCGGTCTCGCCCGGTTCGCTCTTGTTCCGCTCGAAAGGTAAAAGATGTCGCTCCGCTGCCGATGCACTCTTTCAATTTGTAGGAATTTCGCAGTGAATTGCCGACTGCCTGCGACGGAACTATCGTTCTTCCTTCCATGAATCTGAAAGAAAAGATGCGGTGTGAAAGTCTACGACGAGCGGGAATGGTCAGTTCATAACTTCGTGCCCTCACGCTGACGAGATTGGCCGAGGTCAGTCGGGCAAGCACTTCTTGCAGAAGCTGCAGAGGCAATCCTACTGTCTGCGCGATCTCGGTTGCGGTAGCTCTCTTGCGCAGAAATAGAAAATGCAAGACAAGCAGCGCGTCGCCTTCTGTTAGCGCCCGTGTGATGGCCTGTCGCTGCTCGGACAGAACATTCGTCTCAATTAGACCTGCAGTTGAACTCATGGAGAGAGCCTACCTGTCGAAAGTTCCCACTGCTTTGTCTCGGCTACCTTATGAATCTGATCCAGCACCCTCGTGGCCAAATGGCAGTCTGTCAGATCAGTAGGAGAACTGAACCAATCGACCTTGCCATTATATCCTTCGAAGATCCGCAAGACCCCCAGTCCGGAGTACCCGGATTTATGGTTCTGATCAATGCAGATCATCATCTTGACCGCAATACGACGTATTCGCGCGAAATCGTGAACCTCCCCAATTGATCCGGGACTCGCCATCAGGCAGATCACATAGTCGTATCGTTGCGCTTGAATCAGTTCGGCAACTGACAGATTCAAACCCGTTCTTGCCAATAACTCGGAAGTGCACACGTCCTCGCTAAAGTGAGCCACGTGTCCCAGCTTCGTGAGCTTCTCCTTTAGTTCGGCGCGCTTCTCATAGACTTTTCCACCTCCGGTTCCCGGTCCCCACAAAAGAATACGGAGCGAAATTCTCGCTTTTAGCTCACGCGCAATGGAATTCAGGATTTCGTCGGGCGCCTCTGTTCGGAATGCGGCTCTGACAGTGGATGCAAGATCATCCTCAGATACTGTTCTTATGTCCAGTTCTGACTGCATCATTATTACGACAATGTTCGGGGTCGGGCTGAAATCACGAGCAACGTCAGCATGTTTAGCAAGTAGTTCCTGCAGCTTCGTCTTCCCCCAGAAGACAATCTCAACTTCCGGGTTGGCCGCCTTTAAATTGGCAAACCACCGAAGCTCGGCTGGCGTGAGGTCCTTAGGGATCATCAGCACCCACCTTCGAACCTTTCGTGGGCCGCCCAACGCCGTTTGCAGCGACGCCTTGACCTGACGCCTCTGGCTCGGTGAGAGAGTGTTTAGGAAGTACTTGTGTTGGAAAACCTCACATGCCCCATCAAAATCGCCTAGAAAGGTGTCGAGCCCTTCGTCCCCGCCCTTGCCTTCGACCGGTTGTGCTTCCGGATATTCTGCGAGCAGTAGACGATTACAAAGACTCGAGAAGTTACTTTCACGCGAACTTTCGGACCCGACAATCTGGGCAAAATCGAATGTCACCTGGGTTCCTTATAAAAGCAGTGTGTATGTATATAACGACTGCACCTGAAGTTTACCAATCAGAAAAGCATCCTCATCTCTACGGTGCGAACAGATGGGCCACGGGCAAACTTATACAGGGGATGGTAGTCGAAAGTCGCTACGCTCCTGAAGCCACAACGGCGTCCTGAGCCAATGACAAGCTGCCGACCTTATCGTTTAGCCATTCCCCATATTCTTCGAGTTGGTTAAGTTCATCGAGGCTCAGAGTCTTGCCGGATGATGGGTGCGCGACTATATTTCTCTTCAGATTTACAAAGTTCAACCACGAAAGCTGCTTCTCTTTTCCCCCCGTCCCGTAACCCAATAGTGGTTGAAACAAGTCCCACTTATTACCGGCGATTTTGACGTAATCAATCAGATCGAAATAGCAATCGTATCCGCCACGCTGCCGATCATCTTCCTCGTACTTCTGTATTACCTTCAGGCGGACAGTCCGCGGTACGCCGAGGGTCCACCAATCGTCACCATCTGGCATTTCCCTTCGGAGTTCATCGAGCACGACCTTTTGCAAAGTCTTTTCGATTGCCTCGATGATCGCCTTTCCTCTTGTATTGGTTTCCGCCTTCTCTTCTGTCAGATACCTATCAAGACCCTCTGGGTTAAAGCTAGGAATTGCGCTCCGTAACGCTTCCTGGCACTTCCGCCATCTTCTAGTCTGTCCTTGAACTCCTCGCAGGTCTCGGAACATTTTTCTGTCTTGGTCCGTAAACTTTGCAAAGTAGGCGGCAAGCGCGTCTGCGTATTTCCTTATGAAGTCGAAGAGGTCCTCGCTGTCCAGAGCAATTAGCTTACTCGTTTCATGCTGTTGAAACACGCTCCTAAGGACCATCACACATGCCGTCACACCATCGTTCATGGCGAGCCCGCCACCCTCCCCTGCACCCTTGTCCCACCATTCTGGTACGGCGCTGCGGATCACATCAAACCAATTCCTCAGGACATACACTGTACGCTTCAGCGTTGCTTCGTTATCGCCTGCCCATAGTGGTCCAAACTCCAAAACATGCTGCTGCTTGACTCTGGCAATATGAAATTCTGTCTTTTCAATCGCACTATATAGACTTGTGAGCGATATGCACCTGGTCTCGCTTTTTGCTGAATCAGCGGTTTGTACCCGATTGAACAATGGTGAAATGGGATCGCCATCCAAGTCCTGAACAGCCTTCGACACGATAGCGCGCGCACGCACTGACGGCTCTTCTGCATCCCAATGCAGTTCAGCATAGAGCTCCTGTAATAACGATTGCTTTACGCTCTTCTGCTTCGCATTGATGTCGATAAACAATCGGGCTTGCTCGCTGGGAGGAAGACCCTCAAAGGCAAGGACGGCCACACGGCTCTTAGCTGCTTTCGGATGTCCTGAGTAAGCAAACAGTCGGTGTTGCCCATCGATAATCCAAGCGCATTTATAGGTTGCGCGCACGTCCAGCCAACCGGCAATTCCGTTTTCGGTAGAAGCATCGGCCTCTTGGGCGCTGCGCTGGAACCCAAGTTTCCCCTTTTCGAGATTGAGGACAATATTCGTGGGGAAAATACCGTCTTCCTCAATATATTGTCGTATCCTGCTCAGTCGCCCCTTACTCAGCATTCTCTGATACGTGTTGACGTCCGAAGTCTTACCCTTTGCGCGATGCGAGACATAAGCGATCTTCAATAAGTATTCAGGGCTAATCGAAAAGGTATAGCAATTGGCTCCTCCCATCCTTGTGCGAATGGTAGGCACCCTGATCTCAAGATTAGGGACCGTCTTACCTGGAAGCATCTCCGCAAGAAATTGATATCGAGCTGCCGGGCCAATGTGGGCGACGAGAGTCTCATAATACGTGAGATCCTTTTCGTCCAAAAGCAAAACATTTGCTTCCTTCGCTCTCGCTTTGTCGTTATCCGACAAAACTATATTCGAAGTGAATATCGCTAACACTACGAGGCGCTTCGCATGGGGCTGGGAGACCCTCCTAGCTGCATTTGTGAAGCGTTCCCGGATAAGTGCATGTTTCCCTAGTTCCTGCTGGAATTGTGGTCGCTTCGACAGCTTCTCCGAAGATTTACACTCAATCGCAATTGCGACTTCGTCATCGACCGCAACAGCATCAATCTGCGTCTTCGGGCTCTCATTGCTGTCGCTGACTGCGAGCTGAGCACCACCTCTTCCCGAGAGAAACTGGAATTTCATTCTGTAGAGCACCGTCCAGACGCGATCTTCTAAGAGAGCGCTGTGTGCCTTTGGACGGCTGAGCTGGACAGACTTCTTGTTCTTCTTGCGGATTACCCAGCCCGCTTGTTGGTGCTCTGTAACCGCCGATGGAGAGACAGTCTTGGTCTCATATTCCCTGGACCGCGCCCTAGCTAGACCGCTTAGCTCCTCGATTCCCTGCATGTTGGTTAGCATGTTTGCTCCCCGTGGAAAAGCAATTCCGTGACTGGGCGGCGGTATTGACGGGAAGCTGCCATTACCGAATGGCGTTCCACGATATGAACTTTGAAATCAGGGTAGAGCTTATGAATAGAAGAGTGATCCGCGTTGCTAACTAGCACACTGCACCCCTTCGCACGAAGAGACCGCGCTACCGTCGCGAGTCTTTCTTGATCTTTCCATGAGAATATCTTCGCGTTGTATTTTAGAAAGCCGTTGTTTCCGTGCGCTACTGTGTAAGGAGGATCGAAGTAAACAAAGTCTCCGGCTTTCGCATGCGCAACGGCCGCTTCAAAATCGGCTGAGATGATTTTGGTTCCTCTTAAAAGGGAGGATATTCTTCGCAGTAGCGTCTCATTGCAAGGATCAATATGATGCTTTTGCCCGTATGGAACATTGAATTTGCCGGACAAGTTCTGCCGATAGATCCCGTTGAAAGATAACTTGCAGAGATAAATTAGCCGTGCGGCTTTACCAGCATCTGAAGAAGGACTACTCTTCCTGATTCGGTAGTAGTCTTCCTCTGAGTTCGGCAGTCGGCGTAAACACCGTAGAACGGCATCAAGATTATCGCGGACCTGAAGATATGCGCCGATCAACTCCGAGTTAGTGTCGCTCAGAGTCGCGGATTTGGGCTGGATCGAGAAGAAAACGGCACCTCCGCCGACGAACGGCTCATAGTAGCGCCCGAAGGTTTTAGGCGCAAAGGGGAGGATATCCCGAAGAAGCCGCCGCTTGCCGCCTGCCCACTTCAGTAATGGCTCACATTCCGATTGATTCATTGGACTGATTCACCACTCTAGCCAGCTCTGGCCACCGGATCAAGAGAAATCGAGGAAGCCGCTAGTCTCAAACGAAGCGCGATAGCTCTGCACGGGCGAATCCGCTGCTAGTTGTGTTTTAATCCATAGGTTTTCACACGGGCCGGAACGGGCTAGGCAGCCGTTTCCGGCCCGCTGTTTATGCGGGTCCCAGAGGCCCCGTTTTCGACCCTTTTCACACACGACATTTCGGGGCTTCCGAGGACCTTTCGGACAGTAGCAGTCGAGATGTGGTGGTCCAAGGCGATGTCGCGGAGGCTGCGCCCCTCGGCGCGCTGGTTCCGGATCGCGATCTCGTCCAGCTCCAGGGCGCGTCGGCCGATGTGACGTCCTTCCAGCTTGGCCCGTCTCATCCCAGCCCGGACCCGTTCTACGATCAGGTTGCGTTCAAGTTCGGCGATCGCTCCCACGATGACGATCATGGCCCGCCCCAGCGGGCCGCCGGTGTCGATGTTCTCCTGCCGGCTGACGAACTCAATGTTCAGGTGGTTCAGTTCGTCCCACACTTCCAGGAAATGGCGGACCGACCGCGCCATGCGGTCGAACGCCCAGACCACAACCACATCAAATCGGCCGCGGCGGGCATCGGCCATCATCTTCTCGAGGCCCGGACGCTTCGACTTCGCCCCGCTGATCATGTCCCTGAACTCCGCAACAATCTCATATCCACGCTGCGAGGCCAGGGCGCGCAGGTCATACAGTTGCGTTTCGGGATGTTGATCGAGTGTCGAAACGCGGAGGTAAAGGGCCGCACGCTTCATAGAATCTCCCCAGAGCCCCCCGGCCCGCGCATCGAACAGCCGCCGGCCCAGAGGCTTAAGGTGAGAATATTAACATATCTAAGACATGTTAGGCGGTTCCGGGCGCCGGCAACTACCAGCGCATGACCTCGGCACCGCAACTGCCGAACTACCTCGGTCTGCCGTTCCGCATTCTGGTGTCGCCGTTCGTGAACTTCGACCCCGAAGAGCGCACCACCGACATCATGATGTTCAACAGCCGCAACCTCGGCGCCCTCATCGTCGCCGAAGAGCCCCACGTCAAGTCGTGGGAAGACGGCCAGTACAACATCATGAACATGAGCATCGAGGAGACCTACGCTTCGACATGCGCCGGCAGGGCAGGCCGTCACGGTCGCCAAGAGCGGGACGGGATGACCGAACGCGTGCACGATGCCGGCGGTCACCGTGTACAACCTGGAATCCATATATGTCCGGCCGGTTTGCCACTCGCGCAATCCGCTGCCGGGTGGCTGGGCCGGACCACATTCCGGGGCTTATATGGAGCGGTGATACTGCGTCTGCCGAGCTGGCGGAAACAGGTGTTCCGACATCGGGGTGGACGTTGTTGTCTACTCCGTGCTCAAAATGCGGAAATCTGGATGATTGAGCCTTTCAGGGTGCGGAAATATGACGGACGCTTATCCGGCAAGGGTGCGGAAATCGTGGTTAGAGACGAGAACTGGTTCATGCCAGCTCAGACTTGATATTCGCCTTTTGTTCTCCTAAGGTGGAAACCCATGTTGGCCTACACCGCGCTCATTATTTACTTGCTGATCGGGACCCTTGTCGTTTTCGTCAGTTGGAAGGCGAACCAGGCGAAGTATGACATCGACAATGACATGATGCCTCTGATGATGTTGCTGGTCATGTTGTTCTGGCCCGCCTGCATCATCATCTCCATTACCATTTCGTTTCGAAGACCTTCTTCAAAAGAAGAAGACAAGTCCCACGAGGAGAATAAGTAGTTTCTCTCTCACGCCCCGCCCGACTGAACGTCGGGCCGGGGGCGAGGTGCGGAAATATGATCTGTTCTTCGCCGGATAGGAAGATAGTAAGGAAATAAAGAAGATGAAGAGTCTGAGAGATTCCTTGACGGCCGCCCGACGGAACGTAGAGTCGAATGGCGCGGGAGAGATAGCGAACCAGACCGTGACGTGACGATCACCTCAACCGACAAACGTGGAGCCGAGATGCCCCTATATGTCTCGGCTCCGAAGTTGGCTTTGAGGAGAACTGCCGCGGATGGGGGATAGAAGTGCGTCGTCCGAGCCGCGTTCCCGGCTGCTAGCCCCCAAGTCATTCCCTTAATCAGGCCTGAAAAGGGGGCAAATTAGGGTCGAGAGATAGGCTCCGTGAGATGCCCAAGCATCCAAAGATCAAGTGGCCGTCGAGGGGGAAGACGACTTATAATCGAGCAAGAGATTCGTCTCAGTCTTGCTGTTCGAGGCTTGTTGAGACGGCGCTACATTGGATTTTGAGCATATGAAGAATTCGAAAAACTCGCGCTCAACCAAATCACCTTCTCTAGAGAAGGCCAATTCTGAGAGCTCTAAGCCTCTCAGGATTGAACGAAGATATATCGCAACTCCCCGCTCTGATTTGATCGTCGTCAAGGTTGGCGAAAGCCGATCTAGGCGAGCGATCCTCGACAACGAGAAAGCTTCATTTTTGGTTTCGAAGATTGTTAAGGCAACGAGTAAGCCAGGCACTAACCGCGGGACCATCTTCAATAGCAGTTTGGGGAAGAGAGTATACGCCTACTCTGTTTGTCCGAAAGATACGAACAAGATTATCCGCGAGGACTCCTCTGGTAAGGTGACTGTCGGCCGCTTTGTGAACGGCAGCTTCCGAGCCCTCACAAGGTTCAATGGCGAGCTCGCGAAGTAAGCCGCCCGATCCTGCAGGTCTCCTCACATCGGCCGCAGCTGGGGATAAACCCCTAGCGATTATTCTTGCTGGCCACAACGGCTCGGGAAAGTCTACTCTCTGGTACGACAAGCTGGCCGACAAACTCCAGATGCCCTTGATAAACGCAGACCGACTCACACTGTCGATCCTGCCGCCACCCGTCGATGCTGCGCAAACTCTGCGACCTTGGGCGGCGAGTTTGCGGGATAAAGATCAGAGGTGGCAAAAGCTATCACAAGATGGGGTACAGCTCTTCATGGGATTGTGTATGGACCAGCATATTCCCTTCGCTTTTGAGACGGTGTTCTCATATCTAAAGAAGAAGCCGGGCGGAACCTACAGCTCCAAAGCGGATATCATTGTGGCGCTGCAGAAGGCTGGTTATTTCGTTACGTTGATTTTCGTGGGACTGTCGAGTGCTGAGCTGTCCTCCTTGCGGGTAAAAACTCGCCGGTCCCAGGGGGGGCACGACGTACCAGAGAAGAAACTGAAGCAACGTTTTCCTCGGACGCAAAGAGCTATTCGACTCGCCGCTCCAATAGCCGATATGACGATCATGTTCGATAACAGCCGCTCCATTGACAAGGCGTTTAGTTTGGTCCGTGCACAGACTGGGGATGTCGTGACATACGACTGTCGCGATAGGCAATTTGGTGAGGAGCAGGAGTTGATCGACGTAGCGAATACCTGGCTCTCCAAGGTTTCCTCCCGAAAAGCCGGCAGTCGGCAGCCTACTAACCATCGCTTCGCGATCCAACCCACGAGGCACAGCCAGTAACCACAGGGCGTGCAACAAGCGATTGTGGAGCGGAGGATGTATCTAGAGTCCGTCGTCGGGTGAAGTGCCGCCCGTTTCGCGAGCTGGAGTGAGAGATCGGGTTGTAAACGTCCCGATCCGATTGGGGAGATCGAACTTGCGCGGATTCTCGACAGCCTCGTTTACAGGCAATCCGAAAGCCGTGTTCACCAGCCAAGATGTGTACCCTTGAACATCACGTTCGATCTTGAGCGACTTGCACCACGCTACGAGAGGTGCGCTCCGCTCTCCGAGCTCTTCCAGCGTGCTACCGGACGCAAGAGCTGCAAGGGATTCATCATGCTCAGTGGCCCCTTCGAGCAGAGCTGAGCGCAGAGTTGCAGTTGCCGCGCGCAAAAGCTCAACTCTATACGGAAGATTCTCGGTTTCGAGCTTTGCCAATACGGCATGGCAGTTCTTGCTCGCGTAAGCGGTTGCCAGCAACGCAGGAGCTGCAATTGAGGAACGCGGGTCCAGCGCGGCTAAAGTCAGGTCCATGTCTCGTACGTCCAGCTTTTCAGCCGAGGACCGATCGAACAGGGCCCAGGCAGCAGCTTGGGCAAGCGGTCGATATTGCTTAGATTGCATAAGCCCACTGTCAGAAAGTGCGTTGAATAGAACGCTGAAGATGCGCGGGTCGTCCTTCTTGGCAATGGCAGACAAAGACGCGCAAGGAACAAAGGGATCGTCATTCACTGCCCCTGCTACCTCAATGAGCGCATCCAGAGCACTTTGGGGTAACTCTCCAAATGCTCCGAGCGCGCGCGCGGCCGCCCGTGCTACTCGAAATCTAGCCCAAACGGGTCCGGCCACCATTCCGTAGTCACTACTGAAATTCCTCTGGTCCTTCAAGAGTCTTAGGAGCTGTGGAATGGCTTCAGGCCAGGAAAGTTCCTCCATGAGCTCGGCCCATTTGAGGCGGACATCTGCGCTGGGATCTTCTGCCAACTTCAAGAGTACGCTTCGTTCACCCTCTTTCAGTAAGCTCGCCAAATCCTGAAGTGCCTCACACCGGACCTGATACCGCGGATGCTTCAAAGCACCCAGCAGCGGGCTGGTTGAAGATTGCATCGCAAGGCATTGCACGGCGGCAATCCCTTGTTCAATACTGTCGGTTTCCAGCAGCTTTTCACAGACACTTCCGACGTCAAGCTGAGCACTAGATGCTAAGCATGCCAGAACTCCAGCGATACTTGCAGGAGCATCTGTCAGCCTCGATTGCAGTTCCAACAAAGCACCGGGGGAGACTTTCGAGGCGACTTGCCTCAGGTCTGCACCTGCGAGTGCTTCAATTATTGCCAATGCCAGCTCCCGTTCATGCCCAGGAAGCAATGCCGCAAAGGACTCGGCGAGAAACCGCTTTGCGGCTTTTTTCTGTGGTCCTTTCACGGCTGTCTCGGTGGAGGTCAACATGAGGTCCCACACGATTTCGAGTCGTCGCGAAGAGGGAATTTCCGGCAGCAGTTCCTTGAGCAATTTTAAGGTCCCACCGGACGATAGCCAGGTAATTCTGATCAGCACCTTCCTCAACTCGTCTTCTAGGCCGATCTGGCGGAGATTCTCGCTCAAGAGATCCACAAGGCTCTCATCCCAATGACCTTCCACAGCACGCCATACCGAAGCGCGTGCCCATCCATTCGCGCTTCCTAGGAGGGTTCGGAGCACCCCGACAGTAACCTCCAGATCCTTACTCTGCTGCAGGAATCCGGCGAGGCGGCTTGCTAGTAGCTCTCGGTCCTTATGAGTTGTTAACCAAGAAATTCCTTCCATCTTGAAGCGAAGCGCAACTGCTATCTGGATACCTTCGCGGCTGTTATAGAATTCCTCCGCAGGTTGTTCGAAAACGTGATCTGCGTGTGCGGCGTCGAGCACATGTTCTTCTGCCTGGTGATAGGTTGTCTTGAATTTCATCCACCACGCGTCGGCCTTTTGTTCACATACAACAAACTGCTGAATCACCCAATCGAAATCTGCTTCGTTTCCGTAACAGGCTCCATTCACAACCACTTCAATATTTTCAATTGGGCCGCCAGGTTCCGCCACGGTTTCGACGGCGTTGCGGAAGTCGCTGTTTAGGCTGCTTGAGAACGAATAGAGGAGCGGCACTAGCGTGTTCATATAGCGCGTACGTGAAAACGGAAGAACGCTTCGAATAAACACGGAGAGAACTGCGTGAGTTTTCGAGAATTTGCGGACATCTTTCAGAATATTCGGGGCGATTTGTGGGGGCTTCCAGGTACTACCAAAGCTCCAGTTATCTTCATCTTCATCTTCCTTGCCCGCCAGTAAAATGCGTGCGATTGTGCTGGGGACATGCGCTTTGGAGCCATACCTTGCAAGGTTTTGGAACGCACGATCGACGCGGGATACCTTACTGGCAGACAAAAGGTTGCTTTCGAGGAATCCATCCAGCCGCGAGTGCGTCTCATTGGATAGGATGAGCGAATACGCTTTCAGCTGACTTGCACCTTCGAGGACACCCAGCGCGGTTTCAATGCCCCAATCTTGCCCGTTCTCGTCAGCAAGAGCTAAGCCGTTTACTAAACACGAAAGTACATACTCTGTCTCATTTCTTCGCCCCTCAATTGCCATTCGAAGTCCGTCTTCGACACGAGGGTGATAGAACGTGATGATTTCGCCTTCCCGGCGCAGATTGCGACCTGCGACCAGAAAGTCAACCATGCCTTCCAGGTCCGGACGCATTGTCGCGTCGACGGTACGTAGTAAACGGCTGATACTGAGCAACATTTCACTCGTGAGCGTTTCACGAGCCTGAAGCATTGCCCAGAGGATAGCGGCGGCGGCGACCCCATCCTTGCCTCGACCTCCCACCTGATCCGCAACAACGGAGGAGATCGCTTCAATCTGGGAAGCCTTTATGATCAGTTGGATCTTCTCCGGTTTCTCGGGGTCTTGCTCGGTGAGGGCGACAAGAAAGCGATCTAATTCGTAGGGCCTTGTGAGCGCTTTCAGTGCCGCACGTCTATGCCGCTGCGCCAACTCCGCCGCATGACCACTCAGGTCACTGCGGATGCGATCATAAATTTCCGCTAGTCGATCGTACCCGTAGTCTTCAATCTCAATCTGGACAGTATACGGTGCGAGTTTTTTCTCGAGTTCCACTCCAGCGCTCTGCAGCACATCGGAGCGGGAAGTGACGAGAAACTTATGGCTAGCGTTCGCTAGCGTTAGCAACTTTGGCAGTTCGCTGGCCCACGGTTCGGCTTCTGGGGTCACACGATTGCTTCCCCATGGATCTCGCAAATGAAACAGTACTGGGTGTGGCTCGGAAAGTCTTGAGCGGATTGGACCGGGCCCCTTCTCGCTCCCAATGATCTGGTACGGCGGACTGGAGCGGCGATAGGCCAGTTCCAAGATCTCCGCCGTCAGGGTCTTCCCAGTCCCTGATGGTCCAGCGATAATCACAGCGTGCCGTTCTTCTAAAAATTGCTCGATGCGCTTATAGCTCTGAGGGCGAACGTAATGGTCCATCCTGCGCGTTGGCAGGACCGAACCTCCATGTATCGTTAATAATTTGAGTAGCTCGTCTTTGCTGAACCGCCCGGCGCGACTTCCGAGCATCCTCTGCCGAGTGGCTTCTTTAAGCTCCAGTACACAGTCTGAATGATTTGCCGCTGGAACGTGGCAATGAATCTCCAGGAGACTTCTGATCCGATTTTCGAGAACTTCCTTCGTGAGCCCGCAGCAGATCGCTAGGCGCGATGATATTGAAGCCTGAGTCGCGGCATCTATCCCCCTACGCGTAATCAGCGGCAATTCCCTAGTATTGGGGAATTCAAGCAGAAATTCGGCTACATGTGATCGAAGACCAGCTTCCACACCTTCGTTCGTGACAAACAGATATCTCTCTTGGGGATGGGAACGCAACATTTCCAGAGGACGAGCACGGCCCGATGCCACGCCGTTCTTCCTGTCACCTTTAAGCACTTTAGCAAAGGCAGAGGCTGTCCACGGTGCCGTCGAGCGGGACTTTACCTGCACCGTGAGTTTATACGGGGCAGCTGAAACCTCCAGAGACGCCACGTCTGGTGCCCGAACAGCAGCCTCGATGTCCTCCTGGGAGCGCGGTTCCACGGTGATGGTCTCTGTAAGGCTCTTTGCAATCATGAGCTCTAGCGATATCCAGACCGTCACCGCATTCTGGTACTCATACCCGGCATATCCCCCACTGCCACCACTCTGCGTTCTCCCGTGAGAAGGTGGCTCATTCTCCAGTTTCTCTCGATCAATAGCCTCGGAACGGGCGACTGGTTTCTTACGAATTTGGTCTTTGCTGGGCACGCATCCATAGAATCAAGCATGGAAAGCTAAATGGCAATCACCTACAGGTTTTGGTTCAAACATTTCTAGCAGGCCTGCTATTGGCCTTGATCCATCAATTCTTCTTTGTATGTAGCCCCGTTTTCAGATCTTAAATGCTTTCGCGTGCTGGCCTTTTTTGCCCAGTAGCCACGTCCCGGAAGCTTGATGCCCAATTCTTTGCAGTGTTTGTGTATGGCCACATCGGAGACGCGATACTTCCTTGCCAACTGCCTGATTGGTTCCACCCAAACCTCCTTCTCTAGTACCTCGCGGTTCCACACTCGGCCTGGCACAGGATTTTCTCCTGCCTTCTGGGTCGACTTGGCCGACTCGAGCTGACCTCGCGCTTTTTCCGCCGCTGCGACTGCCTGCTTCACGCGGCAGATATCGGCGAACCGAAGCAGCCGTTGGCGATCGTATTTGTTGCTAGCGACCGCGACGGCAAGGGCCTCCGGTCCGACCTCTGCTCCGATCTTGTCCGCGTATTTGAAGCAGTCAGCCACGGTCTTCATTGGGCTGTAAACGCGAATCTGAACTTCGTTTGCCAGCCCCAGCGTCACAATACCTTGATCGAACGCGTCGCCAGACGCGCGCACAAACTTGATTGGGAGCGAGTCGACCTGAGGTTCGCGTGCCTTCTTGTCGATCATCATCCAGACGGTATCTGGCTCCTCTGCAATCAGCTTGTGAAACCAGAGAGCGGAGAATAGGCAGATAACCCCCTGAGGAACACGCTTGCAGGCCTCCGCGAGTCTTTCCCGAGGCGTACCGCTTCCACCGGGCAGCGCGTACAGCCCGCGTCCTACCTTCTCGATCACACCCTCACTGCAGGCGTCGATTACATAGCGATGGTGAAAGCCGGCTGTTTCGAGGTCGCGCAACCGGGCCACGCCCAGTTCTTTCACGAGACCAAGAAGTTGCTCCTTTGTTGTTCGAATCCCCATAAACACCCCGTAAACACTGGTCTGTGCGAATATGTCGGCCGGTATCATTTTTATGCCAGCATGAAAACGACGTCGACATTATGCTTTTCGCCGCGTAGCGGGCCCAATATCGCTCAAGGCCGCATAAACACTGGTCTATGCGGAAATGTCGGCCGATAGGCTTTTTATACCACAAGGCTGGTTGCATATTAAGTTGCATAGTTAGAGCCGAGGAGGGGGTGTTTACCCGACTTAGAACGGCATAAAGCGCCGTAAATCATTGATTCCTAACAACAGGGGGTGAGCTGGACTCCGTTGCTAAACCGTTGTACGGTCAAAAGCTGTACCGGGGGTTCGAATTCCAGTCTCTCCGCAATGCGATTCTAAGCTATTTAAAATAAACAACTTAAACAGATTCACATGATCGGCAGCCGACCTGCCGATTTCCTGTTTGTGGCCTCTTGGGTAATCACTGGGTGATCAAAACACGCTAAACACCTGTTTTCGCCTCTTAACAATTCCCTTCGTGTTCACATCCCTTGACCTCCCGCGCCGGAACGATTGCTGCGAAGAGAGCAGCTGTCCGAATCTAAATTTCAAAACGCGGATGCTACTCGTTTCTTCGTTTTTCTCGACTCGCGGGAGCAGGTGCGCAGCGAACGTGGTCTCCGTATACGGCTAAGTCCTGACGCCCGAGCACGTTCACCTGCTGTTGAGCGAGCCCGAGCTCGGATTGCTACGCATCGCGCCGCAAGCGCTCAAAATCAGCGTAGCGCCGCAATGGGGGCGAGCCGCTTTGGCATCGCCGCTATTACGACCGCAACGTGAGCGACCATTCGGAGTTCGTGGAGAAATTGCAGCTATATCCATCGAAACCACGTGGCGCGGGGATTGTGTGCACGGCCCGAGGACTGGCCGTGGAGCAGTTTTCGCCCATTACCTTACCGCAGAGGTGGGTGCGGTCGAGATCGAGTCAGGCTGGACGGCTATGCGGAGAGGGGACGCGAACCAAAACTCATGAAGCCACCGTCGCCGTGAGCTCCCACGTCTGGCCAACGACAGGCAAGGCATGGGGCACCAGCAGTTGTCTATATCTTAGATGGGGCCACCA
>Ga0316225_1002520_pt1 | contig 15141 bp, 11 predicted proteins | sample TBH18015metaG_FD_206010 | JGI IMG/M metagenome (GOLD analysis project Ga0316225, IMG submission 206010) | Freshwater microbial communities from Trout Bog Lake, Wisconsin, USA - TBH18015 | ecosystem: Environmental > Aquatic > Freshwater > Lake > Hypolimnion/Profundal zone | place: USA: Wisconsin... | reverse complement strand
GCTTGTGGCGCGCGGCTCCGGGGCGCCAGTCTCGGACCCGGCTCATGGAAAGTCGGCTTGCGGTCGCGCTGGGTCGGAGGCCGGCGCTCCGCACCGGTCCGCTGGAATTCGCTATCGTTCATGTCTGCTCTATTCTATAGAGTTCTTTCGAGAGTTGTTCCAGCCTTTTGCGCCGCGAATACGACCGGCTTTCCCATCAGACCAGAATTGTCACCGGGGCAGTCATGCGCAAGGTGAGGCTATACAAACCGCAGGCGCGATTCCTTCAAGTGGCGGGTTTCGAGCAAGTTTGCAATTTTGCGGACGAGGTTCCGCCGCAGTTCCAGTTCCACCGGGATGCTCGGATCCTGGTGCGCCTCATTGATGCGCGTGCCCACCACGAATTGCACCAGGTCGCTTTGCAGCATCAGGGAGACGAGATCGGTGGCGGGGTTTTTGCGCCTGGGTTCGGCCGGCGTGCGGTGTTCCAGCAGATCCGCCACCTTGGCCAGCGTAATGGTGCCTTCGGTCACCAACTCAACACCCTCCATCACCGCCGGGGGCGGGATTTCCGGATCAAGCTGGGTCAAATTCATGGTGACGGGCCGGCCCAGCAACCGCGACACGATGCCGGCCGTGGTGCCGCCGCAAATCACCGTGCGTCCGTCGAACGTGCGCACCAGCTCTGCCAGTTCGCCGTCGCGCTCGCGATGGAACGGCGGACCAGTGATGACGAGCAGTTTGCGCGGACGGCGATAATAGATTGTGGCGCAGGAAATGTCGTCCTTCGCCGCCTGTCCGTCGTTGACCAGGGCTTCGGCGACCAGACTGCGCGACAGTTCGCGCGAGGCAATCTCCTGCTCCGCCGCAATCTGCCGCTGCAAGAAGCAGGTGGCGCGCTCCGCGCCCCAGCCAAATGGCAGGCCTGCGCGGCCCAGGCCGGACTGACTCACGCCGTCGGAATAGAAGACAATGCGGTCGCCAAGCTGCGTTTCGAATTCACTGTAATAAATCACGCGCTCCTTCCACGCCTCCAGGGTCAGGCTGGCGCGTTCGAGCGGCACGGGGGTCTGGCCGCGCAGCAACAGCAGCGGCGGATTGCCGTGCTCGATCACCCGGGTCTTGCCGTCCTCATCCAAATCCACGATGGTAAACGTCGAGTAGCTGATTTTGCGCTGCTCGCAGACCGGCAGCGTGTCCATGATGGTCTTGGCGCTTCGCCGCACGTCCACGAACGCTGCGGTGTAGCGCAGGGCCATGGTGGCCGTGAGATTGGCGAGCACGCCGGCTTTGACGCCGCTGCCCAAGCCATCGGATAGCACGGTGATGAGCCGGCCCTCTTCCTTGATCTTGCGCGAGAGAAAGACGTCGCCGGCCACCACCTGCCCGTGCTTCGCCTGCTGGCTGAAATCAACGTCGATAAAGCTTTCGCCAGTCATTATTCTCCTTCGGCTCGTCGGGCTTGGGCGGCGAGAACGAGTCAATGATCGAGTTGAGCGTGATTTCCGCGTCCGCCGCATTCTCCCCCAGCAAAGAGGCGATCTGCTGGGTTGTGGCCAGCTGCTTTTGAATGACTTCGCGCGCCTTGCGAATGACCTGTTCCTTGCGCACCGCCGGCTTGGTGATGTCCTGAATGATGCCGCCGACCAGCCGGTGTTTTTCAATGCTGAAGATGGCCGCATGCAGGATCAGGTTCTGAAAGCGCAGGTCGCGGTCGAGGATGTCCTCGCCGGTTTTCAACACGTTGTGAAACAGGCTGGCAAACGGCAGCACTTCGGCCAGGGCGATCCCCTCCATGGCTGCCGGCGCTCCGCCGGCCGGCTTGGCCGGCGGGAATAAATTGCTGAACGCGGCGTTGAACTCGATGACCCGCAGGGCTTCGTTCACGATCACCACCGCCGAGGGCATCTTCTGGATCAGCGCGTTGGCCTTTTTGAACGCCAGCTGCCGCATGTAGGTCACGCACATTGCGCGCTCGGCTTTCTGGCCGAGCAAGGCGATGCCGAATTCGCGGCATGAATCGTAGCCGCAGCCTCCGCAGTTCATCTCATCTTCGGGCGAAAACTTGCCCACGTTGCGCAGCGCCTCGCGGATTTGCGCGTCGGGATAGCGCGCCGCCGGCCGGGGCGCGGCGGCAAAATCGGTCGGCGTGGCCAGGCTGGGCGTGCGCGGCAACGCCACGCCGGCGGGCGCCACCGACCGCAAGACCCGGTGACGCTTCAGCACGGTCGCGTCCCGGCGGGACACCTTCGGGCCGTTCACACAGCCGCCTTCGCAGGCGAGCAGTTCGAGAAACAGGCCCGAGTCCGGCTGGAGTTCCTCGATGCCATCCAGCGCTTTCTTAATCGCGCCCAAGCCCGAGAAGGCCATCAGCGAGCAGTCGTTCACCGGGCAGGCGGATTTCATGCCGGCAATCATGCCGCCATCCACCGGATACCACCCGCCTTCGGCCGAACGCTCGGGCACAAAATGATTCGCCGGCAGTTCGACCATTTGTTCCGGCGCGATTTTCTCCTGCTCCAGCCAGCGCCGCAAATCCTCAAAAGTCAGCGCGACGTCCAGCAGTTCCGGATGCTGCGCGGCCTCCAGTTTCTTGGCGATGCACGGGCCGATGAACACGATGCCAATGTCCGCGCCAAAATGCTGCCGCAGCATTTTGCAATGCGTCAGCAGCGGCGACAGCAGGCCCGTGAGCAGTTCCGCGCCGCGCGCGCGATGCCGTTGCAGAAAGGCCACGACCGTGGGACACGCGGACGACGCCAGCACGCGCCCCGGATTTTTCCGAAGCAAAGCCGCCGCCTGGGCGGAAACCTGCTGCGCGCCCAAGGCCGTTTCCGACACGCCGGCAAACCCCAGCTGCTTGAGCGCGCCGATCAATCGCGCCGCCGGCACGCCGGGAAATTCCGTGACATAGGACGGCGCGAGCGAAACCAGCACCGGCTTTTTCCGCGCCAGCAACTGCCGCGCCGCGGCCAGATCGTCGCGGACTTTTTTTGCGCCATTTGGGCAAACCTCGACGCAGTGGCCGCAGAAGATGCACAACTCCGCCACCACCGACGCGTAGCCGCCCTCAACCTTGATGGCTTTCACCGGACAATTGCGCACGCACTTGTAGCAATCCTGACACTCCCGTTTTTCCGTGAAGATGGGATTCAAGTAGTTCACAAGACGATCAAAGCAGAGGGGCGGGGACAGCTTGTCCCCCAGTTGACTCAACGAGCCGAAAAACGTGGGGATGAGCCGTCCCCACCCCGGCTGGAGCGCCAGCTTGAATCAGTCGTGCACAGTTCACAGCTTGGGCAGAAAATGGTTGAGCAGCGCGACCATCGCGTGAGGGTCCATTTGATGATACAACTTGCCGTTGATGGTGACGTTCGGCCCCGATTTGCAATATCCTTCGCACAAATGTCCCCCCAACTCGACCGGCGCCGGCAATGATTTTGCGAGATCTTTCACCACCTCAAGGTTGCGGCTGTTGCCGCGCGAAAAGCAGGAACTGCCCAGGCAAAGTGTGATGGTGGCGATGGGCGGAGCGGGCGGGCTCCCCATCCCGGTTGGTGGCGGCGAGTCGCCGGTGCCGCTGGGAGACGAATTGTTTGAGAGGTTATCAGCCATGATTTGAAGCTTCCAGAGTTTGGGGGATCCGCACGATGTCGGAGCGCGGATCGGCGACCCGCGGCGGCTCCGCGGTTTGCAAAACGCGCGCAAGCACATCGCCGCTGTTTGACTGCGGGTTGCCGCGGCTCACGGAACCCCGCCCCGCGGGTGATTCACGGTTCCGCCGGCCGCCCGGTCCCTGCCCGATGTGCCGGCCAATCGTGTGGACGCGCGCGTTCAGGCAGCCGTGGCATTTGACATCGGTTTCCGCAATGCACGCTTTGGCCGGATAAATCTCGTACAGCCGGCGGTATTTCAACGGCGTCAAGTTGGGCATGAACACGTTGGCGCCGCGCTGCAAGCCCAGTTCGCGCCCGTTCTTCTTATTGATTGTGGCCAGTGCGGTGGTGGCGGGAATGTTCGCATCCGGCCGCACCAGCCGGGTCAGGGCAATGGCTTTATAAACCATCAGTTCGGTATTGGGAACCTGCTCGCCATTCACCGGTGGAAAGATTTGGAAGCCGCTGCCCAGCGGCGTTCCCGGATGCGGAATGTAGGGCCCAATGCCGATCATATCCAGATCGAGTTTGCGGAAGAGTTCGATATCGTTGGCCACGCTGGCATAAGTCTGGCCGGGCAGGCCCACCATGATGCCGCTGCCGATTTCGTAACCGAGCACTTTCAACCGCCGCAAAATCGCCAGCCGGTCGCGTTTGCGGTTTCCCAACGGCGGGTGAATCTCATCGAGCAAATGGCGGTCCGAGGTCTCGAAGCGCAGCAGGTAACGGTCGGCGCCGGCAGCGCGCCAGGCGGCCAGCTCGCGGTCGGATCGTTCCCCGAGACTTAGCGTCACCGCCAGCGGCGTCTCGCGCTTGAGTTGCCGGATCATGTCCGCCAGCCAACTGGTGGTGAGACCATAATCCTCGCCGCTTTGCAGCACCACCGTGCCGTAGCCAAACTTCACCGCCTGCCGCGCCGCCTCCAGAATCTCGCCGGCTAGCATCCGATAGCGGGCGATCCGGGTATTGCCGGCGCGCAGACCGCAGTAGCCGCATTGGCGCACGCAAAAATTGGAGATTTCCACCAAGCCGCGCAAATGCACCGCGTCGCCCACCTGGCGGCGGCGGGTTTCATCGGCACGCCGCCACAATTCGGCCAGGCGCGCGGCATCGGTTTCCCGCAGCCAGGCAAGAATTTCGGTTTTGTCCATCGTCGCGTTCATTTTACAGAATGACCCGGGGTAGGCGCAGTGCGCGGTGGCTGGGCTTTGGGCCACAATCCCTTTGGGAATGCAGAACTGGAAAAACGAGGCAACTCACCCCGAAGGAAAGCCATGGGAAGTTCGATGCCGGATGTTGAAGGTTGTTCACAGGCGTACTCTCAGGTTTTGTCCGCCCACGCCAGCCCCCTGGTGATGGAGGGTGACGGGTGTGACATTGGCGTCTTCCCCAGCGCTCCCGAAACCTCGGGAAGGCACTCCAAGACGCTGACGCGCATTGGCTGGCCCCGGTTCCTTTCCGGCGCTCCGGAAATATTCCAGGGCCGCCGGAAACGGCTGCAACGCGCGCTCAAAAATACCCAGGCTGTAGGCGATGGTTAGTCCGTAGTTCGTGATCGCCACGCCGGCCTGCTGACAGCGCAGGATGCGGCTCAACATTTCGCGCCGGTTCCACAGGCACGCGCCGCAATGGATCACCAGCTTGTAGGGCGATAAATCCGCGGGAAAATCATGCCCTTGGACGTGCTCGAACTGGAGTTTTTCGCCGGTGTAGGCCGTCAGCCAGCGCGGAATCTTCACGCGGCCAATGTCTTCGCCTATCGGGTGATGCGCACAGGCCTCGGCCATCAGCACGCGGTCACCGCGCCGCAGGTTTTCAATGGCCAGGGTTCCGCGCACTTGCGCCAGCAAATCGCCTTTGCAGCGCGCCATGAGAATCGAAAAGCTGGTCATGGGCACGCTGCGCGGCGTGTCGGCGGCCACTTTCAGGAAAGCCTGCGAGTCGGCGACGACCAGTTTCGGCGGCGTGTTCAAACGCTCCAAGGCGCGGCGCAATTCGCGTTCCTTCACGACGAGGCAGTAGGCGTCACTGTCGAGCAAATCGCGAATCGTCTGGACCTGCGGCAGAATCAGACGTCCTTTGGGCGCTTCCTTGTCAATGGGAACCACGAGCACCGCCATTTCGCCCGGGCCAACGAGGTCGCCCAGAATCGCCGGGCTGTCTATAAAACCCGGCGGCGCGGCGGCGAGCAATGCTTGGCGCAGCTCCAAAAGCCCCGTGCCGCTCGTGGCCGAGGCCCGAACCGGGTGAAACTGCTCCTTCGTCAATTGGGCCAGCAGCGCCGCCTCCGGCTGCCGCGCGTCCGTTTTATTGAACACCACCACCGTGGGCATTTTGCGGAGGCGGAGTTCGCGCAGCATCTCCTCCTCAAAACTACCCCAAACGCCGGCTTCAGCCACGAGCACGGCCAAGTCCGTACGCTCCAGAACCTGCCGGGTTTTTTGCACCCGCAACACCCCGAGTTCGCCGGTATCGTCCAGACCCGCAGTGTCAATCAACAGCACGGGTCCAAGCGGCAGCAGCTCCATGGGTTTTTCCACCGGATCGGTGGTGGTGCCAGCGACCGGAGAAACGATGGAAACTTCCTGGCGGGCCAATGCGTTTAAAAGCGAGGATTTGCCCACATTGCGCCGACCGAAGAAGGCGATGTGCAGCCGCAGGCTTTTGGGGGCGGTGGTCACGATCGAACCTCCGTCGTGGCGGGGCGGTTGCCATCCGCCAACACTTTCGATTCCCCCGCGTTAATTCCGCCGGGCTGGAAGCCTGGCTCTACGGCAGGCAGGATGCCCGCCGCCACGTGCGCCGGTGTGCCCAAACGGCAGACGGCCTCGGGGCTGATTATGAAATCAAATTCATCGCCGGTCAGCCAGCCAAGCGTCCTGACCGTGTCGCGAATGGTAGCGCCGTTTTGGTGGGCGAGCCGCGCGGCTTCGCTCGCGCGTTCATACCCGAACACGGGCACCAAAGCCGTGGCGGCGGCGGTGGAATTTTCCACCTGCCGGCGGCAGCGCACTTCGTTCGCCTCCAGTCCGTCCACACAGTGGCGGCGCAAGAGGTCATCCGCGCGCGCCAGCAAATCCAGGCTTTCGAGCAGACAATGCGCCACCAGCGGCAAAAACGGGTTGAGTTCGAGACTGCCCGATGCGCATGCGATAGCAATCGTCGCATCGTGCCCCAGCACCAGCATCGCCGCTTGGCTGACGGCTTCGGGAATCACCGGGTTCACCTTGCCCGGCATCAGGGAAGAACCCGCCTGCCGCGCGGGCAGTCGCAGTTCGCCCAAGCCGGCTTCAGGTCCCGAGGTCAGCCACCGCAAGTCCGTGCAGATTTTCAAGAGCGACACCGCATGGGCCTTGAGCAAGCCCGACACTTCGACGAACACGTCGGCATTTTGCGTGGCGTCCACCAGGTTTTCCGCCCGGGCAAAACCGATGCCGGTCAGCTCGCGCAATTGATCCACCACTTGAAAAATGTACGCGCGCGGCGCGGCCAGGCCGGTGCCGATGGCCGTGCCGCCGAGATTCACCACGCGCAGCCGCTCCTCGCATTTGTAAATGCGCCAGCGGTCGCGGTTGATCGCCTCGGCATAGGCGCCCATCTCCCGGCCGAGGGTCGTCAATACGGCGTCCTGCAATTGCGTGCGGCCCACTTTGACGATGGCAGCAAACTTCTTCTCCGCCGCCTGGAACGACTCCTGCAAGGCGACCACGTTCGGTTCCAGAGCCTGCAAGCTCCGAATCGCCGCCAGCCGCAGCGCCGTCGGGTACGTGTCATTCGTGGACTGATGCAGATTCAAATCGTCCAATGGGGAAATGCGATCGGAAGCGCCTTTTTCAAGACTGTAGGAGCCGGCGTGAGGAGGCTCTGACTTCCGTCCGCATTCCACCTTCAGCACTCCGCAATGGGTCAGAGCCTCGTCACCCCGGCTCCTACCACGGAGAATTTCCAGCGCGCGGTTGGCCAGCACCTCGTTGACGTTCATGTTCGTGCTGGTGCCGGCCCCGCCTTGCAGCGCATCCACCATGATATGCTCAAGGAGTTTCCCTTCGCTTAGTTCACCGCAGGCGCGTTCGATGGCGTTGGCTTTTGCCGGATTGTCTGCCCAGGCGCCGAGGGCGCGGTTGGTCCGCGCGCAGGCGAGTTTCACCGTGCCATAGGCGCAGGCCAGCCCCGGATGAACCGGACGGCGGGCGAGCGGAAAATTCTCCAGCGCGCGCGCCGTGTGCACGCCATGCAACGCCGCCGCCGGAACCGGCAGCTCACCGAGAAAATCCCGTTCGATGCGAAAGGCATGTTTCATAAAATAATTTGGCTGGAGCGCGGGTCGGTGACCTGCGGCAACTCCGGTCGTCAACTCGCGTTCAAAATCGCCTGGCAGCGTCTTTGCAATCTGGACATTGCTGCGGGTCACAGACCCGCGCTCCGCATCACACAAACACGTCGCGCTCGTGCTTGCGCACCCGGCCGACCAGTTCGTTGGCGGTCTTGCCGATCCGGCCCGGCAGCATGGTCAGCTCGCGGTCCACCAGTTTTTCGCCGACGGCTCGAGTGGCCGGCGACGCGTAACCCATCAGGTATTCCATGCAGCTCGACAGCGCATTTGGGCTGCAATGTTCCTTGATCAAGCCGGGCTTGGCCAAATCCATGAAATCCGCGCCGGTGCGGCCGAGCCGATAGCAGGCGGTGCAAAACGACGGCGTGTAGCCGAGCGACGCCACGTCGCGCACGACTTCGTCCAGCGAACGGTGGTCGCCGAGCTGGAATTGTGCGGCGTCATGGCCATTGCCCAGTCCGGCGTAACCGCCGGGATTGCAGCGGCTGCCGGCGGAAATCTGCGACACCCCCAGCGCAAAGGTGGCGCGACGCGTGGCCGCATTTTCGCGCGTGGACATGATGATGCCGGTGTAGGGCACGGCCAGCCGCAGGATGGCGACAAGCTGCCTGAAGTCCGCATCCGACACCGCGTGCGGCGGCCGGCTGGCCGTTGCCGAACCCACGGCCGGCTCAATGCGCGGCACGCTGATGGTATGCGGGCCGATGCCAAATTTCTCCTCCAGATGCCGGATGTGCTGCTGCAGCGCGAGCATTTCGAATTTCCAGTCATACAGTCCGAACAGCACGCCAATGCCGACGTCGTCAATGCCCGCGGCCATCGCCCGATCTATGGCGGTCACGCGCCAGTCGAAGTTTTTCTTGGCGCCGTCGGTGTGGATTCGGGCGTAGGTTTCGCGGTGATAGGTTTCTTGGAACAACTGATACGTGCCGATGCCCGCCGCCTTGAGCTGTTTGAACTGCGCGACCGTCAGGGGCGCGATGTTCACGTTTACGCGCCGGATTTCACCGCGGCCGCTTTTGGTTTGATAGATGGTGTCAATCGCCTTCAGGACATAGCTGAATCCTTCCGCCGGATAAGATTCGCCCGAAACCAGCAACAGCCGCTTGTGGCCCTGCTCGATCAGGATCTTCACCTCGGCGGCGATTTCCGCCGGGTTCAGCGCCCTCCGCTTTAATTCCAGGTTGCCGGCGCGAAACGCGCAATAGCTGCATTCGTTCTTGCACAGGTTCGAAATGTACAGCGGCGCAAACAGCACCAGCCGGTTGCCGTAAATTTCGTCCTTCACAAAGCGCGCGGTGGCAAAAATCTCCTTCCGCACCGCGGGGTTCTGAACCTCCATCAGCACCGCCACCTCCCCGGCGTCCAAGCCCTCCATCTGCCGGGCTTTGGCCAGCACCTCCCGCGCCCGGCCCGCGCCGGCCTGGCGCGCGACGTCGAGCGTGGCGCGAATTTCAGCTTCGTTGACGATCGTGCTTCGCGCGGTGGCAAGTTTGGCAGTCATAATGTTTGGCCGTTCCCCGGCAACTACTCATATCGAGAATACAATATCAATAAATGTTTCTCCATTAAAGCTCATTCCGGAAATTTGTCAACCGCCGACCTGCGGAATTTGAACCGTCGAGTCTTCGCCCGGTTCCGGGCCTTCGCGAATCTTCGGCGGGGCGGACCGGGCCGCGGCTTGCAGGCCGCGCGCCGGTCATTGGTCAGGCGCGAAAAAGAATTTGAATCCCGCCGGAAATCGGACAACCTTGCAGCGACAACCTGTGACATGAAGACACTCATTCTGCTATTTCTCCTGGGTGCCGCCGGGACGGTTTCGGCCCAGACCAATCAGGTCGTTCACAAGAAACATGCCGGAACCGGCACGTTTGCCGATTTTACCCAGACGAATCGGGACGTGTGCTGCCGGTATCCCCTGCGCACGTTCGGGAGCGCCGCCAACGTGAACCTGACGCCGCTGTTCAAATGGTGGTCGCATCACGCCCCTGACGATATGACGGGCGCCGATGTGGGTGTCTCCATTGAACGTCCCTTGGCGGCCTGGCACCGCATCACCGGCAACCACGTGGGCGACGCGGACTCCAGTTGGGTGGTGGAAGCCGAGATTTACACCAATCCTGGCGTTCGGATCAAGGAGCGCATCATTTTGAAAAACCCGCCGCTGGCGGAGGAACAGCTCTTTTACAGTCTGAAGAGCGAATTGGCCGCCGCCGTCCAGCAAATGACCAATGACCAGCGTCTGTACCAGACGGATACCAAGGCCGCGCAGCAAGCGGAGGCCCGGGTCAAGCCCGTGAGAAATACCCGGAAAGCGAAGAATCAAGCCAGCCAAAATGCGCAAACGGCCAGCCAGGAACAGCAAACCGCCGCCGCTGCTCTCAGCGACCAGCAGCAATTGGCACAAGCTGTGCCCCTGGCTCAGAAGCGACTCAACGCCATTCCCGCCAAGAATGGCAAGTATGTGCTGGATTGTTTTGCCCTGGCGGCAGGGAAAACCAAAGCGGGGGTGCCAATCTATGATTTGGGCGTGGTGGATCTCAATTCACCGTGACCGGCGCTCCGTCAAGGAACCGCCGCCACCGGTTTCAATTGCAAACTGCGCAAGCGCATCAGTTCCCCGCCATGGATTGAAATCGGCTCGATCTTTATCCCGGCCAGCGAACGCTGAACTGTGATTGTGCCCAGCGATTCGCTTCGGGCATTGCCGGCTTTGACCGTGCCGTTAAGCGTTGTGGCTGGCGGCTCAAATACCACGCGGAAGGCACCACCGGCGGAATCCGCCGCCGCGTCGTAATTCACCGTCACTTCGTACTTGACCCTTTGTTCGAGGCGCACCGGCCACGCGATGGATTGGTCCGGTTTCGACCAATTCAGCACCACGTCGTCCGTCTTCTTGCCGGGACCGAACTTCAGGCCCCTGCCGCGCAATTCGGCGTCAAAGGCGCGCAAGGTTTCGAGGGGAAATTCGGGCTGCAAGAGGCGCCGGCTGTCCGCTTCAATGTCACCAGCGCATTGGAGCTGGATCACCGAATCTATTTTGTTCGGCGCGCTGGCGGGAACCTTGATGCTGACATCTAGTGAATTCAGACGCGCGACAGGATAAATTGGCGGAGCTGGTCCAATTGCCTGCGGCGGCAGAGGCCATTCGAGACGCGGCACGGCGTTCAGCGCCTCGGATTTCAATCCGCCAACCACCAATTGCCCGTTTGCGGGCCAGTCAAAAACATGCAGGTAAAGCTGGTTGCCGTTGCGCGTGGACTCGCCCCACGTCTGCACCGGCAGCGGCGTGCGCGTGGTGCCGCGGATGGATTCGCTGTTTACCTTCCACCAATCCGCAATCCCTTTCAAGATCGCCACGTCCTTGGGATCAATCTCGCCGGTACCCATTGGGCCGATGTTCAGCAACACATTGCCGCCGCGCGCGGCGGCTTTGGCAAGCAGTTGAATAAAATGTGAAGGCGGCTTGTGCGCGGTGTCAAACGGATTCCAGCCGTAGGATTCGTCGGTCGTGGGAATGCCCTCCCAATCGCCGTCGTGCGGCGGAAAATTGGCCGGCCGATCGGTCGTGTCCTCATAATCACCCCAGCCATGCACCAAGCGGCCGCTGATGACCACATCCGGATCCGCCGCGCGCACCGCCTGCATAATGCGCAAATTTTCCGACGGCGGCAGTTTGCCAGCCGTGTCGAACCATAGAATCGCCGGATGATACAGCTTGATCAGCTCGCGCAACTGCGGAATGGCTTTGGTATCCACGTATTTTCGCGCCGACGCCATGAATTCCGGTTTGGTCTCCCACCAGTTTTTTCCGCCGATTAGATTGTCACCGCCGGGGTTGTTGCAGTCCCAATCGTTGCCGGGGGCGTTGGAGTTGCCCCAGTCAAACGCCTGCGAATAATAGAAGCCAAACTTGATTCCATATTGGTCGCAGGCGGCTTTCAAGTCAGCCATCGGATCATGCTGCCACGGGGTGGCTTCCATGATGTTGTAATCGTTCACCTTGGTGGGCCACATCGCAAAGCCATCGTGATGCTTCGCGGTGATGACGACGTATTTCATGCCGGCGTCACGCGCGAGGCGGACCCATTCGCCGGCGTTGAAATTGGTGGGATTGAAATGGCCCGCGACCTCCCGGCGATAGACCGGAATGGGGATTTTGAGCACGCGCTGGATATGCTCGGCGTAGCCGCCGCCCTTGCGCCCTTGAAATTCGTTGCCCAAGCCGGAATAGACGCCCCAGTGAATAAACATCCCAAACCGCGCCTCGCGCCACCAAGCCAGCCGCAAATCAAGATTGGTCTGGGAAGCCCGCCACCAAGCCGCGCTGGGATCGGTTTTGTCCGGGAGACCGTAAGGATCGGCGGGCGCGGCGGCTGCCGACAGCAGGTTGATGGTGACCAAGGATGTCAGGATAAACGGCAGCGGGCCGGATCTGAACCAAGAGCGGAGCGACAGGAAAGCGCCCGAGTGCGGTCCCGATATATCGGGACCGCTTGCGCATCCACGGTGGGCCGACGCACCAAGGACAAGTTTCAGGCGCGCGAAAGCGGCGCTGAAGCCACCGTGCTCCAAACCCTGGCGCGACTGCGGGGCGGCCTCAACCAACCGTCGCTCCGCCCGCCGATTATTTCCGTTTTCAACTTTCATGCATTCATTCATTTGACCATTTGACCGCCACCGCCAAGGCGGGGGGCATTTTAAAAAGCCAACTACCGCCGGTAGCCGCCGACGTGAGGCGGCGGACCCCGCTGGGGGCTGATATAGAAAGAAACGCTGGTGGTACCGCAACGGCGCTGCGCCGGCTGATCCCGATATCCGAGTTGCGATATCGTGGGTTTGGCAACCTGCGCTATGCCGCTTTTGACCACCTACGCCGCAGCATTTGTAAAATATCCTAGTGTGGTGAACCTTCAATAGCTAAACATATTATCCCCGCTTTTTACGCTGATTCCATTTGTAGCAGCCGGGTCTTATCCCGTCCAGCCTTGGGCGTGCTCAAGGAAAAACAAAAGACAAATCCTGAACCGGCACTGAGCATCGTGGACTTGGGCTGGCTCTCAGCCGAAATGTTTCAGAACTCCTTGGATTTAGTTTGCCGGCCCGGCTCCACAACCAAAACACGCTATCCCTAGCGTTAGGTGCGCCATCAAATCGTGTTGGTGCTATCAAATAGGTGAGTCCATTGTGCCGGGATAATTCATTGCTTTAGCCAACCAAAATCGTCAGGCTTTGGGGGATGAAATGCGGAACAAAGCATTCTGACACTGTCGTCATTGTCCAAGGGCCGGGCCATAAAATCGTCAGCCGTCTTTGATTTGTGCCCGCCAAGCCTGCAAAGCCCAACGCCGGTGGCCAGGTGGATTTTGGCCATCCACCGGCGGCGATTGAATTTTGGCGGCGGCTGGTGCGCGCGGCGCTCTCGCGGCATAGCCCCACGCCGTTTTACGTATTTTCCGCCCTGCCCATTGCGGAACGAATCACCGAATTGGATCAGGCGCTGGCGGCCATCGGCTTCCTATCGCAGAGCCGCGACCTGCCGGCGTTCCGCTCCGGTGCGGCGAGTCAAAGAGCGAAAATCATTTGCCGCCATTGGCTATCGTGCAAAACCCAGCCGGTGGGGCCGCTGCTCCGCTGGTGGCGCAAGCAAGGTCGGCCCATTGAAGTGGTCAGCGAGTTTGAACTGCGCGCCGCGCTGGCCGAGGGGTTTGTGCCGCAAAACATCCTGATCAACGGCCCGGCCAAGCATCACTGGCTTCCGCAATTCGACGGTGCCCCGGGCCCTCTGCCAAGCCAAGGTTCAACTCGGGCTCGACTTGTTGGAGTTCAAGCGTCAGCTTTTCCGGGTGACACGCTAAAGCGCGAGTTCCAGCAAACCGGGGCCGAAGCTCGGCTTGGCAATGAGGCTGGCGCTCCCAGTTTGCGCAACCTCGCGGTCAATTTTGATTCGCCCGCGGAACTCGCCGCGCTGCTGCCGCTCGCCAGAAAATGGAACTGGCGCTGCGGCGTGCGCATCAACACCGGCGAAGAATTCGATCCGGAAAACCCGGGGTCCCCCACCCAGTTCGGTTTTAGGCCCGAGGAAGCGGTTTCCGCGCTGAAGCAGCTGATGCGCGCCAGCGGCGGCGGCGAAGCCGTGAGCTTTCATCTGCGTACCAACGTTTCCTCCGTGCAGGTTTATCAGCGGGCCATCGCCGAGGTGGCGGCAGTATGCCGCGCGGCAAAGTTCAGTCCACGCTATCTTGATCTGGGTGGCGGCCTGCCGGTGCGCCAGGTGCTGACGCGCGGCGGCAAGGTGTTCGATGGCGAATTCGGCCTGCACGCCTTCGCGAACATGCTCCGGCAATCGGCCAAGCAGTTTCCCGATCTTCGCGAAATCTGGCTGGAGAATGGCCGCTTTGTAAGCGCCGGCAGCGGTGTGCTGGTGGTGAAGATTCTCGATGTGAAAGAGCGCTGCGGATTGCGTCAGCTTATCTGTGATGGCGGCCGCACGCTGCACGCGCTGACGTCGCTCTGGGAGCAGCACAAGATTCTGCCGGCGCCCGAACGCGCCGGTGCGCCGGTGCTCACTGCGGTGCATGGCCCCACTTGCATGGCGTTTGACCAGCTCGCGCGCATTCCGCTGCCGCGTTCGCTGCGCGCCGGCGATCATCTGATCTGGCTCGAAGCCGGCGCGTATCATATTCCGTGGGAAACGCGCTTTTCCCATGGCCACGCCGCGGTTTTATGGCACGACGAAGCAGGCTTGCGGTTGGCGCGCGAGCGGCAAAGTTTTGAGAACTTCTGGGGACAGTGGAAAACCTGGGGCGATTAAAACCGCTTTTTGAACACGTTCGGATACAAGAATGACACGAGGCCAACCCTCGGATGCAGGTTTCGGGTTTCGGTTTTCTTTTGGATTTCGGGTCTTGAACTTCGGATCTGGGATTCAATGCAGGAGCCGACGTGAGGCTCTGACTTCATTCCGCACTCCGCGTTCCGAACCCTACATTTGATTAGAGCCTTCGCACGCCGGCTCCTACCCGGTTAACAGGTGGCCCGGCCCGGCCCTTTAAATGGTGAATGTCCATCCAGGTACGCCCAATGCCGATAGGGCTCATAATGTTGCCTTTTTTCGGCGCAGCGTCTTTCCAGGGCCGCCATCTCCGCTGGCGAATAGGGCTGGAAATTCGC
>Ga0316225_1002511_pt1 | contig 15197 bp, 14 predicted proteins | sample TBH18015metaG_FD_206010 | JGI IMG/M metagenome (GOLD analysis project Ga0316225, IMG submission 206010) | Freshwater microbial communities from Trout Bog Lake, Wisconsin, USA - TBH18015 | ecosystem: Environmental > Aquatic > Freshwater > Lake > Hypolimnion/Profundal zone | place: USA: Wisconsin... | reverse complement strand
CATACAGCATCAACCCGGCCCTGCCATCTGGCCTGAACCTGAGCACCTCGACCGGTGTCATCTCCGGCCAGCCAACCGCCGTCGCAACGATCGCCACCTACACCGTGACGGCAAGCAACTCTGGAGGCAGCACCACTGCCAGCCTGACCATCACGGTCAACGATGCCGCCCCTGCGGGACTCACCTACACCCTGAGCACGGCGGTCTACACCAAGGGCGTGACCATCCCCGCCAACAACCCTTCCAGTAGTGGCGGGGTGGTTACTTCATACAGCATCAACCCGGCCCTGCCATCTGGCCTGAACCTGAGCACCTCGACCGGTGTCATCTCCGGCCAGCCAACCGCCGTCGCAACGATCGCCACCTACACCGTGACGGCAAGCAACTCTGGAGGTCTCTCCCAAGTGGTCATTTCCATCTCCGTTATAGCTCCTCCGTTGGTTCCTGTGATAACAGCTCCATCCGGAGTAACTTCTACTCTGTCAGGTTATGCAGCAAATACTACTAATCAGGCGAATTGTACCTATCTATGGTCAATTTCTGGTGGCACAATTACTTCGGGAAATTCAACAAGTAACATTGTGTATTCTGCGGGGCCAGTTGGAACCTTGACCCTTACATGTACGGTATACAATGCTGCAAATTATTCAGCTGTTGGAACATTTACATCCACCGTTTATGCACTTCCAATTATTACGGTCTTTAGCGCTTCACCCGTCACAATACCGATGGGCGGTGGATCAATTCTTTCTGCTTCCTTCACGGGTGGAACTGGAGTAATCAATCCTGGTCTTATCAATATAACGAGCGGTGGCACGGTTAATGTTGGTCCTTCAATATCTACTGATTACACTCTAACTGTGACAAATCAGGTTGGAGCTACTGCCAACAATACAATCACGTTAAATGTTAATACGACCCCAGTTCTAATTAATAGTTTTATTGCAACTCCAACTCAAGTTGATTTTGGCGGTTCAACAACATTGAACTGGCTTGTTTCCGGATTGCCCCTTTCATTGTCTCTAAACGGTAATTCCGTCATGGGACAAAACTCAGTCACAGTCAGCCCAGTAATGAGACAAAGCTACATACTGCAATCAACGAGTATCTCCGGAACCTTAACAAGTACATTATCAGTCGCCGCTCGCGGGTTAGATGTTTTTACAGGAAGTGTAGATGGTCCTTCAGTAAAAGACGGTATAGGCAATTATGCCAGATTTTATAACCCGAATAGGATGGCGATAGATTCAACTGGTAATATTTATGTTGCAGAACAGGATACTAATATTATTCGTAAAATTACACCATCTGGACAAGTTTCAACATTAGCAGGTAAAGCAGGGGTGGCAGGTTATGTTAATGGGAGCGGAACAAGCGCCCTTTTTAATACTCCAACATGTGTTGCAGTTGATGGCAACGGAAAGATATACGTAGGAGACAGTGGAAATAAAGTTATTCGAGTAATATCACCAACTGGAGTAGTTGGGGATTTTTATGCTAACCCAGTAAATTCCCCCGTGTATGTTGGTTCAATGGTTGTCAATTCTGCAGGTAACCAACTTTATATAGCAGAAGATGTTAGAATATTACGAATTGATCTTGCCACTGGACTAACAATAACGCAAGTTGCAGGTAATTCTTCAGGATTTTTGGATGGGATGGGAAAAGCGGCTGCTTTCGCAGGGCCAATTTCCTTGGCATACGGCGGGAATGGATTGATAATAGCAGACGGGAACAATCATGTTATTAGAACGATGACCACTAACAATTATAATGTTACTACAATTGCTGGTGCAGGTGGTCAATCTGGAGCTGCAGATGGAACCACTTCAAGTGCTCGATTCAATACTCCCGGAGGGGTAATTCAAATTGGGGGTGATTATTATGTAACTGATACAGGGAATAAAACAATTCGAAAAATTTCTGGTGGAATGGTAAGCACCGTGGCTGGATATCCTCTTAAATCCGGAAGTTTGGATGGTTCAGGCTATGGTGCATTATTCAGCATGCCTTTGGACTTGGTTGCTAACTCTGCTGGCGAAATTTTCATTTCAGATTTACTTAACAATACTATTCGACAGCTTCTATTAAACGGCACTGTTTCGACCTTTGCAGGGTTCGCTGCGGCTGCTCCAGGAAATCTAGACGGTCCGGCCCTAAGCGCTACTTTTAATGCTCCCAATGGAATTGTTGAGGATACTGCAGGAAATTATTATGTTGCAGATACCGCAAATCATACAATTCGTTTAATTACAAAATCAGGGGTTGTCAGTACATTTGCTGGTCAAGCTGGTCAACAAGGATATACTGATGCAGCAGGCAACAATGCAAGATTTAATAATCCAAATGGAATTTGTGTTGATGGATCTGGTAATATTTATGTAGTTGACATTGGAAATTCTGCAATTCGAATGATCACGCCGAGTGGAGCTGTCTCGACCTTAGCCACTGGGACTTGGCTTCCAGGAATAACCGTTGATGCGAATGGCAATGTATACGCTAACGACGGAACTAATATTGATAAAATAACACCATCTGGAAATGTATCAATTTTTGCGACTGGGTTTAGCACTATGACATGTCTTACGGTTGATAATACAGGAAATATTCTTTTGGGAGACGCAGGATTAGGTTGTATATATCAAATTACTCCATTTGGCATTGTATCCATCGTTGCAGGAACAAAGAATTCCCATGGGACTGCTGATGGTCCGACTATTTCTTCTACATTTAATAGGCCATCCGGAATTTCTCTCGATTCATTGGGTAACATTTACGTTTCAGATGTGTTAATATACTCTTCATCTTTTGGAGTAATTAGAAAGATTTCAACAGATAAGATGGTAAGCACAATCGCTGGAAATACGCCAGGAGAATTTGGAACACTTGTAGGTATATTACCAGCTTCATTGAATGCTGCTACCGGCATCACCGTTAACCAATCAGGGGATATTTTGTTTACGACTGTCAATGGTGTTGCCCAGATAACAGCTCCGTAAGATAGGACCAAATACACAAAATGTTCTGGTTATCTACCTACTTTTTCAACGAATTAATTGGCATGTTGAACAGTCATTCTCAGGGCCATCCTAAACGGGTGTCGAATGGGTTTGGGGCCCTGGATTGGGGCCTTGAGCACAATTAACTGGAAGTCTCTGAATTAGGTGAATAATAATAATTGGTTTTGATTGCTTTCAAGCAACCATCTTAGCATGACGATTATCTTTGGGGTGGCAACAATAGCCAGGACTCGAACTCGAAGTATCGTGGCCTGTTAGCATTTCTAAATTTTGCCTTTCCAATAGGCGAAGTCTGTTCATGATTTTCTCTCTTCACGATTTTATGATTCAAATTTTCATTAATCGTATCGTTGATGGCGGCAAGGTCATTTTGTTCTGGTTTGCACATTGCGTTACTCCTTTAATAAAAAACAGGAAATCGCAATTTGTAATATTTTGATTTTTGACATACAAAGTTTTTCTTTATGGATAATTTGTTACATTTATAATGCGCATAAACTCAATGCTACTAGAATGAAGCGGAATATTCAAAAAATCATGAACCTTAAACTGGATTCCTAATAATAAATTTCTCCGCGACACCTTGCATGTTAATTAATTATATTGCTAAAATGTAATGCCACCCATTCTCCTGGCTTCTACCTCCCACTTTGAATGCAGATATCCATCTTTGAGTAATTGTCCCAGGTATTCTTCGATAAATGGTCTGAGCCTTCCCCCTGATTCCCCAAATTGCACCAAGTGAGCACATTCGTGAAGAAATAAAATATCATTTTGTCCTTTGGGTCCTCGCTTCAGAAAGAGGCTATACCCAATCGCAAGACCTTCTGGATTGCCAAGACCCAGGTTCAAGACAGCTGTCCTCAGAGGATCTTCCTGAGGCATGGGGACTGGGCCAATGCAAATCTGTATCAATTCCGTATGTTTGACCCCAACCTTGGCCGCCATCGTAGCTTCCTCCTTGGTCAAGGGTCTGCCGGTAGATCCTTGAACAGTTTGCTCAGCCCATGCAATAGCTGCTTCGACCAACTGTGGAGAGATTTGTGTATTCATGGATTTACCTCTATTTTCGGCAGCAGGTGAGATGATTTATCAGGATCAGTGGGATGTAGCAATTATGAAATGGAATCGAATTAAAACCCGAAAACCAATAAAATATATTTTGAAATATAAAATTATCTTATTCCTGGTGAATAGTGCCATATTTGGCAGTTAAGCATTGCCCCAAGAGTTTACCTATCATTGCCGGGTTTACATGAAATTCAGAAGGCCAATTCGGGGAAAATTCCAGGTTCAGGTGATCAAAAAACCGAGGAATTATGGCACTTTCAGCCGGTTCTAAATGTCCTAACCAACGGAGTTTTCAAGGTGAATCCCAGAAGGAAGGACTATCCACCAATCGCGCCATCTCAATGACGCTGGTTTCAATTTCGTTCCATTCGACCAGGGCATAACCGGTCGCGACATTCAAAATCGTGGTGGCTCCGACCTCCTCGAAGCCAAATGACTGATGGACGTGACCGCAGAAAATCAAGGAATGAGGCCAGTCTCGGTCATGGAGATACCTGAAGAGGGGACGATGACCAATGTGGTACCCGCGCAAAGTAAGGTCACGACTGCCATAGGGAGGAGCATGACTCAGAAAAATGAGGGAATTCGCCACTTTAGAGAGTTGTTCCTGTAGCTCCTCCTCAAGTTCGGCCTCGGACATTCCTTGGTTGAAGCTCGTGTCTCGGATGAAGGCCGGGTCCGCGCCTGTCACTATCGAAGTAGGGTCAAATTCAACGACACCGACCAGTCGATGGTGAGCAAAGCCTGTCCCGCTCCTCCGCTGCCGAGTCAGTTCAGCCATGACTTCCGCTTTGGGAGTGCCATAGTCGAGAAATATGAACGAGTGAATGACTCCTTGGCACTCTCGAACCGGCGAACCATCCAAGCGAGCACCGGGGTAGACCAGCGCGTCTTGGGCTAAGTTCCGCATCAACCGACTTGGCCCCTTCTGAATTTCAGCAGGACTGAGGTCGAGGAGCCACTTCGGGGTTGGACTGGCAAGGTGTTCGAGGCAAGAAAGCAGGTTATCTCCTTTAAAGAGTTGAGGAATTGCAATGGTATGCGTAAAAACAAGCCATTGAGGTAGCCCTACGGCGCACCCAATAAAATCAGCACTTGCCATGAAATCCAGGGATTCTCAAACGAAAGCGAGAGGCTATCGCCATGGACGGGGCTGAATTGGTTGGCCCAGAGAAGCGGAGTATATCGTTTAGTATTAGTATTTGTCTGTAGCTAAGAAAGTCATTGAAAAGGACTGATATCAATCTTCGGTTCATTACCCTCCAGTGAGGAGCGAAATCACTCCTACTAACGATTATACCTAATTTTGGAAAATTCAATATGATTTTCTATTACAATTCATTCTACAACAATCAATACAATACTAATTTGGTATATATCCCCTATATGCAGGGAGGTCAGGAACCGCAGGTTCCTGGGGGAGCGTCAGCTTCCCTGCTTTTTACAAAGCAACCACAAACACAAGAATGGGGCACGAAACACAAAAACAGTTTGCGCTAGCAAACCTGTGCTGTATCTATACCATTCTTTGCTCTATTGTCCTGTCCTATAGATTTACTGTACTGGCATTTTTTGCCATTTTGCCAGTTTCTTTGCTTAAGTTACCTATATTTAAGATTTTACATGATTTGCGGTGCGTTGCTGTCACAAAATTATGTATTTGATGATGGTTTCCGACTTTGCAACAGTATTAATAAGCATGGGACAAAAATTCCCCTAATATCAAGGAGTCAACATGAGCCTATCAAGAAAAAGTAAAGTCCTGGTGGAGCAGGAAGGATTGATGGAGGAAGCCTTTATTAAATATGGTTTCGTTCAGGAAGACCAATGGCAAGCACCCGATGAAATATACCCTGAAAAGTTTGCTGAAACCCTTCGCTATAGAGCAGGTAAGTCAGATATCCCCATCCCTTCCAGCCATGCCATAGGTAACTTCCTAAGACGCAAGGGATACGACTTAGTTCAGACTCGCGTATGGAAGGATTTGGAATATGTCTAAGCAAATGTTCTGGTTCAAACGCATGATTTTCAAAGATGATACCTACCTTCTTAATACTTTCCCCCTAGTGTTAGTCCTCCTAGACTTTGCCTCTCTCCTTCACATCCAAGGAATCAACGTGGATGACCTGAGCCTTGAGCAGCTCGCAGAGCAGATAGGTTTAGATGATTTTTCACCTTTCGCTTCCTGCTTCCCTATCTTCCAGAAGAAATGGACAAGCCGTAAAGTCGAACTGGGTCGTTTGAAAAAGCACCAGGATGAAATCTCAGAAATAAGGTCTGAGGCCGGGAAAGTAGGGGCAGAAGCCAGATGGGACGGCCATTGGATTAAAATGATTAATGAAATAGCAAAGCCTTATCTTGAGTATTGGAAAGGAAGCAGAGGCGTTCGAGCAGATGAGGTAGATACTATCAATGAATTTTTTTCCACCAAAACAAACCCGAAAGACTATGTTGACAAGTTCAGCGCATATTTAGCCGGTTGTAATGACTCTGGAAAACCAGCAAAATCATTTTACCGATGGCTATCAGAAAAGGAGCTTGGTGGAACTTCTGCAATTTTACCAATAAAAGAAAAATTTATTGCAAAAGTGAAAGAGCATACAAGTAATTTTGCTGAACCAATTGATGAAGGCCCAAAATCACGTTATGAAACGGATGATTATTATAACGATAAGTTCAGTTTCATAAGGAAAGAAGAGCGAAACTTACGCTCCAAACATGAAAACAATGATGACGATGATGATGATAGCTTTAGTGATAAGCAAAGAGAAAAACGAGACTATAGAAAAATTTATGCCTCTGAGCTAAATAAAAGAATTGGTTAAAGCAAGTATAATTTAATACCAGCATCAGTATATCATTCAAATTTAAGATGGGACTGCAAGACAAGGCCCCAAGAACTCAAATTCTTGGGGCCTTATCTCGTCCGTATGGGCGGGGGAGTTCTGTGGCTACTGACCCCTTCTGGCCCTGAGCGCAGCGATAGCAGCAGGGTTGGACTGCCTTCCCGAAACCTTGATGAAGCCGAGAGCATTGGAACCAAACTCAGCCTTGAAACTGGTGAGTTGCGCAATGACCGCCCCAGTGAACTCAGGCTTGGAGACAGCATCCAGGAAGTCCTTGACCATCTCTTCTGGCTGGCCCTTGAATCGTCTGGCAATCAGCTTGGAGACAGAAGCAGCGAGCAAAACGCCCTTGGTCTTTCTGGTCCCAGCCTTGACTTCCTTCACAGGCTTGAGCTTCTCCATCTGCTCAACAGCTATAGCAGGAGTAATAGAAGCAGCCTCCATGGCAGTAAGGAAGTCTTCATACTTTTCAAGCCCTTGGTAGAAAATTCTGTCTAGAGCAGCACCAGACTTGCCGTCCAACTTGTCCATCAGTCTTGTGATGACGGCCTGGGGAACTTCCTGCTTGGCAAGAATAAACCTTGCCTTGTCTGACTTTCCAGTGCCCTTGATGAATTCAATCTTCATACGCTTTCTCCACGGCATCCTCGCCAGATAAAATCTTACACTAAATAATCACAATAATGTCCAACTATCCACCTTTCTCAGTATTAGCCATACAGAGAGGAGGCTTGATGGACCATGCCGAAAAAAAATTACACGCACCTATTTGAAGAGGACCATATAATTGATAATGAGGACATCATTTTGAAACAGGTTAGACAGCCAAAAACCAAAATTCGCAGTATTGAACCTAATCTATATGTTGATATTGATGGTGCTTATTATATCAGGTTTCAGTACAATCGAAAAACCTGGGAGAGACCTCTATTAGCCACAACACTAAAAGCTGCCAGAGATGAAAAATATCAGTTCATCCTGGACATCAAGAAAGAGTCAAATGGCATCCAAATCGAAAAGAAAATTCCCACAATTTCACAAGCTATAGACCTTTGGAAGAAAGGCAAAAAGGGGACTGTGACAGACAACTACATCAGGGATGGGGGCAGGATTCTCCATAGAATTTTTGATAAGCCCATGGGTCATTTCAAGGTTGACAAAATTTCGACAGCACTGCTCAGAAGGGTAATCAGAGAATACCACAATAAATCATATATAAAAGGAGGAGCAGTTAGAATGCATACTCCAAGAACTACAAACACGCTCATTATGGCTGTCAAGTCCCTATTTACATGGCTTGAGGAAGATGAATACATCAGAGTGTCACCAGCAAGAAGACTTAAGACGTATGAGGAACCCGAATTCAAACGTAATGTAGTTCAGCTTGTTGATTTTGAACAATTTCTGAATGAGGTAGACAAGTTGAACCACATTCACATCAGCTTCATGATGAGAGCCATGATTCTCCTTGGTCTACGATCCTGTGAAGCTGTGAATATGAAATGGAGCAACTGGGACCAGCAGAACCATTACTACACTCCTGGGATGCATGGACTGACCAAGGGGAAGGAAGCCAAGTCCTTAAAAATACCCATGGCTATGCGTTATTGGTTTGAAATGGCAAAGAAGCAGGACAAGAAGAGCCTAATTTATATCTATATAAACCATGAAACCAATCTTCCATACAACACCAAGGTTCTCAGATGGCACTTGAATAAATTATCAAAAGCAATGGGCCAAAAGCTCAGTCCTCACAGCCTCAGAGCTTCCTACATCACCGCTTTAAGCCATGACCATGACCTACCCACATGCTCCGAGTTGGCAAGACACGCAGATATTGCTACTACAATGCTTTATATCAACGTAGACCAAAAACGCATGGATGAGGCAGTCTTGGACACTTTCAGCAACTTAGCCTAAGCTTCCCTGGAAAAATCCCGCAAACCTTACTAAACTGGTAGGGCTTGCGGGATTCCTCTTTGTCTTGGACCGCTGTAAGTGAAGTGTAAAATTTTAATGAGTGACATTCCTAACCGCAACAGAACCAGGGAGTAACTCAATGTCAGCGAACTACCCCGAGCACATGGTCGCCCCCATGAGGGACGAATTGACCCAGGCGGGGTTCCAGCACCTCATGACCCCCGACGAGGTGGACGCCGCCCTCAAGCGGCCCGGCACCACCCTGCTGATGGTCAACTCCGTCTGTGGCTGCGCCGCCGCCGCGGCCCGGCCCGGGGTCGTCCTGGCCCTCCAGGAGGGCCTCCAGGTGGACCACCGGGTCACGGTGTTCGCCGGCATGGAGATCGAAGCCACCCGGCGGGCCCGGGACTACTTCGAGGGCGCCGCGCCCAGCTCCCCCCAGGCGGCGATCCTGAGGGACGGCCAGCTGGTCCAGCTCCTGGGCCGGCCGTCGTTCCTGGACCGCACCCCCGAGGACATCGCCGAGGAACTCTGCGCGTCCGTCCGTTAAACTGGGGGGATGCAGCTCAGATCCCTGGCGCTCCTCCCCCTGCCCTGCCTCTGCCTCCTGGCCCAGGCTCCCGCCCCTGAACTTCCTCCGGCCTCGACCCTGGCCGCGCCGATCAAGGTGGATCTGGCGCCGCTGTTCGCCACCGCCGAGCGCACCACGCCGGTGACGCCGCCCGGAGTGGAGACCTGGATCAACCTGCCGGGCATGGCCAAGGGCAGCCCGGCCTACCGCTTCAACCTCTACCGGGATCCCCTCTATTTCGTGGTCAAGGGCAACCGCCTGGTGGTGCATACCACGGTCCACTACTGGTTCGAGGTGGGCCTGCAGGTCAACGGCTGGTTCAAGGGCATGGGCTCCTGCGGCAAGCCCCCGGAGAGCTTCCGGCGGGCCCGGCTGGGCATGCAGGCCGAAGTGGCGCTCACACCGGACTGGGGGCTGGACCTCAAGCTCACCCCCGAGGAGCCGCTGCGCTACGATGGCTGCCAGATCACCTTCCTGGGCTACGACATCACCGACAAGGTCCTGGCCGGGATGAAGGAGAACCTGGCCAAGGCGGCCCAGGCGCTCCAGGACCAGATCCGCGACGCCGCCCGGCTGCGGCCCCGGGCGGAGGAGGCCTGGTTCCAGGCCCAGCAGCCGGTGGAATTGGCGCCGGGGGTGTTCCTCCAGCTCAACCCGGAACGCCTGCGCCTCGGCCCCTGGAGCAGCCAGGGCAAGGAGCTGACCCTGACCCCGGAAATCCAGATCCGCCCGGCCGTCACCCTCGGGGTCCGGCCGGAGGTGACCCTCCGGCCGCTTCCGCCCCTGGACCTGGCCCCCATGGCCATCCCTCCCGGCTTCCACCTGAGCGTGGACGCGGATCTCAGCTACGCCCACGCGTCCCGGCAGCTCCTTGAGCAGCTGGGCGGCAAGCCGTTCGAGACCGAGAAGGGCACCTTCCTGGTCACCGGGGTGGCCATCCGCGCCCAGGACGGCCTGGCCCTGCTGGACCTCGACCTCAAGGGCCGGGTCAACGGCCGGCTCACCCTCAAGGGCCGGCCGGCCTACAACGAGGCTACCGGCACCCTGCAGCTCGAGAACCTGGACTACGCCCTGGAGAGCCGGAGCCTGGTCACCAACCTGGGCGAGTGGCTGTTCCGCGGCACCCTGCGCAAGACTCTCAACGAGAAGTGCAGCTTCTTCATGGACAAGAGCCTCAAGGACCTGAAAGCGGCCACCGAGGCCGGGCTGAACCGGACCCTGGCGCCCGGGGTGGCCATGACCGGGCTGGTGGACGCCTTCCACGTCAGCCGGGTCGAGGTGCTGGAGGATCGCTTCAAGGCCCTGGCGGAGCTGGAGGGCGTGGTCCAGCTGGCCGTGACGCCGGATCTGGCCCCCCACTGAAGGCCTCTTCCACCAGGAACCGGGCCAGCCCCGGGGTGGGGAGGCTCCGCCCCGACTCGGTGATGAGCAGGCCCTCCACGCCGGGGCACGAACGCAACAGCTCGAGGCCCCGTTCCGGCCCCAGCAGGAAGGCGGCCGTGGCCAGGCGGCCCGCGGTCAGGGCGGTGGCGGCCAGGACCGTGGCCGAGGCCAGGCCCCGGGCCGGCCAGCCGGTGGTGGCGTCGAGCAGGTGGTGGTAGCGGATCCCGTCCCGGATGAAGGCGCGCTCGTAGTCGCCGGAGGTCGCCACCCCGGCCCCGCTGCGGATCCGCAGGGCGAACCGGCACCGGGCCGGGTCCCGGGGATCCTGGATCCCGACCGACCAGGGCCGGCGGTCGCTGCGCCGGCCCAGGGTCCGCACATCCCCGGCGAAATTGACGATGGCCGAGGCCACGCCGGCAGCCTGGAGCAGTTCGGCCACCCGGTCCACGGCGTATTCCTTGCCCACGCCCCCCAGGTCCAGTTCCATGCCCGCCCAGGCCAGCTCCACCTGGCCATCGCCCACCCGGACCGCGCCCGCGTCCACGCGGGGCAGCAGGGCCGCCACGGCGGCCGGATCGGGCATTCTCCCGGCCCGGAAATCCCAGAGCCGGCCCAGGACCCCGACGGTCGGATCGAACCGGCCGCCTGTGAACTCCGATAGTTCCAGGGCCGTGCGCACCAGGGCGCAGGTCTCCGGATCGGCGGGCACCGGCCCTCGTCCGGCCGCGGCGTTGATCCGGGACAGGACACTCTCGGGCCGGTAGCGGGAGAACTTGGCTTCGATCCGCCAGGCCTCGGCCTCCACCGCCCGGGCGATCCGGGCCGCCCGGTCCCGGCCGCCGCGGTCCACGAACCGCACCACCGCGTCCCCGCCCATGAGCCGGAAGCGGGTGGTATACAGCACGGGGCCGTCTAGAACCGCCATGACAGGCCCACGGTGACGGAGGTCTTGACCAGATCGGCGGAGGACGAGGAGGGCCCGTCATAGCGGGCCCCGGGGCCGGGGCTGGAGCCCTGGGCCAGCGGGATCACCCGGTTCCGGCCCCGGTCCTGCTCGATGCTGGCGCCGAGCCGGAGGATCAGCCCGTCCTGGACCTCCCAGGACACCCCAAGCCCCCCGAGCAGCCCGGTGAAGGCCGACAGCCGGTAGTCGGAGGACATGTAGGCCTGGGCGGCCTGGAACTGGTCGCCGTAGAAGGACGCGGCGGTCTGGGTGTAGAGCCGCACTTCGGGGGACACCACCCAGCCGTCGCCCAGGCGCTGGTCGTAGACCAGGTCGAGGGTGTGGGCCCGGACCGCCCAGTCGTCCTTGTAGAACCGGTAGCTGGTCTTCAGGGCGGCATCCCAGTAGAAGTAGTGGCCGTACTTGAACAGCAGGGCATCGCGGGTGCGCTGGTCCGGGCGGTGGTCGGGGGCGGTGCCGGCGCCCACCTGGACCACCTTGTAGGGTTCGTCCAGGTAGCCGTCGAGCCGGGTGCGGGTGGCGGAAAGATCCATCAGGTCGTCGCCGCCCAGGATCCAGGTCCAGCCCAGGGCGTAGCTGTGGCTGTGCTTGGGCAGGTGCAGGTGGTTGGTGATGGGCTCGGACACGTCGTCGCCCCAGGACAGGCCGTAGTGGAGCGTGCCCCGGCCCGCCGCCAGGGTCCAGGCGTCGGCCACCCCGAACTCCCGCGCCACGTAGTCGTCCTCCTTGGAATAGGAGACATCCACCGTTGGCAGATGGGCGCCGAGCTTGCGGCCGAAGGCGAAGGCCGCGGCGTTGCGGTGGTTGTTGTCCCGGGCCAGGGGGAAGGCGCCGCTGCTGGAGGTGCCCGAGGCCGAGGTGACCACCTGCAGGTGCGGGTAGGCGCCGGTCGGCGAGGCCCCGGAGATGGTGTCGTGGGTGAGGGTGAGATCGGCCACGCCGATGGCGTCGCCCAGGTCCTCGTGGACCTGGATCAGCGATTCCAGCACCTGCGTGCGGCCGCCGGATTCCTGGTAGAACAGGTTGAGCAGATCCGCCCGGGACTGGGCCTGGGCCGGGCGGGCCGAGAACGCCCCCAGGCCCGCCATGAGCCAGGAAAGGCCATGGATCCGGCGCCGGCCCAGGAGCTGGAAGCTGCGCGGTTCAGTTGCAGCCACAGCCACCTCCCGCCGCGCCGCCGTTGCCGGCCGCGCCTTCCTTGGCCGAGTGGATGTGCTCCCAGAGGCCCCGGGCCAGCGGGTCGCCATCCAGGTTCATGATCGGGTCGGCCAGATGGCCCCGGTCCCAGGCACGGAGCGAACCGGTGGCCCGGGTGCCCTTGGCGGCCAGCGCGCCGGTGCCCGCCGGCAGCGGCTTCCCGGCCAGCAGGGCCTTGACCGCGGCCTCCTCCTCGGTGCCGTGGGCGCCGCCCTCGAACCGGGCCACCACCCGGCCCTGGGTGTCCAGCAGCAGCGTGGTGGGCATGGCCACCACCTGGCAGGTCTGGGCCAGCTGGCCGCGGGGATCGCGCAGGATCCGGAAGGACACCGGGACGCTTTCCAGGAACCGGTTCATGGCATCGGCGTCCTCATCCAGCGAGACCCCCACCACCTCGAGCCCCTTGGACCCGTAGGCCTGCTTGAACCGCTCCAGGACCGGGAAGCTCTTCCGGCAGGGGGCGCACCAGGAGGCCCAGAAATCCACCAGCGCCACCCGGCCCTTCAGGCTGGCCAGATCAAGCAGCCCGCCATCCAGGACGAGCCCCCCGGGGGCGGACGTTGGCGCCACGGCCGGCGCCCCGGCGGGAATGTCCGTCCCGGCCAGGCCCAGGGTCCGGGTCATCGGCCGGTAGCAGACCCCCTCCGGCCCCTCGGTGCAGGGCTGGTAGCGCACCTCCAGCACCACGAAGCCGCCCAGCCCCTGGCCGGTGACCGGGATCCGCACCGCCCCGTGGTAGATGGGGTCGCCCAGCTCATCCCGGTCCTTCGCGACCGGCAGCTCGCCCATGACCACCCGGCCTTCGCCGGAAGCCAGGGTCACCTCCAGGAACCGGGCCTTGAGATGGCAGCCCGGCGGAACCTCCACCTGCACGGCGCCGGAGCGGAAGCTGATCTGGACATCCCGCACCGGGTCGAAGGGGGCGGCCGCCACCAGGGCCGCGGAGGCCAGGAAAAGGGCTGGGAGGAAGGTGCGCATGGGGAATCCCGGAGTAGGTTTGCTCAGATATGCATGTTATGACACCAAAGTTCCCCGGCCTCGGTACATTTCATGAAAAAAGCAACCGGGGGAGCGGGCCGAGCCGGATTTCCGTCGCCCCGGCCCGCGGGTGTACCCTTTCCCTTTCGGCCCGGGAGGCCCCCATGGAAAAGACGACGTTCGGCCGGACCGGCCTGCAGGTCTCGCGGATCGCCTTCGGCGCCGGCCCCATCGGCTACCTGGATTCCAGCCAGGCCCAGGTCGCCGCCCTGCTCGGCCTGCTCCTGGACCGGGGCGTGAACGTCATCGACACGGCCGCAGCCTATCTGGGTTCGGAAGAACTGATCGGCCGGGCCATCGGCCATCGGCGCGACGCCTGCGTCCTGATCTCCAAATGCGGCAAGCAGGTGCCGGGCGTCTCCGGGGAGGACTGGTCCGCCCGCCTGGTGGCCGAGACCGTGGACCGGTCCCTGCGCCGTCTGGGCACCGACCACCTGGATGTGATGCTGCTGCATTCCTGCCCCCTGGAAGTGCTGGAGCGGGGCGAGGCCCTGGGGGCCCTGCTCCGGGCCCGGGAGGCCGGCAAGATCCGCTTCGCCGGCTACTCCGGCGACAACGAGGCCGCCACCTTCGCGGCCACCCTGCCCGGCGTGGAGGTCCTGATGTGCTCGGCCAGCCTCTGCGACCAGGCCAACCTGGACGGGGCCCTCCCGGCCGCGGCCCGGGCCGGGCTCGGGGTCATCCTCAAGCGCCCGGTGGCCAATGCCGCCTGGAAGCCCCTGGCGGCCCAGCAGGGCATCTACCGGGACTACGTGAAGCCCTATGCCGAACGCTTCGCCGCCATGGCCCTGGACCCCCGCGAGCTGGGCGGCGCCGGCCCCGGGGACTGGATGTCCGTCGCCCTGCGCTTCGCCCTGGCCGTGCCCGGCGCCCACGTACTCTCCATCGGCACCACCAACCCGGCCAACGCCGAGGCGAACCTCCGGATCCTGCAACAGGGCCCGCTCCCGGCGCCGGCCGTGGCGGCCATCCGCCAGGCCTTCGCCGCGGCCCGGCATCGCGCCAGTGCGCCATGGCCGGGCCTGACCTGAAAATCTGCCAAGGGATCTTTATCCATATCCATCCCAATACGGTTAGTACAAGGTCTTTGCTTGAACCTAGCCGCTCCGCGGCAGGGGTCACCAGCGCCCGTCCAGCCCGGTCGACCTGAAAGACTTGCAGAATCTTCGGCTTGCAGTCTCCTTGAA
>Ga0316225_1002498_pt1 | contig 15233 bp, 17 predicted proteins | sample TBH18015metaG_FD_206010 | JGI IMG/M metagenome (GOLD analysis project Ga0316225, IMG submission 206010) | Freshwater microbial communities from Trout Bog Lake, Wisconsin, USA - TBH18015 | ecosystem: Environmental > Aquatic > Freshwater > Lake > Hypolimnion/Profundal zone | place: USA: Wisconsin... | reverse complement strand
CCTTCAGGTTGTTCCCTCCCTCGAGCCCCGAAACGGTGGCCGCAACGGCCAGTGGAAGCGCCCCGCCATCAAGTGGCGCGGCCTTGAAAACGAGGCCGTCGATGAGGCCACCTTCGCGAAGTGGTATGGCGACGCCGGCGAATATGTCCGCAATCGCAACCTCGGCCTGATTACCGGCGCGGCCTCGTCGCGCGTGTTCGTCATCGACCTCGATACGCACAAGAATGAGCAGGCCGCCGCGTGGTGGCAAGAGCAAATTGACCAGCAGCGCACCGCCGGCGAGCTTGAGACGCCCACCCAGCGCACCGGGGGCGGCGGCTTTCAGCGCCTCTATCGCGCGCCCGTCGGCTGGACGCCCCCCACCTGCAAGACCCCCATCGGCGTCGATATAAGGGGGCAGGGCGGCTTCGCCGTCCTCGCGCCCTCCCTGCACGAGAGCGGCAGGCAATACGAATGGCTCGACGGCGAGGAGCCTTGGTCGATCGCCATTGCCGACGCCCCCAAGTGGCTCTGCGACAATATCGACGCCCTCGCCTGCAAATACGGGGCCGGCGGCCCGTCAGACGGGTCGGGCGCTGGCGCCGGCCTTATTGAGCGGACAGCCACGCCACCGGCGTCCACCAACGCCTTCGGCGCCCTTGTCGACGGGCGCGAGGAGTACATGACCCGCCTGATCTGGGCGCGTATCGTCGATGAATACAGGTCCTGCCCCATCATTCCGCCGGCGGTTGAGATCGAGCGAATCACGCGAGACCTGTTCGCCATTTACGATCGCGCCTGCCGGAGCCGTATCCGCGAGCCCGGAACGCCTAATCATGTTCTCTTGGAGCGCGAGGGGCGCGGGCACACGGTCTTCGTTCAAAAGATCAAGCACGCCTTCGACCAGTGGAGCGGCAAGGTCAGGGATCACGCCAGCATCCCGAAGCCCGACCCCGTCAGGCTTCCGCCGCCGTCGGCCAGTGGGGCGGCAGGCGCGTCGGGCAACAGAAGTAAGCCAGCCCTAGGCGCGTCCGGGGCCTCAGGGGCCTCAGGGGCGGCTGAAACAGCCCCCGACGATGTCGACCCCCGCGCGTGGCATGAGGCCGGCTTCGGCGGCATCCCGCCCATTCAGGGGCCGGGGCCGCTGCCCGTGGTTAACGCCTTCCCCATTGACGGCGCGGCCATTGCGCCCCGTGACTGGATCGCGCCAGGTCTGGCCCTCCGCAAATACCTGAGCGTCCTCATCGCGCCGCCGGGGTCCGGCAAGAGCCTGCTGTGCATCCAGTGGTCGATCGCCATGGCCATGGGCATGAATTGGGGCGGGTGGAAATTCCGCAAACCGTGCCGCGTTCTCCTTATTAACGCCGAGGACGATCTACAGGAGATGCACCGACGCCTGTTCGCCGCCGCCGAGAGCATGGGCGTCGACCAGAGCGACCTAGCCGGGCGGATATTTCTCGCCGAGAACCCGGACAATATCCTGATCGCCAAGATCGACCCCCGCACCAAGTCACTCGTTCGGACCCCCGTCCTTGATCAGATTATCAAGACGGTCGTCGACAATGAAATCGACGTCGTCATGGCCGACCCCTTCGCCGAGACGTTCGAGGGCGACGAAAACAGCAACTCGGAGGTCAAGTGGGCCGGCATTGCGTGGCGCGAGCTGGCGCGGGCGACGAACTCGTCCGTGGTCCTTGTTCATCATACGCGCAAATACGCCGGCGGCATGGCGGGCGAGGCAGACGCCTCGCGCGGCGGTGGGGCCCTCATCGGCACCGCCCGCGTCATGTCGACCCTCTTTGCCATGACCGAGGAGGAGGCCGCCACCATGGGCGTCAGCGCCGAGGAACGATACCGGTATGTGCGGTTCGACGACGCCAAGGCGAACCTGTCGATCATTACCGGCGCGGCCCGCTGGTTTGAGAAATTGTCAATCAAGCTGCCCAATGGCGACGGCGACCACCCCGCCGACGAGGTGGGCGTCCTCATGCCGTGGACGCCGCCGGGGCTCTTTGATGGCATTAGCTCCAGCCACATCAACGTCTGCCTCGACATGATCCAGAGGGGCATCACGGACGACGACGGCGCCCCCACGGGCGAGATGTATAGCCCCAAGAAGCAGGCCTCGAAAAGGTGGGCCGGCAAGGTCATCATGGGTATATTTTCCTGTGACGAGGATAAGGCTGGGAAGATACTGGGCGCGTGGATCAAGAGCGGCCTGCTAAAGGTCCGCCAATATCATGACGGGAAGGCGGAGCGTTCCGGCCTCGAAGTCGACCCCTCCAAGAGGCCGGGGGCCGTGTCGTGACGGAGACAAAAAGCCAGATGGAATTTCCCCGGTCGGTTTTTGGACCGGGGAACCAACCGGGGAAAAACCTTCCCCGGTCCAGTCGGGAGCCCTATAGTGACCGGGGACCGGGGAAAACTTCCCCGGTCGCCCCCGTGACCGGGGGGCGACTGGAGTCCCCGGTCACAAACAGGGCTCCCGGGGCCCGAACTGGGGAGGATATTGAGCAGGCGTTAACAATGGCAAAAGAGTTCTGGAGGGAATGTCTGCTTGATCTGGCAAACGCCAATCAGACCCTCTCGCCCTACTTCACGGCAGTTGAGAACATACGGCAGGAGATTATGGAAACGCATGGGGGCAGGATTTTAAACCTAGAACCGTCCGCGATTCAAAAGCGCCGGCGATATTTTGACGATATGCTTGACCTGACGATCAAGTGGGGGCCAGACCTCCGGCGGCGGTCTGAATTGTCCCGCGCGGCCAAGTCAGCCGAGAAGCTGGTCGAGCATCTGGAGCGGGAACGGAAAAGACAAATTTTGAAATTGAGGAGCAAGCAAAATGGCAAACGGTAAATTCGACAGCAAGTCAAAAGGCAGGCCCAGTCACAAGACCGTTCATGGCGTCCCCACGTCGCGCCTTGACGCGCCCGAGTGGCAGGCGACCGTCGGCACGTATATCTCCGGGCGCGAGGAGCTGGACGACCTGGACATGCTGGCGATCGAGATGGAGGCCAAGTGGGGGGCCGATCGCCTCCGGCTTCTGGTCGACAAGGAGCTGCGCGAGAAATTCGACCGCCAGCGCTACCTCGTCAATCAAGCGATCTGGCACGGCGACCTTGAGTCCGTCAGGCGCGAGGCCAAACGCATGATGGCGGCGTGGCGGGTTCTCGACAAGGCCGCCGACGCCGCCGGCAAGCCCGCGCGCCCCCCTGAAGTCTGGGAGGCCGTCACGCCACGGGGGACGGTCGTCGCGGTCGTGCGCTCGGACGCCGACGCCCGCCTCGTCGATCCGGCGGGGCGTAAGGCGAGAGTTTACACCCTAGAGGAAATCGCCCGGCTCATCGAGGAGTTTCCCGCCATCGCCAAGGTCAAGGACGCCTATCCCGGCGCGACCGTCACCCGCGTCGGCACATATGTCGCCGACCCCCTCGATGGCGTCGCCGACAGTATCGCCCCCATTGACGGGACGGTGTTTGATGACGATCCGCCGTGGTAGAGCGAGGAATGGCCTAGGGCGGTCGCTGGCGGGCTTCATGCTGTTTCGGGTATGTGTGGCCCAAAATAAAAAGAGGGCCGTCAGCGGCCCTCTGTGTTCGTTTAATGATGGGTTACTTGCTTTCGGATTCCAAAAAACCCTCCAGCCAATCTGTGTCAATCGTCTTGGCGTCAATTGCGGCCATGAGTATCGCCAGCAGGCGGGGAATTTCATGCTTCCCCGATCGGTAGTGGTCAATCATCCTGTTGCTTTTGCCGATCACGTCCGCGAGGGCCTGAACCGTAATGCCGTGCCTGGTCATCAGGGCCCGCAATTCAGGCCCAGTCAATGGAGCGGACCCGACAGGCGCGACATGATCAGGGCGTCGACGGCTTCCAAGAGTTTTTTAATCTCCTCGTCGAACCAGGCGTTTACATCGTGAACAGTCCAGAGGTCGGACGGGCCGCTATCGGGGCGATCCGTCGCCCAACAAAAAGTGTCCCAAAGCTCGGGGTCGGCCTCCCAGCAGGGGCGGAGGTCCATTTCAATTTTGCTCATGGCTGCGCCTCCCTCAGCGCCTGCTCAATCTGAATGATCGCCGCGTCATGTCGCAGCTTAAGCTCGATCTGGTCTGTTTTGGGCGTCGATAGCTTGAGCGCGACGAGGGCGCGCTCCAAGGCGTCTCGCATGTCGTAGGCGCGGCGCTCAAGGGCGCTGTAGTCGCGGCTCAAACGCAAGTGGGCGTCGTACCAGTAGAGCGTGTTGTCGGATTTAAGGCTAATCATAATCGTCTCCCAAAATGTTGGGGGGCGCTAGGCCCCCCGTTGATTGTCATTAGGCGGCGATCAGGCGGGGTCGAAGGGCATGGCTCAATCCTCCGTCGCGGCGCACATGCGCTCGACGAGCGTGATGGCGGATTGCTGCAATTCGGTTTTGGTCGCCGCGAGTTTCTGAGCGGCGGCCCCTGCGGCGTCCCCTGCGGCGTCCCATGCGGCGGCCCATGCGGCGGCCCCTGCGGCGTCCCCTGCGGCGTCCCATGCGGCGTCCCATGCGGCGGCCCCTGCGGCGTCCCCTGCGGCGGCCCATGCGGCGTCCCCTGCGGCGTCCCATGCGGCGGCCCATGCGGCGGCCCCTGCGGCGTCCCCTGCGGCGTCCCATGCGGCGTCCCATGCGGCGGCCCCTGCGGCGTCCCGTGCGGCGGCCGCGTCAAGACGCGCGGCCTCTATCGGACCTCGGATCGACGGGACGTGATCCATCGATGTGATTTCAGGAAGCCCGGCGAGCGCGTCGGCGTGAACGGTCAGCCCGGCCAAGCGGAGCCAAGCCGGGGTGTTCACCCTCACCAGCCAATCGGCGGCCATGAGCGATCGGCGGCGCTCCAGCGCGTTACTGCCGCAGGTGTTGATGATCTTTGGCAGAAGCGGCAACAGAAGCGCTGTGCGTTCGCTATCGGGAAGCGCGTCATTCCACGAGCGAAGAAAAGCGCTGATCACCGGAGACGCGCATTTAGGGTGATCGGAAAAGGGAAGCCGGGTTACATAAGCGGCGGCTTCCATGATGCAGACGCCGGCTGCGAATTTAGCGTGCGCCCCGGAATCGAGGCGCGTGATCTTCGCGAGGCGCTTCGGGTCGATCGTGGCGGCGGCTGTCACGGGCATGGCGGGCTCCCAAAATGTTTGGGGGGCGTTAGGCCCCCCGTTGATTGTCATTAGGCGGCGATCAGGCGGGGCTTGACGCGTATCGTCTCGACCAGCGAGACCTTCGTGCAGGCCGCGACCTGCTCGGGCGTCAGGAGCTTCTTGGCGGCGCAGGCGTCGAGGCTTGAGCGCTCCGACAGTGACACGGTCACGATGGCCTGCTCGCCCTCGATGACTTCCAGCCCGGTCGCCTTGATGGCGGCCTTGACCGCTTCGAGCTGCTTGGCGATGGCGTCGGCCTCGGCCTTGAGAACCGCGTACTGGTCGGCGAGGGTGAGGGAAGCGAAGTTGTTGGTCATGTCTATCTCCATCTGGTTGGTTGCGGTCATCAGCGACCGTGATTTGTTTATACCGAAGCTATTTCGCATTGTCAACAAGGTATGCGAAGAAATTTCGCGATTATTTTAGAGCGCCCATCACCACCTCGGTCCCCATGCTTCGTCCACCGCCGCCTGATAGATGTCATCCATCCTCTCCTTCATGAAGGCGTGATAGATGGGGTCCTTCCAGTCGACCGTGATTTCCATCACGTCGTCGCCGTTCTCGTCGGTCAGGATTACCGTCAGCTCCTGATCCGGCTCGACTTCGACGTACCGGGGGCCTTCGCCAACGGAGGCGTCGCCACGACCGCAAGTGTAATAAATCTCGATCTCGCCCCGAGCCGTGAACTCGTGGTCCGTGCCGAGGGTCAAGGGGACTTCGTCGAAGATGTAGTCGAAAGCGGGCATGTCTATCTCCATCAAGCTGTTGTGGCGACGCCAAGAATGGCGTTCTTGAGTTCCTCGGCGGTTGAGTATTCCTTTTGATCCGACGACCACAAGAGAGCCGCCAAATCCTGATTGGGGCCGCTGATCACCAGAGCGCGCTGGTTGTAATTCAGCAAGTACTCGCGGCCGCGCGGCTCGTATCGCACACATTCGACAATGCCCTGGCGATTGCAGCGGGTCGCCTTCGCGAGATTATAGGTGACATAGCGCTCGGTCTTGCCGTGCATTTTCGTGCTGGAGCGTTGCGTTTGAATAGCGACGATTTCGTTCTTTTTAGCCTTGAATGTCATGTCTATCTCCATTGGTAAGGGTGAAAGTGGGGGCCGAAGCCCCCTTAATTTAGCGAATTAGGCCGCCTCCCGCATATCACGCAAAGCGTTCCAAATTTGCAAATCCGTTACATCCGTAAAACGCCAATAAGTTCGATCGCGTAAATAACGCCCGCCTTGTCAATCGCATCCCAGCAGCCGGGATAGTCAACGTCGGCCTCAATGAAAAAGACCTTGCGGACGTTCTTGACGTAGTCAACCGCCTCGTCCTCGGTGTCGAAGCGGGCGAGGACTTCGCGGAACTGGCCTGAAACGTAAACTTCGAACATGTCTATCTCCATCAGTTGATGATCCAAAGATACCGAAACCATTTCGCATAGTCAACCAGAAAAATGCGCCTCATTGAACATTGTCTGTCGATAACTAGTTGGATTTGATTTTCCGGCGATCGTGGTTATAATAGCCCCATGAATCAGGACATCGTCGATCGGGTGGCCCTCGCGCTCTGCGCCTATACCCCGCCCGACTTCGTGGCCGGCGATCCATGTCGGGAGCCCTGCTCATTCTGTCTCGGGCAGGCCGAGGTCGCTATCGCAGTCGTAATTGGAGAAATATCGAATGACAAACAACCAGCTGCAATCAATCGTGTCGCGCATTGAGCGACAGGAAGCCGAAAGGGCGGACATCGCCGAATCAATTAAGGAAATCTACCTCGAAGCCAAATCAAATGGCTTTGATCCCAAAATCATCAAGAAAATCATCGCCATGAGGAAGCAGGATGCCGATAAGCGGATGCGCGAGCAGGCCCTGATCGACACTTACATGGCCGCCCTAGGGATGCTCGCCGATCTGCCCCTCGGGCAGTCGGCTGTTGAAAGGGAGTTCGCATAGTGGCGACGCCCCGCAAGAAACCAGAGGAACGATTGCCCCTTGGCCGTCCATCCCTCTACAAGCCAGAGTACTGCGAGCGCGTTGTCGAGCTTGGAAAGCTAGGCTATTCGCCTATGCAAATAGCGGCAGACCTAGATATTGATCGCTCGACCCTTTATGATTGGTCTGATAAATATCCAGAATTTTCCACATCTTTAAAGCGCGCGAAGGTTTATGAACAGGCTTGGTGGGAGAAAACAGGCATGGAAGGGCTTGTTTCCGGCAAGTTCAACGCCATGGTTTGGTCCAAGTCCGTTGCCGCCCGTTTCCGAGAGGACTATACAGAACGCAAGGAAGTCTCGGGCATTGATGGCGGCCCGATCAAGACCGAGAACACGAACAAGTTGGACGTGTCTGGTCTGTCGCTTGAGGAGCTGGAAGCCTTGGAAAAGGCGCTACTCAAGACGGGCGCGGCGAAGGGGTAGCTTGACCAAATACAACCCGCGTGAAGTTATCGTTAGAAAATGAAAGGATCATTAGAATGAGCGACGCTAACCAGAACTATACCGACGCGGATTATATCCGTTTGCATGAAGCCCATATCCACACTGAAAAGCGTCGTCAAAATCTTGAAGCCGCTTTGAAGGCGGTTTTGTTAGCATGGTATTCTTTACCAACTGGCCATCATTCAAATGATACTTTCGAACAATGGCTAAACGGGCCAATGATGCGTTCTGTTGCGGGCGCTCAATTGGCTTTGATTTCTGACGCGCGGGCAGGAGTTTGATTTTGCCTATTCCCCGCATTGGCCGAACAATCCGAACGCCGGAGAATGAGGCAATCTTGCGCCGCCTCGCCGCTGATAAGACGCCTACGGTTGAGATAGCCTGGCATTTTGCAGCTACGCCACGCACTATTCGACTATGGGCGCGCGTTCTAGGTGTCGCGCTCAACTCAATCGGTGACACGCATCGCCAGCCCGAATATCGAAAGATCAAGCGGGAACTTTCTCGAAAAGCGTACGCCAATCCGGAGTTTCGGCAGCAATTCCGGGAAATAATGCGGGAAGTTGCCGCCGATCCGGCATTTCAAGCCAAAGTGGCCGATTTCCATGCCGATCCTGAAAAGCGCGCTATTCGCGTCGCTGCGTTGCGGGATAAGCGCGCTCAAGCACGTCGTCTTATTTCCAGATACAAGATAAACCTTGAATTGCCCCGATGGGTTCCCGATCATATGGTTATCAAGTTCGTCAACGTTGCTCGCGATTGTGGCGAAGAAGAAGCCGCATCATGGGCGCGTCGGGAAAAGCAGCTAATCCATGCCCGCGATCACGCTTGATAAGTCGATTGATCGCGAGGCGACGCTGCGCGAAATACGCGCGCGCAAACTTGAAATTGAATCCGAAGTATTCGAGGCTTCTCTTTACGACTTCACTGTCGCCGCTTGGCCGCACATTGATAGCGCGCCATTCGCGCATGGTGGATACGCGCTTCAAGCCATATGCGAACACCTAGAATCGGCGGCTGACGGATACATTCAAAACCTGCTGATAAACGTCCCGCCTCGCTTCTCGAAGAGCACCGTGGTTGGCACGATGTTCCCGGCGTGGGTTTGGGCTCAACAGGCCAATACGATGTTGCTTGGCCCTGGCGCTCAATTCCTTTGCGCCGGTTATGCGCTTACTCTTTCGTTGCAGGATAGCGTTAAATGTCGCGCGCTTATCCAATCCGATTGGTATCAAGCGCATTGGGGGCATAGGTTTAAGCTATTAGGCGACGTTAACACCAAGACGCGGTTCCAGACCGATAAGAATGGCGCGCGTATCGCGGTTTCGGTCGGCGGTTCGACAACCGGCCTTGGCGGATCATATTTGATCGGCGACGATCTTAATAACGCCGCCGAAGCCAACAGCGAAGCCATGCTGGAAGGCGCGATCAACTGGTGGAACACTGCTTGGTATAATCGACTGAACAACTCAAAGCCCGGTCAAGGTTGCCGCATTGTTGTCGCCCAGCGGCTTAATGAACGAGATATTTCCGGTCATGTTCTTGAACAACAGGTGGGAGATTGGACGCATCTTTGCTTGCCCATGAGATACGAACCTGATCGTTCTTTTCACACGGTTCTCGTGCCCGCTGAAGAGTCGGAGGATGGAGAGCCTATTCTTTGGAAAGACCCTCGAACGGTTCCGGGCGAACTTTTATGGCCCGAGCGTTTCGATGATGAACAAGTCAAGCAGTTGGAAAAGACGCTTGGTCCATATGCCGCCGCTGGGCAATTGCAACAGCGCCCTGAACCTGCTGGCGGTGGAGTTATTAAGCGCGAGCACTGGCTGCTGTGGAATGATCCCGTTTTCCCGCCGCTTTCCTATGTCATCGCGTCGCTGGATACAGCTTACACCACTAAGCAGGAAAACGATTATTCAGCCCTCACCATTTGGGGTGTGTTTGCTGGCGACGCAAACGCGCGATCAACGTTAAACGTGGACAGGTATGGGAAGCGCATGGAAATGCCAACGGCGCAATACTCCAGCGAGCTCGACGCGGTGCCTAAAATCATTTTGATGTATGCTTTCCAAGAGCGCCTTGAGATAAATGATCTTGTGCTTCGCGTGGCAAAAGTGTGCAAAGATTACAAAATTGATAAATTGCTGATCGAAGGTAAGGCATCGGGAATAAGCGTTTCTCAGGAATTAAGGCGCTTGTTCGGTCATGAGGATTTTGCCGTTCAACTTATCAACCCCGGTAATCTTGACAAATTGGCTAGATTACATTCTATTTCTCATTTGTTCGCCGAGGGAATGGTTTACGCGCCCGACAAGGAATGGGCGGAAATGGTCATCAACCAAGTTGCTATATTCCCAAAGGGTAAAAATGACGATTTGGTTGATTCAACCAGCCAGAGTGTGCGCCACCTCCGCGATCTGGGCTTGCTGACCCGGTCGCCGGAGCGCTTGGCGGAGATAGATCAATCGAAGGACTACACGGCGACCAAACAGCCGCCGCCATTGTATGGGATATGAAATGCCTCGCGTTCTGGCTAATGCCACCGTTGACGTTGTTCGCGAGCCGCCGCCCGGTCACAAGGGCCTGACGGTCTATTCTGTCGAGGTCTGGGGTCGGTCGCCCCATGACTTCGTCAGGCGCTATGAAATTCACGCGAAATCTGATAACTATGCCGCCCAGGAGGGCATCCAGCGGTTCGTGACCGAAATGGAGGCCCTGGAGGATACCTGATGGCCGGCCTGAACCCCAACATCCGCCTGCCCGGCCCGCCGGAGCCAGATGCTCCCGTTGACGGGACCGAGGTCGTCGTCGAGGCCGTTGACGATGGGGAGGATCAGCCGCAGTTCGACGATAGCAACGCCATCGTCAAGATCGAGCACGGCGACGGGTCGGTCACGATTAGCCTTGATGGCAAGCCGCTGTCGGAGGCCGACGAGCGGAAAGACCGGGGATGGTTCGAGAACCTTGTCGATGACATTGATGATATGGAACTCTACCGTATCAGAGATGAGTTGATGCGGGGTATTGAGCACGACCTAGACAGCCGAAAGGAGTGGGTCGAGGATCGGGCGCTGGGCATCAAGCTGCTGGGCCTGAAGATCGAAATACCGGGCCTTCAGGGGGCCTCGGACGGCGCGCCTGTCGAGGGCATGAGCAAAGTCCGCCACCCCCTGCTTCAGGAGGCGGTTCTAAGGTTTCAGGCTAACGCCCGGTCGGAATTGTTGCCAACCGATGGCCCGGTTAAAATCCGAAATGACAATAACAATGCCGATCTTGGCGAGGATCAGATAGCGAACGCCCTTGAGCGCGACCTGAACCATTATCTAACCAGCGTCGCTACAGAGTATTATCCCGATACCGATAGAATGCTGTTGATGCTTGGCTTTGGCGGCACGGCGTTCAAAAAGGTCTATTATTGCCCTCTCCGCAATCGCCCTGTCAGTGAGACGGTGGACGCGGACGATTTGATTGTAAACAACGCCGCGACCGATTTGCGGAACGCCAAGAGGATCACGCATCGGGTTATGATGCGCCCTTCCACGGTCAAGAGATTGCAAATCCTAGGCGTGTATCGGGACACTGATTTATCGCAGGCGATGGCCCCGGAACTTGACGCGGTGCAGCGCGAGAAGCGCGACCAGCAGGGTATTTCGCTTGATAGCACAAGCCCGGATGATCGCGACCGCGAAATTTATGAGTGTTATTGCGAACTCAACATTAAAGGTTTTGAACATAAGTATAAGGGAGAGGCAAGTGGATTGGAAATCCCCTATCGAGTCACCACTGATGTATCGAGTAAGAAAATACTTTCTGTCGTTCGCAATTACGACGAAGATGATGCGGAGTTGCCGGAAGCTAGAGTTAGCTTTGTCAAATATACCTTCGTTCCCGGCCTTGGCTTCTACGACATTGGTTTGCTTAATATACTTGGTAATACAACTAATGCTCTTACTGCCGCGTGGCGTGAGATGCTTGACGCTGGCATGTACGCGAATTTTCCCGGCTTCCTCATGGCCGACACTGGCGCGCGCCAGAACACGAATATCTTTCGCGTGCCTCCGGGCGGAGGCGCGCTTGTTAAAACTGGCGGTCTGCCTATCAACCAAGCCATTATGCCGCTCCCGTATAAGGATGTGGGTTCGGGACTGATGTCGCTTGCCGGGGCTATTGAGCAGACGGGCCAGAGGATCGGCGGCACGAGCGAGGCGCAAGTCGGCGAGGGTCGGGCGGATGCGCCCGTGGGCACGACGCTCGCGATGATCGAGCAGGCAACGAAAGTCATGAACGCGGTTCACAAGCGGATGCACGCCGCTCAGGCGGAGGAGTTCCGGCTGCTGGTCGAGTGCTTTAAGGAGCACCCCGAAAGCTTCTGGCAGCGCAATAAGAAGGCGTCGTATCCTTGGGACGAGCAGACGTTTTTGAAGGCCCTTGAGGATTGCGATCTGACGCCGCAGGCCGATCCGAACACGGCGAGCCACGGTCAGCGCGTGATGAAGATCATGGCGCTCAAGCAGCTTCAAGCAGCCAATCCGTCGATGTACGACCCGATTGCGATTGATATGGCGGCGTTGCAGGCCATCGGGTGGAGCAACCCGCAGCAGTTCATGGCCCCGCCGAACGCACAGGCCGCCCCGCCGCCTGAAATGATGAAGATGCAGGCCGATGTGGCGAACAAAACAAAGGACGCCAATGCCCGCATGATGATGGCTCAAGCCAAGTCCGCCGAGTCGCAAGCGAAGATACAACAGGGCGCGTTCGCGCCGACACAGGGCGCGCAGTCTCATCAACAGCAGCCGCAGGTTGACCCGATCCAGTTGATGACGGCGCGGGCGCGGTTGATGGACGCGCAGACCAAGGCCAAAGAAATCGAGATCAAGCTGCAATCGCAGCAAATGGAAGATGACCAGCGCACGGCGGATCGGCAGGCGAAGATCCAGCTTGAGCAGATGGAAATGGCCAAGGACCATATCAGCGACCGCATGGATCTTGAGAAAGAGCGGCTGGCCGCTCAGGTGAAGGCCCCGGTGAAGGGTGTTTATCCATGAGGCATCACGACCCGCAGAAAGCCATCCGCCTCGCGCATATGATCGCGAAGCACTTGATGCGCGGCGGGTATGCCGACGGTGGTGATCCGACGCCAGACGATGATGCTGATTACGCGGCGGCTGTCGCGGCTGGGCAAAATGCAGATGCGTCTGACGCAAGGCCGTTGACGATTTATGCCAACAAGCCTGATACGAGCAGGGCGACGGTTGAGGGCGCTGATATGCCGCCACAGCCGGTGGGCGGCAATGATGTTGTGGATAGAGCGCTGAAGGCGTCGTACGCGGTGGCTGCGGCGCCTACTGAAGATGCTTCTGTCCCAATTCAATCGGACGAAGATCGCATCAATGCCTACAAGGAAATGGCTGCGCGCGTTGCTCAACAGAATCCAGACATTCAGTCAATGACGCATCTTGGTGACAAGCCGACATTGCCCATCAATCTTAAAAGCGGTTACGCCAAAGGCGCCGAATTGGGCCGCGCGCCTTATGACGTTGCTCCCGCTCTTTCTACATTGGCAAATTTTGCATACGACATGAAGACAGCGCCGTTGTACGCCACTCCATTGGCGCCAGTTGCAGTTGCTTCAGACTTCGCTGAAAGTGCGATGGACAAAAGTCTGCCCGGCATGGCGATGTCATTGGCTGGCGCGCCCGGCAAACTTGCTAAGTACGGTGCTGGCGCGCTCATGGCTGCGGCAGCAATGGAGCCCAGCGAGGCGCAAGCTAATGAGCTTCCACGTTTTGGTGGCGTTTTCGCTGATGTTGCTCGCGCCGCTTCTAAACCCACAGATATGTCTTTGGAACATGCTTTGGAGATCGCCAGAAAATATGCGGGTTATGAAGATCCAGCGGGAAACAAAATTGCTGACTGGAAATGGCGCCCGCTTTCTGATGTCGCCACGGATTTGAACATAACCCAAATTCCGCCGCACGTTCAGGCTTTCGGCGATTACATGAAGGACATGGCTGATAAGGCTGGAAACCAAGGCCTTAGCGCCCGTGATTTGCTCAAAGGTTACACCACGACCCGCGCCAGCATTCAGCGCCGCGCCACGGATGCTGACAATTTGCGCCGCCTTGGCCTCAATTTGCCAAGCGATGTTGAAACCATTCGCCCCGAGGGCGCGTGGATGGAATGGCTTGGAACCCCAATGGGGCAAAAATATCTTGATGAAGCGGCAAAAGGCAATATTTCAGCGGATACCGTTGCTAGCGCCGTAAAAACCATGTCGCCGTTTGGAAGACATGAAACGGATATTCCTGACGCAATGCGTTGGGCTGCGCAAAATATTCCGGGCCGCGAGACAGCGGCATCAGATCTTGTCCATCGAGCTGCTCAGGGTGCATCAACACCCGAGGAATGGCGTCAATTTACATCCGATATTCGCGGCGTTGGACCATCTAAAAGTGGCTTTCTTGCCTCACTCTACGGTCGCGGTGATCAGCCCACGCTGGATGCTCGCCAAATTATTTTGAACACCGGCGAACCGACAAAACTCGCTGCGCCATTTATTGCGCGCAGTGGCGGCCAGGGCGGGGTTGAGGCCGTTAACCGGCTCGCAGCTCGTCAAGCCGCGCTCGGTCTTCAGGCGCCATCAAAGTATGATCCTTTTTATCAGCATCTTGCGCACCACGCGATTTGGGACAAAGCATCCAACGAGATGACAACCCACGGTGACATTATCAATGGCATGCAAAGCTATGCCGATGGTGGTGAAGTTGATGATGCTGACCAACAGTCAGCCTCGGCTCCCACTGAAAATCCAAGAATTGATGATGCTGACCAACAGTCAGCCTCGGCTCGCATTGAAGATCCGGGAATTGTTGACCGCGCCCTAAATTTAACACGCGGGCATCAACGATGATCCGCGCTTCTCATTCAGCCCGTCGCCCTGCGGCGCTGTGCAATTCATCAAGGGCAACCGGGACGCCGGTTTAAGGAGTGACTCCAAATGAGCGAAGCAGCAAAGGCCGCTAGGGCGGCGATGAAGGCCAAGGCTCACCGCCTTGTTGGATCAAGCAAGGGCGCGGTTGACGCCTCTGGCTGGACCGAACCCACCGACATGAACGCGGATGTTAAGACGGGCGCTCGCCCGGTCAGCCCGCGCCTGTACAAGCGCGGTGGCAAGGTTGAGGGCGTGATGGCGAAGCACCACGCCGGTCGCAAGCCCCGCAAGTCCGGTGGTCGCGCCATTACGGCTGACAGCTTGATTAACCGCGACGTGCGCGAAGCCAACGATGAGCGCGCTGGCAAAAAGCATGATGGCGCGTTTAAGCGCGGCGGAAAAGTTAAGCGGCAGCACCATGCCGATGGCAATCCTGTAATTCAGCAAGGGCGTGAAGCGCCGCCGGTGACAACCTGGCAGCGTATGAAAGATTACAATCCGTCGCCGGATTATACCCCCCAGACTGATCCGAATTACGTCCCGCCAATAACTTCCGACGCGGATCGCCGGGCGATGGATGCTCTCGCCGCCAAGGCCGCAAAGGGCCGCAAGCACGGTGGAAAGGTTCACAAGCTGGCGGGCGGTCCCGCCATGAACCCGCAGCAGATGGCCGCCATGATGCAGGCTGGTCAGCGCCCCGGACTTGCTCAGACGCTTATGCGCCGCAAGCACG